>Ga0074199_1000265_pt1 | contig 99718 bp, 100 predicted proteins | sample EPASupsiteSAE347_FD_64528 | JGI IMG/M metagenome (GOLD analysis project Ga0074199, IMG submission 64528) | Bioremediated contaminated groundwater from EPA Superfund site, New Mexico - Sample SAE3-47 | ecosystem: Environmental > Aquatic > Deep subsurface > Groundwater > Contaminated ...
ATTGGAGAAATTCCGAAAAATTGCCCTTGCTGACGGGGAGATAATCGTCACCGAAATGACAAAAAAACAGAGAGAAATACTTCAGGCGCTAAACTTGTGCGCCTGAACTTTCGGGAGGTTAGGTTAGGAGGAATATTCATTCGTGTTCTGATTACGAGAAATAAAGAGGTACGCGGCATTGCCGGATATCTCATGGCTGTGATCGTCATCCTGATCCTCTCAGCAACAGCCACCTCCGCCGACCTGATAAATAAGCTACAGGACGGCTCAAACCTCAAATATTCAAACTTGCATGGAGCGAACCTCTCCATGGCCCACCTCAACCGCTCCGACCTGAGCTACTCGCTCCTTCAAGGGGCTGACCTATCTTTGACCCAGATGGCCGGAGCCGATTTATCTTCCGTCACCGCGGTTGGTGCAAATTTCTCGGCAAGCAAGATGAGTAGAGCCAGTTTGCATAGTTCAGACCTGTCCAAGGCGAACTTCACTGGAGCCGACCTCACAGGAGCGAATTTGATAAATGCAAATCTCAGCGGTGCAGATCTCACCAATGCGACTTTGCAAGAGACCACTATGTCAGGAGTCAATTTGACTCATGCAAATTTAAGGGGCGCGATTATGAATAGCGTAAACCTTACCGATGCGAATCTTACCGATGCGGATCTGAGTGGGTCCTTCCTAGCCGGGTCACGCATGCCGGGTGCTATACTCGTGGGTGCTAACCTCGCAAATGCAGATCTGACCGGTGCAAATATGGATTCGGTGGATTTGAATGAAGCAGACCTAACCAACTCCCGACTATTTTCCGCGAACCTCATGAATGCCCGCCTGAGTGGAGCATTGCTGGATGGTGCTAATCTGATTGCAGCACGTTTGAACTGGGCTGATTTTAATAAATGTAAAATGTCTCGCAGCCAGCTTTCCCGCTCAGAACTCTATCGCGCAGATCTTAGCGGTTCCGACCTGAGCGGTTCGGATTTCACCAGGGCCTACATGATGAGAGCGAACTTAAGTGGAGCAAAACTGGATAAAGCCGATTTGGCTTATGCTGATCTGACCGAGGCTGATCTTTCATTTGCTTCCCTCAAAGAAGCAAAGATTCCCAACATTGACATGACAAGAGCAGATCTTTCAGGAGCTGATCTGACTGGAGTCTTGCTGGAGTTCACAGAGATGTTGGGAACCGACCTGCATGACGCAATAATGGAAAAAGCGACAATAAGCCGTCTTGCCATGCGGGATGTGAACCTGAGCGGAGCCGACCTGAGGGGTGCAAGAATATCGGTATCACTAATGGAGATGGTGAATCTAACAGGCGCTGACCTGAGTGATGCCAGTATGGAGGTTGTGTACATGACCGACGCAGATCTGAGCAGAGCCAATCTGCAGAGATTTAAGTGCGATCAATTCACTCTGCCTTATCTAGCCGCATCTCGGCTCGACGGAGCATCTATGGACGAAGCTCTTCATTTGCAGCTCAATGGCTCTTGAGTATCACCAGAAACTTGAAATGTAATTAAGAAAAAGATACGAGTATAGGAGAAATATGAAAACCAAATTAGTGATGTCTCATGTATTTGGCACATTGATGCTCAGCACATTGATGGCAGCATGTTGCATCTCTGCGGCGCAGCCACTGGATATCAGCAGCAAGATGACGGACCGTGCCGATCTGGCCTATATGGACCTGTCCCATATGAATCTTGCCGGCATGCAGCTCAATCAATCGAACCTATCCGGCGCAAATCTATCCGGTTCGAATCTAAGTGGCACTTATATGCGCTCGGCATGGCTTCTGAATTCCCGTCTTCAAGGAACAAAGATGGTAAATACGGACTTAACAGCAGCTGTTCTTAGCGGTGCGGACCTGAGCGGAGCGGATCTATCACAGGCTGTTTTGGCCGATTCTCTAATGTCCAATGCCAACCTTAATAATGCCATCTTGAAGAATACTGATCTTACCGAAGCAGATCTCTCCGATGCGAATTTAGCCGAAGCGGACTTGACTGATGCCAGACTATTTCGAACCGATCTCTCCGGTGCCAATCTTATGGGCATCTATCTGATCGGTGCAAACATGATTGGAGCCCATGTGAGTTGGGCAGACCTTAGCGAGAGCTATCTCTCGAAAGGCCAATTTTCCCGATCGGAGCTATACAGCACCAATCTGCATGATGCCGACCTCTCCGAGGCTGATTTTACCAGAGCGTATCTCATGAGTGCAAACCTAACCGGAGCTAACATGAAATGGACCAGTCTCTCTTATGCCGATTTGACAGAGGCAAAGCTCATGGGAGCAAACCTGAATTCCGCTAAGATGTCTTTTGCCGACCTCAGCCGTGCGAACCTTACAGGAGCCGATCTTTCCGATGCAGACTTGACCTCGACTAGGCTGACCGGTTCGGTCCTCTGTAGAGCCAAGTTCGATCGAACCAGACTATCTGAGATGGATCTGAGGGGCGTAGATCTAACAGAATCCTCCTTCAGGGGCTCGAGTCTGGTTCTGGTGTATCTGGCCAATGCTAAAATGAACAGGGCAGATTTGAGAGATGCCACCTTAGACCGGGTGGAGATGACCGGTGCAGATCTTACCGGAGCCAACCTGGAGCGAATTAAATATGACCAGTTTACCCTCTATTCGCTCTCTGATGCCAAGATGGATGGCACAAAGTTGTCAGACAATCTGAAAGCGGACCTAAGTAGTATCCAGAAAGATCCGAAGCCATGATGAAAAAATCGTCGCTAATTTGCATACTTTGCTGCTGCCTTGCAGTATTTATGCTGGCCATCGCCGCCCAGGCATCGATAATTTCCCTAAAACCCGGCCAGAGCATCCAAAAGGCAATTGATAGCGCATCAGTAGGGGACATAATCGAGATACTACCCGGAACCTACAATGAGAGCATCAATATCACTAAAAGCCTGATTGTACGGGGCATTTCAGGGAAAGACAGGCCCACCTTGGTAGCGGGACATAGAGGCAACACCGTACGAATTCTCGCAAACGGCACACGTTTGGAGCACTTGATTCTGAGCGGTGCCACAGACTGGTCCATGTCAGCTGTCCAGGTGAATTCTCAAGACAATATCATCGCAAACAATACCTTAAAGGGCAACGCAATCGGCATTTTTGTGTCTTCTGGTAATAATACAATCGACTCTAATGAAATAGTTGATAACTACCTGGGCGGATTAGTCATCTTTTCAGCCGCAGGAAATACCATCTCGAATAATGGTCTCTTCGAAAATAATCAGGTGGGTGTTATGATCATGAATTCCACAAATAATACAATTATCGATAACAATGCCAGCGAAAATATGGGGATAGGCATTAAATTGTTCCAATCCAGTGATAACTTCGTAGAAAATAATGTTGTGATCACTAACGACTATGGTATTGTTTTGTCAAATGCAGATAATAATTATATACATAATAACACTGCGATTAATAACGACTACGGCATCTATCCATATCTATCACAAGGCAATGAGATCTCCAATAACACCGCATTCAAGAATGACTATGCCATCTATCTTTGGGATTCCAAAGGCAACAAAATTAAGTATAATAACCTGGAGAAAAATGATGGAAGCGGATTCACTCTCTTTTATTCTCATGAGAATCGCTTAGAGAATAATGATGCAGACCTCAATAAGCAATATGGGATCCACCTTATCTCTTCCCATAATAACCTCCTTTTGAAAAACTCATTTAGCAATATCTCCGCAGGTAGCGGCGCATATTTTGAAGAATCCTCTCAAAACAACTTCACTGAAAACCTGGTATTCGCGAATTATGATCAGGGAATACAGATCATAAATTCTAGCCAAAATATATTAAAAAATAACTCAATTCATAAAAATCCAAATGGAGTTGCCATCTCTGGCACCAGCGAAGAAAATCTGCTTATCGAGAACGTTGTGAGCGGTTGCAATTTTGGTATCCTGGTTCTTGAAGCGAACAACAATACCATTGCAGAGAATGCTATAAGCAAAAATGCCGCTCGGGGCATATATCTTAAATTGTCCCAACGAAATAACCTTCGGAAGAATGATATCTATAATTGCCCGGTGGGCATTCTCCTGGAACACTGTGGAGATAATAATCTCACCCGCAATCATCTGCAAGATAATGATAATGGCATCATGCTCCAAGCCTCAAATCACAATAACGTCAGCGAAAATAATATCATCCGCAGCAATACCGGCATAAATATGGATCAATCCGCCCATAATATTATACAATCCAATGAACTGTCAGAGAATAATGAAGGCATAATTATAGTCTCATCTATACAGAACACTTTGGAAAAAAATATAGCCACGAGCAGAGATGCGAGCATCACTCTAATCAGCTCTACGAGGTGCAATATCACAGGCAACAGTGTCCATGACTCTCGGCAAGGCATAAAATTGGTCAATTGCAGCTTCAACCAGTTATACCACAATGATATTCGCCAAAACAATGAAGGTCTTTATTTGGATGAGGGTGTGTATCCCCAACAATCCAGCGGAAATAAGATTTATTTAAATTCGTTTATAAATAATTCACATGATATTAATTCATATATATCAACCAACTCCTGGAATTCTCCTCAGGCGCTTTCCTATCGATTCCAAGGAAAGATCTTCAAGAATCGCCTGGGAAACTACTGGCAGGGGACGCGAATGTTGGATGACAATAATGACGGCATCAGCGATCTGTATCACAACATAGGCTCCGATATAGATGAAAATCCTCTGATGGAGCCTGCGGCTATATACGAGATAATCTGATCTACTCTTTTTCAAAAAAGAGGGGTTAACTTTAAGACCTCGGCGCTTGCTTTAGAGTTCGGAGGTATTAGGAGAATGGGATTTAAGTTTGCAGTAATAGCTTTGGCCTTTATGGCATGTCTTTGCATGACTGCCTTTGCTCTGGGACCAAAGAACGTAGAAGATGAGGCGCAGTATCCCACAGGAGATATGTCTGGGAACCAAATTTATCAGGAAGTGCAAGAGGTAGGCCCTTATGATAACCAGGCAGATTCTGCGTTGTCTTTTCGAAATGAGAGCCTGTTTACAATAAGAAAGGATACCGGCATGAGCCCCCATGTTCCGGGCACCGGAGTTAGGACACCGGTAGTCGTAGTAGGTGTCGCACCGGCTGCTGGAAGCTGGGCCTTTACCCTTAACGACGTTGTTAAGAGCTACCTCAAGATGGATCTGTATCAGACTGCTGACGCAGTATTTGGATCGGGAGAGCTGGCAGCGAACGGAGTAGTCACGCCTGTTACCGTGGGTGGTAGCGTATTGGGTGACCAGCTGGCATTATTTGTGGTCCCGACCGGCAGTCAGAATATGTATCGCTTCAGCCTTACAATTAAGCCTGGCTCCATGGATGGAGAGTATATCTTCACCGCGCCGGGAGTAACCCAGCCGGGTGTGGCCTTCGGCAGCCTGTTATCACCGCCGGCCGCCTCCGCATCTACCCAGCAGACGGCTCAAGCTTCGCAAACTGCTCAGAACCAGCAGGTCACTCAAAGCCTGCCTGTGACTGAGCCCACAAGTGCATAAAGATCCGGGCAGAGTAGTCCTGGTTTGCATTTACTTTTTATTTGCTTTCTTAAAATAATATCAAAAAATGTTTAAGATGGTTTTAGATGGCCTGAATCTCCTCTTTGGTAGCGATCTTGACCATTCTTTCTCCCAGCACCTGCCTGGCCTTGGCGATATCATCCACTCGCAGGATGAGCATGGCACGCTGTGCCTTGGCTGTGACGAAGGCGTAAGCATAATCCACATTTATCTGATTCTGCCCCAGCGTGTTCACGATCTCATAGAGCCCACCGGGAGTATCCTTCATCTCCACGGCCAGGACATCGGTCATAGAGACGGTGAAGGCATTCTCCTTCAGAACTTTATACCCCTTTTCCGGATCATCCAAAACCATGCGGATGACCCCAAAGTCGCCCGCCTCGGCGATGGTCAGAGCCCGGATATTCACACCTGCATCTGATAGAGTCTTGGCAACCTTGGCGGTTCTGCCCGGCCTATTCTCCACAAAAAGGGAAATTTGTTTGATCTCCGACATTTCAAAAGCCTCCTACACCTTTCGGTTATCTGTTACTCTCTTGGCCTTGCCCATGGAACGGGGGATGGTGCCGGGCTCAACCAGATCCACTTCGGCTGCTATGTTCAGCACGCCTTTTAATTCTTTGGAGATTTTCTTCTTAAGCTTCATCAGGTCCCCGATCTTATCAGAGAAGCCTGCCTGCGTCAGCTCGACCTTTACAGTCATCATATCCAACGGCCCTTTGCGATCCACCAGAATCTCCCAGTGGTCTCCCACCTCCGGTATATCCATCAATACCGACTCCACTTGACTTGGGAAGACGTTGATGCCGCGAATGATCAGCATGTCGTCTGTTCTGCCTAAAATCCTCATGATGCGGGGATGGGTTCGACCGCACTCGCAAGGCTCGCTGTTCATGATTGTCAGATCTCCGATACGATAACGGATGAGGGGCAGAGCGTACTTGTGCAAGGTGGTGAATACCAGCTCACCTGTCTCGCCATCCGCTACTGGCTCACCGGTCTTGGGATCAAGCACCTCTATCAGGAACATGTCCGCCCAGACATGAATGCCCTTCTTGACATGGCACTCCGTGAACAGCGGACCTGATATCTCGCTGGTGCCGTAGATGTCGTAGGCATTGATGCCCGTGGCATCCTCGATTCGTTTCCTGGTTTCCAGGGACCAGGGCTCGGCCCCGAAGATGCCTGCCTTGAGATTCGTATCCTTTTTGATGGAGATGCCCATCTTCTCCGCCACCTCCATGATATGCAGGAAGTAGGAGGGCGTGCAGGCGATGGCAGTCGTGCCCAGGTCCTGCATCAGCTCAATCTGTCGCTCCGTGTTGCCTGTGCCCACCGGCAGCACAGCCGCACCGATGCGCTCTGCGCCGTAGTGCAGGCCCAGCCCCCCTGTAAAAAGGCCATAGCCGTAGCCCACCTGCACCACATCGTCCCGACCCAGGCCGATAGAGGTAAGGGCCCGAGCCAGTGACTCGGACCAGGTCTCGATATCGCCCTTGGTGTAACCGACTACGGTAGGCTTTCCAGTGGTGCCGCTGGATACGTGGTAGCGCACCACCTGGCTCTTAGGGGCACTGAACATGCCTGTGGGGTAGTTGTCCCGCAGGTCCACCTTCCTGGTGAAGGGCAACTTAGAGACATCGGCCAGAGTGCGGATGTCGCCTGGTGCTACCCCTGCCTCTTTGAACCTCTGCCGGTAGAAAGCGGAATGATCGTAAACATATCTTACTACGGATTTGAGCCGATCCTCTTGAAGAGCATGCAAGTCTTCAAGAGGCATGCGCTCAATATGCGGATCCCAGTAACCGGACATTGATGATCAACCTCTTACCATGAATACCCGGATGGATAAAAAGCAATCGATCCATGCCTCACTTTTTTTCAGATTCAGATGGTACGGCGGTCAGCTTCTCCAGTTTATGAAGCAATGTCTCTCCAGCAGGTGTAGTTTTGTAGACTCCTTTTTTCCCTTCCTGGACAAGGTCGTGAAATTTCAACCATTCAACAAACTCACTGGCCTTCTGAAAATTGAGGTTCGATTTATAGGTTATCTGCGTCTTCTTCATGTCATGTCCCAGGCATAGGGAAAGAATGTCTTTCATGATATCCAGTTTATCCCGTCTCTGCAACCCCATCTACCCCTTATCGGTTCCTGATCGCGCACCCTATACCGCATAGGCACCCTGATCTCAAAGCATGGCTTAAATTGCCTTTTTGTCCTTTCCAGGTTATCTCAATGTCGGCTATTTAACAGTCAGCATGGACAATTGCCGGTGGCAGTTATATCCCTTTCTTCCAGCCGCTACAATCAGATGAGTTAACACAAGAATACGAAAAAATAGGAGAAAAGCCGGGGCCGACATCGACCTATGCCGTTAGCAGGCCCGGAAAACCGCTCTTTTAAATGGGTGCGTTAAGTGACTCAGGTAATCCTGGCCACCGCCGACACCTCATCGCCCGGCTTGACATTCATGATGCGCACTCCCTGCGTGGAACGACCCTGCACCCGTATCTCGCTGGCCGGAATTCGGATCACCACTCCGTCCTTGGTGGTGACCAGCAGCTCATCGTCTTCAGAAACAGTGGTTGTGCAGCAGACGAAGCCCTTTCTGGCATCTATGTTCTTGACGCCCTTGCCGCCGCGCTTCTGTTGAGGATATTCCTCCAGCTCAGTCCTTTTGCCGTAGCCCTGATTGGTAATGGTGAGCAATGTGAAATTCGCACTCGGCCGGATTACATCCATGCTGATAAGCTCGTCTCCCATGTTCAGGCTGATGGCCTTCACACCCATGGTGCCACGATTGGAGGCACGCACATCATCCTCTTTGAAGCGGATGGCTTTGCCGAATTTTGTTGCCACCAACAGCTCCTTGCTTCCGTCCGTGAGCTTGGCCGATACGAGACTGTCTCCTTTCAGGTTTACGGCCTTGATGCCGCCCTTCCTGGGATTGGAAAATGCCTGCAAGGGCATCTTGACAATGCCGCCTGCTCTGGTTACCAGGATTATGTAGCCCGACTCAAAGCTCTTGACTGGTATTGCGCCCGTGATCTTCTCATCAGGCTCCAGTTGCAGAAGATTGACAATGGACTTGCCCCGAGTTGCCCGTCCCAGGGATGGAACCTCATAGACCTTGAGCCAGTGGGCCTTGCCCTTGTCTGTGAAGAAGAGCAGATAATCCTTGGTAGAAGCAGTAAAGACGTCGGTTACAAATTCCTCGCTCTTGGTCTCAGCACCAATGACTCCCCGCCCACCGCGCCGCTGCATGCGGTAAGCTGTAAGGGGCTGGCGTTTGATGTAACCGGAAGAGGTGATAGTAACTGCCACCTCCTCCTCCTGTATGAGATCCTCTCGGGAGACCTCGCCCTCCGCCTCGATGATTTGGGTGCGCCGCTCATCCCCGTAGGTATTGATGAGATATGTCAGTTCATCTTTGATGATGCTCAAGATCTCCAGGTTGCAAGAGAGAATCTTCCTCAATTTGGCAATGAGCTTTTCGAGGTCAGCCGCCTCGGAGACTATCTTCTCCTGCTCGAGACCGGTGAGCCGCTGCAGCCTCATATCCAAAATAGCCTTGGCCTGCTCCTCGCTGAGCAAAAAGGCCGAAATCAGGGCATCTCTTGCCTCTACTGGAGAGTGCGCCGCCTTGATTATTCGTATTACCTCATCGATGTTGTGCAGAGCTATGAGCAGACCCGCCAGGATGTGAGCCCTCTTCTCGGCAGCATCAAGCTCGAATCTGGTGCGCCTCTCAATCACTAGTGTTCGGTAGTGGATATAATGCTCCAGAGTCTCCTTCAAAGAGGCGATCTTGGGCAGGCCGTCAATTAAGACCATATTGTTGATGCCGAAGCTGGTCTGAAGAGCCGTGTGTTTATACAGTTGATTTAATACCACATGAACATTAAATCCGCTCTTGACCTCCACCACCATGCGAATGCCGTCTCTATCCGACTCATCTCGCAGATCGGATATGCCTTCCAGACGACCGCCTTTGACCATCTCTGCCATATCCTCAATGAGCTTGGCCTTATTGACCTGGTAGGGAAGCTGTGTAAAGATGATCTTAGTGCTTCTCGTTCCTTCCTCAATCTCCGACTTGGCCTTCATCAGAATGCTGCCCTTGCCGGTCTGATAGGCTGCCTCAATGCCGACCCGGCCCACGATGTAGGCGCCGGTGGGAAAATCGGGCCCTGGCAAGATGTGCATCAGCTCAGAGAGCGACGCAGAAGGCTCGTCGATGAGATGGATGATGGCCCCGCACAGCTCCGTCAGGTTATGGGGCGGAATATTGGTGGCCATACCCACCGCAATGCCGCTGGAGCCGTTGAGGAGAAGGTCGGGCAGCTTTGCCGGGAGCACCATGGGCTCTTTCAGCGATCCATCATAATTTGGGGTAAAGTCCACCGTGTTCTTCTCAATGTCCACCAGCATCTCTTCGGCGATTTTGGAAAGGCGAACCTCAGTGTAACGCATGGCTGCAGCCGGGTCTCCATCGACGGAACCGAAGTTCCCCTGGCCGTCGATGAGGGGATATCGCATGGAGAAGGTCTGGGCCATGCGCACCATGGTTTCATAGATGGCCGCATCCCCGTGGGGATGGTACTTACCCATGACATCTCCCACCACACGTGCCGATTTCTTGTAGGGCTGGTCGTGGGTCATGCCCTGCTCATTCATGGCATAGAGTATGCGCCGATGAACTGGCTTGAGGCCATCGCGCACGTCCGGCAAGGCTCGACTCACGATCACACTCATAGCATAATCAATGTAGGAGGATTTCATCTCCTCAGTGATGTTAACCAATACTTCTGTCAAAGCCACCTCAATTATCAGACATCATACATCAAGATTCTTTACATATTTGGCATGCGTCTCTATGAACTCACGCCGAGGCTCCACCTGGTCGCCCATGAGGATGGTAAAGATGCGATCCGCCTCTACAGCATCCTCCAGCGTCACTTTCAGCATGGTCCTCTTCTCGGGGTCCATAGTCGTATCCCACAGCTGTTCTGAATTCATCTCTCCCAGGCCCTTGTATCTCTGAATGGCAGGCTTGGCCACACCCTTCACCAGATGGTTGAGCTGCTCATCCGAGTAGGCGTAGCTGACGGTCTTTCCTTTCTTGACCTGGTAGAGGGGCGGCTGGGCGATAAAGACGTAACCGGCATCGATAAGCGGCTTCATGTATCTGTAGATGAATGTCAAGAGGAGGGTGCGGATGTGCGAGCCATCCACATCGGCATCGGTCATTATTACTACCTTGTGATACCGAGCTTTACCGATATCGAAGTCATCGCCGATGCCCGTGCCGAAAGCCACAATCATATTGCGAATCTCGGCATTCTTGAGAATCTTATCGAGCCTGGCCCTCTCTACATTGAGAATCTTGCCGCGCAAGGGGAGAATAGCCTGAAAATGACGGTTTCTGCCCTGCTTGGCACTTCCACCTGCCGATTCTCCCTCAACTATATAAATCTCGCATTTGGAGGGATCATTGTTGGAGCAGTCGGCCAATTTTCCGGGAAGTCCTCCCGAGCCCAGAGCATTCTTGCGGCGAGTTAATTCCTTGGCCTTCCTGGCCGCCTCACGGGCGCGCAGGGCTTCACCTGCCTTCTCCACAATGGTGGTGGCAACTGTGGGATTTTCCTCGAAGAACTCGGCCAGGCCCTCAGAGACCATGGACTCGATTATACCCCGGATGGAGCTGTTTCCCAATCGCGTCTTGGTCTGGCCCTCGAACTGCGGATCGGGAAGCTTCACACTGATGACCGCCACCAGCCCCTCGCGGAGATCTTCTCCCCCCAGCTTGACCTCGCCTTTGAAGACCTTATTAGCTCGGGCATACTCATTGACGGTCTTGGTCAGGGCGGCACGAAAGCCCATGAGATGAGTTCCACCCTCTCGAGTGTTGATGTTGTTAGCGTAAGAGAAGATGTTCTCACTGTAGGAGTTGTTGTATTGCAGGGCAACTTCAACCTGAGTTCCGTTTTTGCTGCGCGAGAAGTAGATAGGAGGTTTATGCAGAGCCTCTTTGTTGGTATTGAGAAATTCCACGAAGGAAAGTATGCCTCCCTCGTAGCAGAAGTCGTTCTCTTTGTCAGATCTCTCGTCTTTAATGGTTATGCGTAGGCCACGGTTGAGGAAGGCCAGCTCTCGTAGCCGAGATGAGAGTGTATCGAAGTTGTATTCAGTCTCCTCAAAGATAGCACCGTCCGGCTTGAAGGTGACAGTTGTGCCGGTGTGCTCGGAATGTCCTCTGACCTCGACCTCCGAGGCCACATTGCCGTGCTCATATCGCTGCCAATAAACCCGACCGTTCCTGCGAACCGCCACCTCCATCCACTCGGAGAGAGCATTGACCACGGAGACGCCTACACCATGAAGGCCCCCTGAGACCATGTAGGACTCATGGTCGAACTTGCCGCCTGCATGCAGAACGGTCATGACTATCTCCAGGGCGGGACGGTTGAACTGAGGATGGTTGTCTACGGGAATTCCGCGACCATCATCCGCAACAGAGACGCTGCCGTCAGGGCGAAGGATCACGTTTATCTCTTTAGCGTAGCCTCCCAGGGCCTCATCCACGCTGTTGTCCACCACCTCGTAGACCAGATGATGCAGCCCCAGAGTATCTGTGCTGCCGATGTACATTGAAGGCCTGCGCCTGACTGCCTCAAGGCCTTCAAGAACCTGAATTTGGCTTGCGTCGTAGCCCGTTGCTTTGCTCAAAACTGATTAAGCCTCCTGAATAATTAGGACTGTAACTAAATAACCTGAGACGATATAAGCTTTTCCCTAAAATATATCTATAATTTTATCTAATCATTTGATGCAATGCCCCATACTGAAATGATGAAGATGTTGCGAAGGATGATTTCAGGCCGCTATCGCGGATAGACCAAGCAGACTTAAGAAAGGATCCCCAAAAAATAATGGATGAGTTACACATCGAATTATTAAGCCAAGGTCCGGATTCGAACCGGAGTGGTAATGCTCTGCAGGCATTTGCGTAGCCGCTCCGCCACCTTGGCAAGGGTGCTGGCGTCCGACAAGATTGTCGATCTGACTTAAACCTTTATCGGTTGGGCGCATCCCTTGCGCCGCAACCTTGGGAGAGATGTCATCCCCTATAAAGATTGCCTTTGAGGCAAGGAACATTTTTATATGGTTTGCCAGCCACCTTTTGCCTGAAGCATTATGGTCCTGGAAAACTTAGGCGGATCGCTGCGCAATGCTTTAAAGAAGATTGCGTCGGCGAATAAGATTGACAAGGCTTTAGTAGACGATGCCGTGCGGGAGATTCAGCGGGCGCTCCTGCAGGCGGATGTGAATGTCAAGCTGGTGATGGCCCTCTCCACCACCATCAAAGAGAGAGCCCTCAATGAAAAACCTGCTGCGGGCATGAACCCGCGCGAGCACGTCATCAATATCGTCTATCAGGAGCTGATCAACCTGGTAGGCCGCGGATGTGACATTCCCCTGAAAAAGCAGAACATCATGCTCGTGGGACTGCAAGGATCGGGAAAGACCACCACTGCGGCGAAGCTTGCCACCTTCTTTCAGCGAAAGGGACTGCGAACGGCTGTCATCTGTGCCGATACCTTTCGCGCCGGAGCCTATGATCAGCTAAAGGCGCTCTGCGAAAGACAGGGAGTCTTCTTTTATGGGGATAAGGGCAATCCCGATGCGCCTGCAGTGGCCAAGGCGGGCCTCGAGGCTGCTAAGAAGTACGACGTTCGCATCGTCGATACGGCCGGCAGGCATGCCCTGGAGGGTGATCTGATCCAGGAGATGAAGGACATTCACGCCGTGGTCAATGCCGAACAAAAATTACTGGTGATGGATGCCGCTTTGGGCCAGCAGGCTTCCGAGCAGGCGCGTGCCTTTAACGAAGCGGTGCAGATCACGGGCGTCATCATCACCAAGCTGGACGGTACAGCCAAGGGCGGCGGAGCTCTCTCCGCAGTGGCTGAGACCAAGACATCCGTAGCCTTCATCGGCATGGGCGAGACGCCTACCGACCTCGAGAAGTTCGAAGCGGACCGATTCATATCCCGCATGCTGGGCATGGGCGACATCAAGACGCTCATCGAGAGAGCCCAGGAGGTGCAGACCGATACCCAGGTGGACGTTGATTCGCTCATGCGGGGCAAGTTCACCCTGAAAGATATGTACCATCAGATGGAGGCTATGAACAAGCTGGGACCCCTAAAGCAGATTATGCAGATGCTGCCCATGGGCGGCCTGGGGCTGGACTTATCCGATAAAGAGTATCAGATGACCAAAGACCGCCTGGACAAGTACCGGGTGATCATGGACTCCATGACTGCCGGCGAACTGGAGGACCCCAAGATAATAACCGCCTCACGTATCAAACGCATATCCCGAGGCAGCGGCGCCACTCCGGATGTGGTTCGTGAGCTTCTCAAGTCCCATCAGGCCATGCAAAAGGCAATCAAAGGCATGAGAGGCGGGGCCGGCAAGATGAATATGAAGCGCCTCATGAAGAGATTTTCCCCGGGATCAAAGCCAGGAGAAATGTAAACGAAAGTGATGATTTGGGCGCGATCTGTCGGCAAGAATGCAAAAAAAAGGGCTGAAGCGCGCTGCAGGCACTTTATGTCTCCCACTTGCCTTCAGTAGTTGCTTTGCGTCGTTCTCCATCAGGCATCGTCAAGCTGCAGTCTCCCAGAACGGTGCTGCCTTCCGCTGCCAGACTAATTTTGTAGACCTCCCCGCCCAAGGCAGTTACATCAAGAGACAGTTTGTTGGCAATTAGTCGTCCCACTGCCTCCACCGGCCCGGTAGAATTGCCTGAAGTAACATTTCCCTTGCCAATAACGCTTCCGTCGGCCAAAGTGAGGAGAAGGTAGATGCTGCTATTATTTGACAGATTCAGATGGATCTGGCTTGTTGCCGCTTCTTTCACAGCTGCCGCGGTCGCAATGGGGACGGGATACTCCTCTTGTCAGGAACAACTCTCTCGTGAACGGATCTCTCGTCTTGCATCCCTCATTTGTTGATGCTCTGCGCGGCCTTTCCCACCCATGCCCCTTTAGTTGCACTGGGATTGACGCTCTTGCCAAGCACCGTTGCCGGGCTCTTCTTGGCATCTAAAGTTATGCTACCCGTCACCGTTCCCGACTCGCCCGATTGCGCTTGGGAAATGCGGTCATATTCTCCCGCAATAGCTTCTCCAGAGACAGAGAGCTTGAGCCGGAATACCTGCCCGCCATCAATCACTGATATAAATATGGTCGGTCTGTCCCCGGCCACAGATCCGGCTGCAGTCACAGCCTGACTGCTTGGGTCAGCGAACAATTGACCCGCGCCAAGAATAAGGTCGTTTTCCTGATACATTTGCAGGTCAAAATGCCTGTTTCCGGTCCCCTTCAAATCAAGAGACCAACTTCCCGTAAGGTTCGCTTGCGATGAGACTGCGCCCACATTGGTGGCTGAAATCGAGCCCTTGCCCACAGTCAGGGCGGGTATTATTCCTGTGCCGGTGCTCACAGTGCCCATGTAACCCTGACCGGATGTATTGGCTGCCAAGCCGATGAATAACAATACAATCAGAATTGCTTTTAAGTTCTTTGCCATAATTGCTTTTGATCTACACTCATTTGATATAAATATCATGCCTTCTTAATCAATAAAGTATAAATAGCGTATCGGAGTGAAAAAATGAAGCCCTTTACTGCACTTATACCGGCCATACTTCTCCTATCCTGTCTGGCCTTGCCCGGCACTGCCCTGGAATCTAAGTTATTCACAGTAACGGAAAAGACTATCTCTCTGGATATGAGTCCAAGCTTCGAGATGGTTAGAGGCGAATTCAACACCAGCGAAAACGGAATGGTCAGCCAGGAATTCATCATCAACAACACAGACGCACCGGGTGCAACGTTCATCTCCGTTTTAAGCGTCTATGACGAGACTATGAGCAAATTGAGCCGAGGAGCACTCTCCGAGCTTTTCCTGGTAGGAGGCATTTCTGGGATGAAAGCCAGAGGCGACGAAGAGACAGGAAACTGGACGGCAATAGATCATCGGGGATACAATGTGACCGTTCATACTCTGAGCACCAGTGATTCACGCATTGACATGCTCGGCGGCAGCTACGATATGGCGGTCTGGAATCTGGGCGGTCCCAGCTTTGCGGTGATGGTATCGCTGCTCGATAGGAATAATACCACACAAATCATCAAGACTCTGGCCGTCAGCTAGGCAGAGTCCGTTTTTTTTTGCTCTGCATATCTCTCGGTTCGTTCGGTCATTTTTTTGCAATATAGTGAATGATTTGCTAAGAGCCAAGAAGCAGGATTTGCAGAACTGGATCGATGGATATATCCTGATTCTCAAAAAAATTGCCATGCATAAAAACGACTCTGAAGAGAAATCAAAAGCTTTGAAAGCCGAAGAAATGAAACTGGCCAGTTAGGCAAAAGCAGCGGTAGATGAGGCCGAGACATTTTATGAGGCAGGAGAAAAGTCCTGCAAGCTGAAAAACCTGGCATTCCCATCATTGAATCGATAAACTAATCTTCTCGCAGTTCTAATACCAGAAGTAAAGAAGGCCCACCATTGACCAGCAAGGACAAACGATCTGTAGATGCCGCTCCATCGACTTGCCCGGATAAACTACATGAGTACGCCGAAGAGATCGTCCGGGAAAAAGCGATCTCTTCGCCGGAAGGCCAGGAACCCTTCTCGCTCCATGAAATCCGGCAGATACTCCATGAACTTCGCGTGCATCAGATCGAACTGGAGATGCAAAACGAAGAGCTGCGCCGGACTCAGGTGGAACTGGACAATGTGCGGGCTCGCTACTTCGATCTGTACGACCTGGCGCCGGTCGGCTATTGCACATTAAGCGAAAAGGGGCTGATCCGGGAGGCCAACTTCACCGCGGCCACCTTGCTTGGCGTGGCCCGAGACGCGCTGATAAATCAACCCTTGACCAGGTTCATCCTACCCGAGGACCAGGACATCTACTACATGCACATCAAACCGCTAATTGAGACGGGCGCACTGCAGGTGTACGAGCTGAGGATGATGAAAAAGGACGCCGCCCCATTCTGGGCACGGCTTGAGGCGACCAGGACACAGGAAGCCGATGGGGCAACTCTGTGTCGCGTCGTAGTGAGTGACATCACCGAGCGTAAGCGTGCTGAGGAAGCATTGGTAAAGAAGTCGGAAGATCTGGCAAGGTCCAATGCCGACCTGATGCAGTTCGCCTACATCGCCTCCCATGATCTGCAGGAGCCGCTTCGCACAATAGCCCGCTTTGTACAACTTCTGGAGAAGCGTTATCAAGGGAAACTCGATCAGGATGCAGACGAGTTCATAGGCTTTATCGTCAGCGGAACGAAACGAATGCAACAGATCATTAACGATCTATTGGCATATTCAAGAGTAAACACGAGGAGAGAACCGCATCGCCTGATAGAAATTGATGACGCTATACAAATAGCAATGCAAAATCTCAAGTATGTTCTGGAGGATTCTAGAGGCACAGTTATATATCGTGGAATGCCGTTAATCTTTGCAGATGGACCGCAAGTGATTCAACTATTTCAAAATATCATCGGGAATGCCTTGAAATTTCATGGCGAAGAATCTCCTCGAGTGGAGATCTCAGCCGTTCGCAAGGAAAATGATTGGATTTTTTCCGTTCGGGACAATGGCATAGGAATTGATCCACAATACAAAGATCGCATATTTGAGATATTTCAACGTCTCCATACGAATGTGGAGTACTCGGGCACGGGAATTGGCCTGGCCATCGCCAAAAAGATAGTGGAACGACACGGGGGTCGCATCTGGGTGGAATCTGAGCCTGGAAAAGGGTCCACATTCAATTTCACTCTGCCAGTGGATGCGAAAAACGCCTGATTAATCTTTGCAGATGATAAAATGGTGACAAAATGGAGATTCTACCGGTAGAAGATGACCCGGCGGATGCGCGTCTGACCGAGCTGGAGCTCAGAGACGAGAAAAATCATATCAAACTTAGCATTGCCAGAGATGGTGTCGAGACGCTGGCCTTTTTGTGCAAAGAGGGAATTCAAGCCAGAAGCCAGTTGCTATATGGTCAGGCTGCCCCGGAGAGATGAGATACGTGAATAGGAATGTTATTAAAGTTCTTCTAATTGAAGATAATGAGGTAGATGCGAGGCTCATCAGGGAGTATTTAAAGGATGCTTTGCGCTATGAAGAAAATGAAGCATCCCCTGCAATTTACGATTTGACAATGAAAAATAGTCTTTCGTCCGGGCTGCAATTCCTGAGCACAGAAGATGTGGACGCCGTGCTCTTGGATTTAAATCTGCCTGACAGTTTTGGATTGGAGACGTTCTTCAACATTTATAAAAAGAATCCACAAATTCCCATATTAATATTGACCGGCCTATGTGATAGAGAAATGGCAGTTAAGGCGGTTAGGGAAGGCGCAGGGGACTTTCTAGTGAAAGGAGAAGTAGACGATAGATTGCTTCGCCGTTCCATCAGCTACGCCATCGAGCGGAAAAAATCTGAGGAAGAGCTTCGCTTAGCCCAGAGCAATCTGGAGAAGAAGGTTGTCGAGAGGACCATAGAATTGAAGGAGAGGTATGACGAGATTGAACAACTGGTCTATGCCATCTCTCATGACCTCATTTTGCCGCTGGTGACCATCAAAGGATTTTTGGGTTATCTCAAGAAAGATATTGCTTCCGGCGGCAGGCAGAGAATTGAAATCGATCTGGGCCTGATCGGAGATGCTGTTGAGAGAATGGAAGCCCTTTTGGTCAGGGCCCTGGATGTATCGAGCATTGGCAAGCTATCCAATAAGAGAGAGATGGTTTCCTATGGCGAAATTGCTCAGGAAGCCTTGAGTCTGACGGCAGATAAGATCAGTGCCAGAGAAGCCAGGGTCATCGTGGCCAACGATTTTCCCAAGGTGAATGTGGATCGGGCCAGGATTGTGGATGTCCTGGTGAACCTGATCGAGAATTGTATCAGGTATGCAGGCAATATCCGACCGCAACAGATCGAATTTGGATATCTGGCAAAAGAGGGCGAGATCGTCTTCTTTGTGAAAGATAACGGCATGGGCATAGACCCGATATCGCAGAAAGATATATTCAGCCTATTTTACCGTGGGAATGATGCGGAAAATTCCCATGCAGGACTGGCTCTCTCTCGGAGGATTATTGAGTTTCATGGGGGAAGAATGTGGATAGAATCGACTGTGAACAATGGCTGCACAGTATACTTCACGCTTCCCGAGAGCCAGACTATGCAGCCAGGGTTATAGTCAAGTCACAGCCAATTCAAGCTAATGGCGAATAATCACATCTTCTATTGGCCTTCTCGGGCTGGGGCGCATGGGCTTTGCAATCCCCAGGCTGAAGATAAGCTGAGGATGGCCGCGGTTGACCTGCTTCATCAGCTCCACTCTAAGACTGGGAACGCCAATAGGCTGGCTGAAGAAAGATGCTCTTATGTCGTAAGAGGTTGCTCGAAGCAGCAGATTTTCCAGGGCGAAGCCGCACATCGTCCAGGTCAGCTTATCATCCTGGTCAGAGGTGAGCACGGCAAGAGTGGAGCAGTCATGGATGAGGCCCGAGTCCCGGTAAATGACCGGCCTGGAGAGATCAAACTCCTTGAAGGCGGCAGGAAATCCCAAAGATATGACATCTGGCACTCCGAAGGTATAAAGGGGCATGCCGTCGGGCTCAGCCGTCCGGTTACTGCGCAGCCACTCACCTAAATTTTGGCGAAATTCCTTCCTGGCCAGTTGAATCTTATGGGCGCGGGAGACCAGATCGGCCATCTTATCCTTGGCATCCTCATCGGCCAGGTAGGTGAGATAAAGGCCAGGAAGATTTATGTTCCTCTCCATCTCCTTTAATAGGGGGCTTGCGATTGTGGCATTTTCATATCGGTCTTTGGTAGTGTGCCTTCTTTGTATCTGAGCGAAGAGATCATCCTGCCCATCCACTGGCTTTCGACCAGCGGAAAGCTGCACCTCTGCCACCAGATCGCTCTCCTGTCCATCCGGGAAGTAGCTGATGCTCGGAGAAAATCCGAAATGCTTTGCGGCGACGGCCAGGTTGGCGATGGCGCAGCCTACGCTCATGAAGAGGGTGCGGTTGCTGGGATCAACAAAAGACAAGGCACGAGTTAAATCGGCAAAAACGGAAATGCCGCTATCATGAATGGCATACTTCCAGGGCTGGGTATTGGGACCAGAGGGAGCTAAAATTGCATAGCGTAAAAGGAACTTGAATCTCTCCTCTATTGGGCCATCTGCGGGGTAGTCGGACTCTTTTGCATCCCATGCTTCATAGTTTTTTCCGGTCATCTGCAATTCCTCTATTTAAAGATTCTACGTAGCTAATGGTCATTATTGGCATATAGCTTTTCGCCAGGCATCAAATTCTTTTATTAACTACATAGAGTACACTATCAGCTATCTGGAGGTGGGCAAGAATGAAAAGCACCGTCTATTTTGCCGGAGTCAGGGCAAGAAGCTTTCAAGACAACAAGCAAAACAGGATCAGAGGCCTATTTGATGCCGCAGGTCTGGATGAAGTAGTGCAAAAAGGCGACCTTACTGCTATAAAGATCCATTTCGGGGAGAAGGGAAACGACTCTTATGTAAATCCGGTCCTGGTTCGACCCATCGCAGAGAAGATCCGGGCACTGGGCGCAAAGCCATTTCTTACCGATACAAATACACTTTATGGTGGCAGTCGCGCCAATGCCGTCGATCATCTGCAAACTGCAGCCGAGCACGGCTTCGTTCCGGCTGTGGCCGGAGCGCCGGTCGTTATTGCCGATGGCCTGCAAGGGGACAATTTCCGGGAGGTTGCCATTGATAGGAAGCATTTTCGCAGTGTTATGATCGCCGGAGAGATCGCCTCTGCTAATAGCATGATCGTAGTATCCCACTTCAAAGCCCACCTTCCAGCCGGCTTTGGGGGCGCCGTAAAAAATCTGGGCATGGGCTGCGCTCCCGCACTCGGCAAGGCAGAACAACACAGCGCCAAGCCCATATTCAACTCAGATCTATGCAGCGGATGCCGCTCCTGCATGGACGACTGCCCACAGCAGGCCATCACGGTGGAGAAGAGGATCTCGGAGATTAACTACGATCGGTGTACAGGCTGCGGCAAGTGCCTGCGCGTTTGCCCGACTCACGCTCTGGACTTCAACTGGTTTGTGGAGGTGCCGCCCTTCATGGAGAGGATGACCGAGTATGCTTATGGTGCGATAAAGGAAAAGGAAAACAAGGTAGGGTTCTTCAACTTCCTGCTAAATATCACCCCTGACTGCGACTGTGTGCCCTGGAGCGATGCTCCTATTGTCTCAGATATCGGCATCCTGGCTTCGCGCGATCCGGTAGCCATTGATCAGGCCAGCTACGATTTGGTGAACCGGCAGATGGGCCTGGCAAACTCACTCTTGCAGAAGAATCATGAGCCCGGAGAGGACAAGTTCCTGGGCGTCTGGGAGAGCACGCTTGGAAATATTCAGTTGGACTACGGGGAGAGGATTGGCCTAGGAAATAAAGAGTACCGTCTGATTGAGATCTGAATTGTGATTTAGGAAAGACGGAGGGAAGAATCATGAAGGTAGTAGCATTCAACGGCAGTCCTCGCAAGAACGGCAATACCGCCACGTTATTGGGCGTTGTTCTCAAAGAGCTGAATGATCAAGACATAGAGACGGAGCTGGTGCATTTGAAAGGGCCCCTTTCCGGTTGCATTGCCTGCAATAAATGCTTTGAGAAGAAGAACGGCAAGTGCGCCATGGATAAGGATATGGTAAACGAATGCATCAAGAAGATGAGCGAAGCTGACGGAATTATTCTTGGTTCGCCCACCTACTTCGCAGATCTTACGCCCGAGCTGAAGGCCCTCATAGACAGATCCGGATTTGTGGCAAAGGCCAACGAGGATATGTTCAAACGCAAGGTGGGCGCGGCGGTGGTGGCAGTGCGCCGGGCGGGAGCAATTCACGTCTTCGACTCCATTAACCACTTCTTCCTCATCAACCAGATGATAATTGCCAGCTCGAGTTACTGGAATATCGGCCTGGGCCTGCACGAAAAGGATGTGGAAAAGGATGAGGAGGGAATAGTGATCATGAGAACTCTGGGGCAGAATATGGGCTGGCTGATGAAGAAGATCAAAGAGTAGAGGAGATGATTAAACTGGATTATCTGACTATAGTCTCGTTGAATCTTGCCCTGCAATTGATCCTCGCCGTAGCACTGGGCGTTGCCGTCTTCCTGGCTAAAAAGAAAAACTTCCAGAGGCACTGCCTCGTCCTCCGCCTCGCGGTCGCTGCCCAGATTCTGGCCATCCTGGCATTGATGTCTCCGGCAATGGTCGCGATCCTGGAGCCGGGCCGGCCCAATGGTCTCTTTCAGGCCGAGGTCTTGCTTCACCACAGCCTGGGTCTGGTAGTGGTACTGCTCTGGATCTACATCAACCTGGTCTATCTGGGGCGTTTAAAAGCCCGGCTCTCCCCCAGGCGGGCTATGCAGGCAGCGGCAGGCCTTTGGGTGGTATCCTTTATCCTGGGATTTAACATCTACCTGAAACTGTATTATTAGCCTGTGGCTACATCAATCATGATTGCCTTAATCTACCCACTCGTAGCCGGGATATTTGATCTTATTAAAATTGCGGATCAGGTCTGCAGCATCCTTTCGGCTGAATTCTGCATCCATAATCCTGGTGCATACAAAGCGAAGGGCTATTTTCTGTATTTCTTCCTCCTGGCTATCGTCCGGTTTAGAGGCCAGACCATAGGCCTCGAATAGATGCTCTCTTTCGCTCATATGAGTGCTTTTACCCCATTTTCCAAACATCTCAGCAGCGTGATCCAGTAGACGTTGATCAAATGTCTCGGGAAGCATGATGCCTTCGAACTGCTGCAAGAATTCCTCTTTTCTCAAGATAATCCCCCCGCAAAATCAATATTTCAAAGATTATGCATTCTTTCAGTATAATTGACTGCATTCCTATAAAAAGCTTGATTGAAGTTTATGTTTCGATTGTGCCAAAAAATGATTTGAGACCTTTTGCAGTCTCTCTTTGTAGGATAAAGTGGCTGATGGTATGGAATTAGCCGCTAATATGGAATGGCGGTGGTGTAAACAGTCGTAGCCGCGGGCACATTTATAATCTTGGCTACGCCCCTCGGGAAGCTCATAGTCTTCTCATAATTGTTTGCGCCATCAAAGATGCGAATGGTATGCGCCATACCGCCCAGGACTGTGAATCTGAAGATTCCATCCGGGGCATCGCCATTGCTGCCTTCTTTGCCCACCATGGCGCCGTCAACGTAGACATCGTATCCTCTCATCGTTGTTTGAATCGTTACCGGCGTGTCCCCGCTTACAGTCGTCTGTGGCGGATAGGATGTGCCGTACGTCTGGTATGAGGTCGTTACGCTGGTGGTGGCCTGGCCCAGGCCGCTTGTCGTGGTCTGACCTGCATAGGGCTGGTTGGAGGCAGGCGGCATATTGGAGGAGGGCGGCATCTGGCTGGCAGCCGAGACCTGGCTGGTTGGCGGTGCCTGGCTGATCACATCAACGATGATGGAGTTGCTGGGCTGGTTATTCTGCACGAAGAGCAGAATGTGTCTGCCCACTTTGTCCGCCATGTAGTTGAGGCTGTTGTAGCCTGCGAAGAAATTAACCCGTTTGCTGGTTATATTAGGAGCATCAGTCTGAGTGATTTCATAGTAATCAGCCTGTCCGCCTGCGGGAGCAAAGGCGATCAATTGCAGGCCAGTTCCTGCCGGGACTATGGCGTACGCGGACCAATCCAGACCCTTCTGGATCCACAGTTCATTGCCTCTTGCTGCAGCTGTGGCCGACTGGTACTGAGTGTAGGTAATCTCCTTGCCGCTGCCGAAATAGATCCGAGATGGCATCTTATGTGTGACATCAATTTTCACCGGGCTGAAGCCGATCACCGGCACGCTGGTGTTGATGAGAAACTCGGAGAGGAAGGAAGTAGCACTGCTGGTGTTCTCGAACTCGGGGCCAAACCACGAGCCGCTCAAATCAGTACCTGTATCACCGATGCCGAACAGGCTGTTTACGTATTCTTCATTAAAAGCTCCCCCGGTCAGACCAATGGACTGCTCCATGGAAAAGCCCTGCGAACCTATTGCGCTTGCTGCCCCTGCAACCAAGATCAGGGCAATAAGACATAAGCATAAGCAATTGAATCTCAATTATTACACCTCATGGATAGCTATGTTGGCGATGTATTATTTTAGCTTTAGGACGAAATCAGGGCTAAACCCCGCCAATTCATTGACGATATACAGCCCGTACCTATTACTTTCACCTCGCATACGTTGTCTATGTATATTCAGTCAGGCTAGATCTCAGAACTCCCGGTAGCTGGTTGTGGCAGGAAGTCTGCCACGTAAAATCTGGAACGGCGAGTGTCGAAGCCATGAAACAATCGCCCTGGGGCGGCATGGCGTTGGTTGAAAGACCATAGATGCCTGCGACTTCAGTCGCGGGGGACGTCACGTATCTCCCAAGTCTCATCTGAACGTCATGGAAAGCCGCCGGCAATCAAGGTGAAATTAACAAAATAAAATAAAAAAAATATTTCTATCACTAAATATAGTTCGTGGTATCTTCAGTAAGTGGCCTCCAGGCTCCATTTGTTCAGCTTGCCTGTGTCTCTGCTTGCCAAATCCCTTATCTTGAGGGTCCATTTGCCCTTTATGGATTGACCGAGAAGAGGGACAAGAGATGCCTTTGATTTGGAATCATAACTCATCTTCAGATCCTTCTTGCCGATGCCGGTGCGGTTGTGCAGAATGGCTCTCTTGCCGCCTGGTGACGTGAGTTCTACTCTCAGGTTGGATATGTTGTTGTGGCTTATGTCCACTTCCACCACCAGCTGCTTGACCTTGCCATCCTGGTCGAGCAATATTGTATTAGTAAGGCCCGTGGTGCTATTGTCTGGAATGGTTTCGCCGGATGTCGATGATCCTTTGGCCACGTGATCTATCTTTTCTTGCCCGACCACAAATGTCACAGTACGGCCCGGCTCACTGATATTTGATATCGTCAACCCTGAATCCGATCCGTCCCATAGGATCGTAGAAGGTCTTGTGGCATGGCTGAGGGCAATTCCCACCATCTTGCCGAAGAGATCCTTTTCGTCACCCATGCTGCGGTTAGTCTCCAGATCCAGGCTGCCGTCAGCCTGCAAGAGACCGCACTGGTAGTGCTTGGTGGCAGACCCGCCCTGCCATTCATTTGAGCCCAGTGTATCGCAGTGATAGACTGCCAGGCCGCTGGCGGGAATGGAGGCATCAAGGCCAATCTTGGAGCGGTTTTCCAGCAGGAAGTATTCATTTATCTTGCCGGTCTCATAAACCATAACTGTGCCGTAATCCCCGTGATCAGCCTGATACTGGCCGGGCTTGCTCAGGCGAACCGCCTTATCGCACCATCCGACTAGGTTTCGCAGGAAGGCGCACACCGGCGAAGGGGTTCTTCCATCATCGTTATGATTGCCTGCGCTCATGAGGCAGAAGTAGCCCAGGCCCGCGCTCTTCTCAAAGTCACCGTCCCGATTGCCGTAATCGTAGAGGTCCGGCCAGCGGCAGAGCATGTGGCCGCTCTCATGGCAGAAGGTCCCAATGGAGAGGTCCTCCTTGCTTCGGCCCATGCTGGAGAGCATATAAAAGTAGGTCTTCATATTTTTGTACTTGAGATCTATGATGTGATTATGCGGCCACAGCTCTCCCAGGTATTGCGTCTGGCCGGCATATAAAAAGCTCATGGCATCGACTATCCCCACTCCTCGTGAGTCGAACTTCTCTAACTCCAGGCCGCCCTTAACTGCCAGGTCGAGGGCCTCCTTGACGAGCAGGTTTTCCGAATAGTATTGACGATTGCGGCTCAAGGTTATGGGCCCTACCACCTCGTTAGTGTAGTCCAGCTTGCCGCTGGACATGAGACGGTAATACTCTCGCACCGAGCAGAAGTTGCCGTTCTCATGGTAGTCCCGGCCATTGAGCAGGGCGTCTACATCTTCCCTTGTGACGGTGCTCTTCACATCCTTAAACTGGACCAATACTGTCAGGCCCTTGATCTCACCCTCGCTCACTCGCCTTCCTTCCAGCAGTCCTTTTTCCGCTCCGAAGGTGCGCAGATTCAGGCTGGGCTTGAAGGCGGATGCAGGGGGGTCCATCTTGGCATATCTTGCTTCAAACTTGCGGTTTCTGACCTCTTCCGATTCCTTGAAGTGGCGGCGGACACGATCGGGCGGGCTTTGAGATAGGTCTACACCGCTGGAGACGAACTCACCCGAGATCAGGAAGGCATAGCAGTACAGTCCATGGTCCTGGTCGTAGACCACGGAATAGCCGTCCATATTCTCATATCGGGAATAGAACTCATCACCGTAGACTCTGAGTTGTACCTCTGGGCCCTTCTCCTGGGGGAAGGTCAGAAACTCTCCAAATATCGAACTCATGACAGATCAACCTCGAGGGTGCGCGCGCCGCAAGACGGCGCTCATGGCCCAAGCTATTCCCAGCTAACTATTTAATTATTTTCTACACTAAAAAAAGTCTCTTGAGGGATGCCAAGGGATTCTTACTTGCGCCCTATTCCCTTCTCCATCGCTTCTTTGGAAAGACGGATGGCGCACAGCTCCGAGCACATGGTGCAGGTGTCCGTCTCCACGCCTCGTCTGTGCCGGATCTGCTTCGCCTTAACTGGATTTATAGCCGCATTGAATTGTCCATTCCAATCCAGCTCGGCGCGGGCGCGGGCCATCTGCAAATCCCGGGCCCTGGCCTTCTCCCGCACGCCTGGGCGGGTGAGGTCCGCTGCATGCGCTGCTACGCGGGTGACATAGGTGCCCTCGATCACATCCTCAATGGTGGGCAGGTCCAGGTGTTCGGAGGGTGTGGTGGCGCAGAGGAAGTCGGCTCCTGCCATTCCGGCAATTACTCCTCCAACGGCGGCGGTGATATGGTCGTAGCCGGGCGCGATGTCCGTTACCAGCGGGCCCAGGAGATAGAGGGGCGCGCCGTCCGTCAGATGCTTCATGGCCTTGACACTGGTCTCGATCTCATCGGCGGGCACATGCCCCGGCCCCTCCACCATGGCTTGCACTCCTGCGGCCCGCGCTCTCTTTACCAGCTCGCCCAGCATGATGAATTCCATGTACTTGGCCCGGTCGGATGCATCCTCGATGCAGCCGGGCCGAAGACCATCGCCCAGAGAAAGTGTCAGATCATACTCTTTGGCTATTTCCAGGAGATAATCGTACTCAGAATAGTAAGGATTGTCCTCGCCCGTCTCACTGATGTACTTCATAGTAAGAGAGCCGCCCCGGCTGACCACGCCCAGAACACGCGGATCGAGGCGAAGCCTCTCCAGAGAATTCTTGTTGACGCCCACATGGACGGTGACGAAGTCCACGCCGTCTTTGGCATGCTTCTCCAGGGCGTTGAACATGCCCTGACTGGTCAGGTCTTTTTTAACGGCGGCATTGTAGAGGGGAACGCTGCCTACGGGAACGCTAACCGCATCCAGAATCATGCGCCGCACTGCATCCAGATCCCCGCCGGTGGACAGGTCCATCACCGCGTCTGCACCCGCCTCTGCCGCGGCCAGGGCCTTTTCCACTTCGCTATGTGGAGAGTCCAGGTTTTGCGATGTGCCCACATTCACATTCACCTTGACGGTGAGCATCTCACCCACACCAATAGGCCGCAGCCCCTGCCGACGGATGTTTCTGGGTATGACGACCCTTCCTGCCGCCACCAGAGCGGCCAGCTTTGCCGGATCTATTCCCTCGCGCTTGGCCACGACCTCGATCTCAGGGAGCACGCGGCCTCTCTTCGCCTCTTGCATCAACGTCATTAATACCAACTGATATATCGTAAGAGCTAGGGTGTTTATCTCATGGTTGAAGTGCATAAGGTTAGCGGTGCGGCCTTTGATGGCAATGTCTACCTGATCCTGGATAAAAAGCCCATTTTGGTAGATGCAGGCATGATGGCAGGCCCGACCCTTAAAAATATCAAGAAATTTATCGATCCCAGCAAGATCGAGATGATCGTTCTCACTCACTGCCACCACGACCATTCCGGCGCAGCTCCGGCGCTCCAGGAAGCCACAGGAGCGCGGCTCCTCCTGAGCGAGAAGGAGGTGGGCGCGGTGGGCGATGACCTGGCATCCGTGGCCTATCTCTTCGGCCAGCAGGCTCCGAATTACAAGGTGGATGAGACCCTCAAGGAGGGCATGGTCCTGGACATCGGCGAATGGAAGCTGCGGGTTATGGAGACGCCCGGCCACTCCCTGGGAAGCCTCTGCCTCTACGAGGAGAACGCAAAGGTTCTTTTCTCCGGAGATACCGTCTTTCCAGACGGGAACATCGGCAGAACGGATATGTACGGGGGCGACACGCCTGAGCTGGTCAAGTCCATTGAGCGGCTGACAAAGCTGGATGTGCAAACCATGTATCCCGGACACATGGAGATCACCAGTCGCGATGTGAACAGACAGATACAGCTGAGCCTGAGGTTCGCGAAGAGCATCTAGTACATTTGGGCCTAATTGAAGCCATATTAACGTGATATTCAACTGGGTCCGGTTTCACGCGAAGCCGCGAAGTCAAAACGGAGGTCTATTTCAGCCCAGAAGTACTGGCAGACTTGGACGAAGCCGCCAGGCAGAGGATTTCAAACATAATCGTCGCTCCGGCCAGAGCCGTAATCCCTCCGGCATCGTAAGGTGGGGCCACCTCCACCAGATCCCCGCCGATGACGTTCAGTCCGGAAAGGCCCCGCAAGACCTGTAAGGCCTCAAAGCTGCTCATGCCTCCCACCACCGGGGTTCCAGTACCTGGGGCAAAGGCCGGGTCCAGGCAGTCGATGTCGAAGGAGATGTAGACAGGACCGTCTCCCACCCGGCTCTTGATCTCCGAGACGACTTTCCTCCAGCCCAGCTCATAAAACTCTTCGATGTGAATTACTCTCATGCCGCAATCGTAAGAGAACTGCCAGAGCAGCTCCGCCGTGCCGCGAATGCCGAGTTGCACAGTGCGCTTTGGGTCCACCAGCCCAGACTCTACTGCATTTCGCATGGGGCAGCCGTGCTGCAGTCCGCTTCCGTGAAACGGTGCCGAGGTGTCGCAATGCGAGTCGAAATGAATGAGGCCGACCTTCTCCTTTGAGGAGAGGCCTTTGAGAATGGGAAAGGTTATGGAGTGATCCCCGCCCGCGGTTATGGCAAGGACCCCGGAGGAGGACAATTTCCTGTAGAATGATTCAATATCCGCGTGGGCCTCTTCCAGATTGTAGGTGGTATGAAAGGGCACATCTCCCACATCCGCCACTCGATGATCGGCAAAGGGCGACATGCGGCTGTAGTGGTTGTAGACACCCACCAGCCGGGACTGGTTTCTCATCTCCCGCGGGCCCAGGCGCGCGCCGCTGCGGTTGGTCACGCCCAGGTCGAAGGGCACGCCCACCAGGGCAATGTCCAGGTCGGCGATCTCCTGCCGGTACGGCGCCCCGAAAAAGGAGGGAATGCCGCTGTAGGGGGGCTCTTGCATCTGGGGCGCAAAGGTCTTTGCGCTCTCGGCCAGCTTTTTCAATTTGTTGTCCATAACATTTCTCCTGAGAATCCTGTGCGGGTGTGCCGCCACTATTTACTATCTATACGCCTTGCTGCGATTCCTGATTCGCAATACCAATACACCGCCCTGTTTCTTAGAATAGACGACCCGGTAGTCTCCAATACGCAGCTTGAAAAGCCCTTTGAACTGTCCGGTGAGCGCCTCTCCGCAGTCCGGGTCACTGGATAATGCCTCTTCCAGCTCTTTGATTAATCTCTTAGCAACCGCCTTGTCCAGATTCTTCAGGTCGTGGGCCACAGATGATTTGTACTCAATCAGGCAGGCCAAGAAGCTCCCTCATCTCCTCGCTAGATACCACGTTGTCGTTTTTATCGTTCAATCGTTCCTGGGCAATCAGGTAATCTGAATAATCCTCAAGATATGCCTGCAACGCTTTCTTGAGGATATACGCCTTGGAGCGATCTATAGTCTCAGAGAGGCTCTTCAGGCGATCTGCCATATCATCTGGAAGCCGAATCGATACGGATGTGGAGATCTCAATCACCTTGTATTACAATGAATTACAAGTATATCAATGTCTTCACATCTTCCATCCCACATCGTATCTCGCCCCGCACTCCGGGCAGATGAGGACGATCCAATAGCCTCTCTCGGCCCGCTGAAAAGAGCTGTGAAATCCCAGCTCATAACCGCACTTGGGGCAGATCCTAAACTCCTCTCCCAGTTCGATCTTCACAATTTCCTCAGAAGCTTTCATGCTCTCACCTTAGGAATCGATCATAGTCATGCATCATCTTCTTCTTCCTTCATCTTTACATAATCGCCGATGTACCTGTGGCAGTGCGGGCAGATCATTTTCTTCCGGTGCTTCTCTTTTCTTCTCTGCAGCACCTCGTTGAAGCCCGAGGCCAGAATGCCTGCAGGAAGAGCAAACAGGCCGATTCCCGATATTACCACAAATGAGCCGATAAATTTTCCCAAAGGCGTCTTGGGATAGATATCTCCGTAGCCTACGGTGGTCAGGGTGACTACCCCCCACCACATGGCATCGGGAATGTTGGCAAAAGCCTCAGGCTGAACCTCGTTCTCTGCTTCGTAGACCATGCTGGATGCTACAACCAGCAGAATCAATGTGGCAAAGAATGTCACACCCAGCTCTTCCTTCTTGAGGTTCAGAACGTCGGCAAATGTCTTGAGGGCGTCGGAATACCTGGCCAGCTTCAAAATCCGGAACAAACGGAAGAGGCGTACGGCTCTCATGAATCGGAAGTCTGGAAGGACGAGTGGCAGATAGAAGGGCAATATGGCTAACAGATCAACTATCGCCATGGGCGTTATGATATAATGCAGCCTTCCTGAAATGGTTGTTTTAAACATGGGATTTTCAGTGCAGCTCCAGAGGCGCAGGATGTATTCAATTGTGAAAACCGCGACGGAAAAGAGATCGAAGGCGCGAAACAGCCGCCCATAACTGGCATTAAGCCAGTCCACCGTCTCCAAGACCACCGCGGCTACGTTTAATACTATCAGTATCGTTATAAACGGGTCGAAATACTTGCTGTCTTCGTCTCCCGGCTCCAGTATGCCGAAGATCCGTGTCTTAAGGTTCATATTCATTGCCAGGAGTCCTGAAGTGCTTTTCTGCATTTAACTTGTAGGATTGCGAAGGACGGATTTCGCTGACCGCGGGTCAGCGAGAGTTTCGACGAGAAGTCGAAACATCGGTAAGTCCCCATCCTTCTGGGTGGGGATGAAAGCGGAGTCCTTTGCCATGATTACTTTCACGCCGCCCTCAACTTATATAAATATTAGGTATGCATATCTGTATTCATATGATGATCAGCTACAAGTATCCCATCTTCCCGAACAAGATCACTCAATGGAAGTTAGCAGAGAATTTGGATGCTTGCCGGTGGCTCTATAATCGGCTTCTTAAAGACCTGAATGATGCCAAGGAGAAAGGCATCAAGCTCAAGACCTATGATACTCAGAACGTGATTCCATCTCTGAAGCTTGAGAATCCGAAGCTGAATCTGGTCTATTCCAAAGTTCTTCAGATGGTGAATTATACCCTTTGGTCTAATTTCAAGGGACTTGCAGCGTCCAAGAAGGATGGTCGAAAGATCGGTCATGTCCGTTTCAAAGGATATGGCTGGTATAACACCCTAAATTACAACCAATCAGGCTTCAAAATCGATCGAGATCATAATATATTACATCTCTCCAAGATCGGAGAAATGCAAATCAAGATCTATCGAAAGATCGAAGGTTGCATCAAAGCCGTCATAATCAAGAGAGAAGGCGAGAGATGGTTCGCCATAGTCCAGGCCGATCAGGAACCACAGCCGTTACCGGAAACTGGAGAAGCAGTTGGTATTGATGTCGGTTTGACTTCCATCGTGGTTGATTCTGAAGGCAACGAGATAGAGAATCCAAGATATGCAGAACAATCCGAAGATAAGCTTGCCAGACTGCAAAGAAGGCTATCCAGAGCGGTGAAGGGATCGAATAATTATGGGGCGATCAAGGATAAGATTGCCAAGCTGCATAAGAGAATCAACTGCCAACGAGATGATTTCCTGCATAAGCTCTCTCGGATGTATGTCAATAACTTCGATATCATTTGTGTCGAGGATCTTGATGTCAAAGGTCTGAAAGAGAAAGGCCATAATAACGGTATGCATCGCAGCATTCATGATGCATCCTGGTCAAAGTTCATATTCATGCTTTCGTACAAGGCTCAAAGTGCTGGTCGAAAGCTGATAAAAATAGATCCCAGGAACACGACTCAAAGGTGTTCCGCTTGTGGAAGCATAGTGAAGAAAGAACTGTGCGACAGAGTGCATGAGTGCCCTTATTGCGGTTTCTCATGCAATCGAGACTACAATGCTTCCAGGAACATACTCTTCGCAGGGATGGAACAGCCCGTAGCGCCCATCGAGTTGAAACCTCTACATCATATATCAGTGATGCAAGTTTTGGCGACGAAGTGGGAAGCCGCGCCCTTCAAGACGCGGTAGTTCACGTTCTTTCCAGTGCAATTTTAAGGGCCATCTTCGTGGTCTTATCTCTCCTGGGCTTCCTTCTCCTCCCGCCGTCTCTCCAGCTCATCCACGAAGCCGGAGGTAAGAATTGACGTGGGCAGCGCGAAGGTGGCCACGCCTAAAATTATGATCAGCCCGCCTGCCAGCTTTCCCAGTGGGGTTATGGGATAGAAATTGTCTCCGACGGTGGTCATGGTCAGCACTGCCCACCACATGGTGGCAGGTATGTCCGGAAAACGCTGGGGCTGAGCCTCATGCTCCAGGAAATAAATCAAAGTCGAGGACAGCACCATGAAGAACATGATGGCGGAGAAACTCATGGCCAGTTCGCGTTGTTGGGCGCGAACCACATCCTGTATGGTCTGCAAGGAATCTGAGTATCGGCTGAGCTTGAGCAGCCGGAAGGTCCAGAGTACTCGAAGGCTTCGCAAAAGCATATGATCTGAGGGAAAGGCAAGGGCGGCATAGGTCGGCAATATTACCAGAAGGTCTATCAGCGCCAAAGGAGTCAGAGCGAAGCGAAGCCTTCCTGAAAAGGGCCTCCTGTATTTGGGGTCCACATCGCAAGACCAGATGCGCAAAATGTATTCGATGGTGAATACTATTACCGATATGTCTGCGAAGTAATGGAACAGAACTTTATGGGCAGAATAAATGCTTTCCACGGTTTCCAGGACCACGGCGGTGACATTGAGGACTACCAGTACCAGCATGAAGAGGTTTACAGCTTCACCCGTCTTGTCTTTGGCATCGGTCGACTCCAGGATCTCGTAAATGCGCAACTTGTAGCTCTTGGACATCAAACCACTCTTTTATTTGGCTATGGTATGTCTATCTTAATATATCCGAACTTGCCCTATTTTTATTATGCGAGTTGCCTGCCTTCAGCTACAGGTTGATCCCTGTAAATCCGAAGAGAACCTCTCTCGAGCATTGCAGATGGCAGGCAGCGCCCTAGCCAAAGGTGCGGAGATCCTGGTATTTCCTGAGCTCTTCCTGACCGGCTTTTGCTACGAGCCCACCCTGCAATCCACCCCAGCTGCACAAGACCTGCCACCCTATCCCTCGCTGGATCACTTCTGGGTTCTGGCCCGCGAGCACAATTGCATTTTCCTCGGCTCGCTGCGCAAGGGCCGGCAGAACCTGGGCTTCTGTCTTGAAGGAAACCGTTTGCAGATTCGTCCCAAGATTCACCCCTTTGGTGAGGAGAAGATGCATTTTAATGGCGGAGAATTCATCTCACCCGTGGTCACGAAGTGGGGCCAGGTGGGACTGGAGATCTGCTACGACCTGCGCTTTCCAGAGGTGGCGCGCACCCTTGCCCTGCAGGGCGCAGAAATTCTCGTCACCGTGGCCCAGTTTCCCGCTCTGCGTCGCGAGCAATGGCGCACATTGGCCATGGCCAGGGCCATAGAAAATCAGATGCCCCATCTGGCCTGCAACTGGGCCTCGGGCGGAGGATCATTGATTATCGATGCCCGGGGGCGGGTCTTGGCCGAAGCCGGCTTCGAGGAGATGGTGATAATGGCCGATATCGACCTGGCTGATCGGGATCTGTTCCGTCGCGAGGTCTCCTGCTTTGCCGATCGTCGGCCAGAGGTCTACCGAAGGTGGGATACTGAACGCTCTGACCCATAATTTCCTGGTCTCCAAGTTCCGGGGCTATTACCTTGAATCCTCCCTGGATGCCCCGCCCAGCCTCGCTTCTCGCGAGTGGGGCTTTCTCTTCTTCGACGACTCAGGTATGCGCCGGCATAAATCATTCTTCTCGCAGGGTGAGCTTATCGATTATGTGCGGGCCATGGTGCCGCGCCACGTCTATCACTCCGCTGCTTACTACCAGCGGCCCGGCGCGCCCACCATGAAGGAGAAGCTCTGGCAGGGTGCGGACCTCATCTTCGACCTGGATGCCGATCACCTGAGAAATGCGCCTAAAAGTTACAGCGAGATGCTGGAACTGGTGAAGAAGGAGACGCAAAAGCTGCTGGGCTTTCTTACTGCCGACTTTGGCTTTAGCGAGAGCAGAATGAGTGTGGTCTTCTCCGGAGGCAGGGGCTATCACATTCACGTTCGAGACCCGCGCATCTTTAGTTTGGGAGGCGATGAGCGACGTGAGATCGTGGATTACCTGGCAGGCCGGGGCCTGGCTATGGATCGGTTCATTCATATGGCCCCCATGGAAGGCGACTGGGGGAAAGATCGGGCTTTTCGGCTGCGTGCGCCTGCCACAGGCGCTCCGGGCTGGGGCGGCAGGATCAATCGAGCCATCATCTCCTTTGTAGAAGATCTGCGCCGCTTAAACGAGACAGAGGCTATCGCTCTTCTCTCGAAACGCAAAGGGATCGGACCCAAAAAAGCTGCCAGCTTTTATCGGAGCCTGCAGGGTGGAAATGTTTTGGCTGAGATTGCCGGGGGCAATCTGGATCTCTTTCGAGGCAGTGCCGCCATCTGGAAACTTCTTCTGGTGGAGTTCTTGGACAGCGAGGGCGTGAAGGTGGGCTTCAACTTAGACGAGGAGCGTGGCGAGACTGACGAGCCGGTGACTGCCGACGTGCGCCGGTTGATTCGCTGTCCCGGCAGCCTGCACGGCGGCTCGGGAATGCGCGTGACGCCCCTCACGCTCCGCGACCTGGAGGACTTCGATCCTCTGCAAGATGCCGTGGTCTTCGGAGATGAGGCAGTGCCACTAGATATAATAAAACCCTTCAAGACTCAAATGAAAGGCGAAAGCTTTCATCTGGAGGAGGGGCCGACGGAGCTGCCTGCCTATGTCGCCGTTTTTCTCATGGCGCGGGGCGTAGCGGAAGCTCGCGCAAAGCATTAATCTATATATTATTTGACCTTCTGATAACAAGCCCGCACAGGGGCACGAAGGTGTAAGGATTGGATCTGGCCAATGCGCTCCGCGAGGAACGCAAATCAGCTGAGCTTCAGCATCTGGATCGGAACTTTTACCAGCAGGTAGGCGTTTATCTGGCAGGCCTGGGGCAGGAGCTCTTAAAGGTAGATGACTCCTTCAGCGTAGAGGCTCAGATTCTGCAAGATACCCTTAAGAGCGAGAAGAACAGCGTAAACAAGCTCATTGACCAGAGGGTAAAAAAGATAGTTCGCAGGGCGCTACGCAGTGCTAGATCAGCTTCTCGGGAAGAGGCCCTGCCCGGCATGACCGAGGAGGAGGAGGAGATCTACCGGCAGATGCTCTCTGCCATTGCCTCTGGACGCGAGGTCATCCTGGCCCATGTGGCTCACACCGAAAGGCCTTTAACGGGTAAGAAAGATATACCTCGGGAATACGAAATTGTGCGGTTGCTGGATAGTGTTCCTCTGTTCGTGGGAGTTGACGGGAGAAATTACCTTCTCGGGAAGGATGATGTGGCTGTGCTCCCGGCCGTTCACGCCAGAAATCTGCGCAACAAAAAATTAGCTTCTGAAGTGAAGATTGAGAGATGATGTGTTGTGAAGATGCCGAAAAAGCTTAACGCTTATTGTCCGTTCTGTAAAAAGCATACCCCCCAAACGGTGGAGAGGGTGAGAAAAGGCCGAGCCTCCTCAATGACTCATATCACGAGGCAGAAGGCACGGGCCAATGGGATAGGTAATCAGGGCAAGTTCTCTAAAGTGCCGGGCGGCGACAAGCCCGTCAAGAGGCTGAACCTGCGCTACCGCTGCAACACTTGCAAGAAGGCTCATAACCGTCCGGGCTTTCGGGCTGGCAAGTTCGATCTGGTGGAGGGATAAATCTGCCATCCAAGTTCGTCAAGGTAAAGTGCAACGACTGCGAGAATGAGCAGGTAATATTCGCCCATGCCTCTACGGTTGTCAAATGTCTGGTCTGTGGGCGTACTTTAGCTGAGCCCACCGGCGGCAAGGCTGAGATCAAGACTACCGTTGTAGAAGTCTTAGAGTGATCAATAATGCAACGTGAGGGCTGGCCAGAGGTCGGATCTCTAGTCGTCTGCACCGTGACTCAGGTAGTGGACTTCGGAGCTTTCGTCTCTATGGACGAGTATTCCGGTAAGCAGGGCCTGATTCACATCTCGGAGGTGGCCAGCGGATGGATCAAGTACATTCGCGACCACGTGCGGGAAGGGCAGAAGATAGTCTGCAAGGTATTGAATGTAGACACGTCCAGGCACCACATCGATCTTTCTCTAAAAGATGTCAATGAGCATCAGCGTCGCGAGAAGATTCAAGAGTGGAAGGCAGATCAGAAAGCCTGGAAATGGCTGGAGATGGCTTATAAGGATAGGCCTGAGGACGTTAAGCGTGTCGCTGATGTTCTAGTGGCAGCGTATGACAGCCTCTATCTGGCCATGGAGGAGGCGGCTATCAGTGGAGTCGATGCCCTGAAAGATGTCGATCTGACGGAAGAAGATCGAAAGATGCTGGAGAGTCTCTCCAAGGATAACGTCAAGATACCGTCCGTAGATATCAGCGGCTATGTGGATATCACTTCTCCTGCACCGGACGGCGTGGATGTCATCCGTAAAGCCCTCAAACAGGCCAAGCGCAGCAAAGACAAAGATGCTACTCTCTCCATAACTTATATTGGAGCGCCGCGCTATAGAATTCATGTAACTGCGCCGGACTACAAGCATGCTGAGTCTGTCCTCAAGAAGTCTGCTCAGGCTGTGGTGAAATATATCGAGCAGCATGGCGGAGAAGGCACTTTCCTTAGAGAGGCATGAGATCCAAAATCCTGAGGTGTACGGCCTGCCGCCGCTACACCCTTAAGGATATCTGTTCTATTTGTGGGGGCCATACTGCTATTACCAAGCCCGCCAGATTCTCTCCTGACGACCCTTACGGCAAGTATAGGAGAGCTCTAGGCCAGGAGGCAAAATGAAAGAGACCATGGTTTCCCGTATCAAAGAAGTAACCCTTAAGGACCCAATTCTTATTGAAGGTCTGCCGGGCGTGGGCCACGTGGGAAAGCTGGTAGCTGATCACATGGTGGAAGAGCTGAAAGCCGAAAAGATCATCGAAATCTACTCGCCTCATTTTCCACCCCAGGTGATGGTAAAAGGGGACGGCACCATCAAGCAGGTCCGAAATGAGATCTATGCCTATCATGGCAAGGACGGCGAGCCGGATCTGCTCATCCTCATAGGCGACTATCAGAGTGCCACCAACGAGGGGCACTATGAGCTTTGCGACATCTTCCTGGACATTGCCCAGAGCTTCCATGTAAAGAGAATCTATGCACTGGGTGGTTACGGTACCGGCCAGTTCGTGGACAAGCCCACGGTCATGGGGGCAGCCACAAGTGTCGAGCTTGTGGAAGAGATGAAACAAAAAGAGGTCATCTTTCACGAGAATGAGCCGGGTGGGGGCATAATCGGTGTCTCGGGACTGCTCCTGGGCCTGGGCGCCTTGCGGGGTATCGATGTCGTCTGTCTTATGGGGGTAACCTCCGGATATCTGGTTGATCCCAAAGCCGCTTCCGAGGTTCTGCGCATTCTCTCCGGCATTCTGGGCATTGTCGTAGGCATGCAGGCTCTGGAAGAGAGGGCCAAGGAGATGGAGAAGATCATAGGCAAGCTGCAGGAGATGGAGCGAGCTCAGGCTCCTTATGAGGCGGTCGGGGATGAAGATCTCAGATACATCGGATAGCCTCAACGCTCTCCTGGATTATGGACATAAGCTCATCTCCCTGGCCTTGCAAGAGGGTGCAGAGCAGGCGGAAGTCTACGGCATGATTGGCCGCTCTGTGGACATTGATCTGCGTAGGGATGCTGTGGAGCTGGCCAGCGAAAGCTTTCATCGCGGCCTGGGGCTTAGGGCTGCCATCGCAGGCGGTGTTGGTTTTTCCAGTACCAGCGACATGTCGCTATTGCAGTATGTGGCCAATAGCGCGGTTCTATCCGCTCGGGCCAGAGGCAGGGACGAATCCTGGCGATCTCTTCCACTGCCAAAAGAGGTGGTGCATCCGGAGGGCATCTTCGATCTTCGTTTGCAGGAAATCGGCCCTGAGGAATGCCTTGATGCCGCAGAGAGCATGCTTTCCGGATGCAAGGCTGTCAAGGAAGCTGAGCCTGTAGCCGGCGGTGTGGCCTGCGCCTGCGGCACCCATTTTGTTATAAATTCGCTGGGAATGAGGCTAATAGAGGACTCTACTCACATGCATGCCTCTCTGGAGACCATTGCCCGTGGTGCGGATGTGGCTACGGGCGGCGATTTTTATATCTCTCGATGCTATAAGCCCTCGCTGGAGGAGGTCGGCCGCAGCTCTGCTGAGCAGGCTTTTGCCTCTCTGGGCGGGGTCAAGGCCGAGAGCGGAACCTATGATGTGCTCTTAAAGCCTCTGGCGGCGGCCGAGCTGCTCGACTATACCTTGCTGCCCGCAATTACTGCCGACAATGTGCAAAAGGGCCGGTCGTCTCTTCGAGGAAGGGTGGGCGAGAAGATCTCAGCCGAGAGCCTCGTGATTGTCGATGATGGACTTCTCCCTGGGGGAATGCATTCCTCTGCCTTTGACGGCGAGGGCGTGCCGTCCCAAAGGACGGTCCTGATTGACGAGGGATTTTTGAAGGGCTATCTTTATGACAGCTACACGGCTGGAAAAGAGGGGCTCGCGTCCACGGGCAATGCCGTGCGCTCCGGTTACACCGGCCTTCCTGGCGTAGGAATTCGAAATCTCATTGTCAGCTCCAGAGAGCCCCAGGATCTTCTGGCTGAGACGAAAGGCCTTCTGGTGGGCGGCCTCATTGGGGCTCACACCGCCAATCCCATCTCAGGCGACTTCTCTGTGGAGGCAAAAAATGCCTTCTTGATTAGCCCTGGTGAAGTGGCGAAGCCTATCCGCTCTTTGATGCTGACCGGAAATTTCTTCGAGCTCTTGAAGGATATCGAGGTTGGCAGAGATGTACGGGCCATGGGGGGAATAGTCACGCCCACTGTAAAGGTCAGAATGATGGTAGTAGGAAGCTAAGGTGATTTTTGATGATTATTGGAGGGCCTGCCTCCCAGCTTCTCGCTGGCCGGGTGGCTACAATCTTAAATGAAACGCTTGCTCTTTGTGATTACAAGACATTTCCCGACGGCGAGTCGTACACGCAAATTGTAACGCCTCTTGATGATGAGATCGTAATAATCCAGTCTACATCCACCGATCAAGACCTGGTCTATCTCCTTCAACTGCTGGACGTCTGCCGGGACCGGCGTGTCTCTCTGGTCATACCCTACTTCGGATATGCTCGCCAGGATAAGATCTTCAAGCCGGGCGAGCCCATGACCGCCAGGGCGTTGGCGACTGCTTTGAATCCATTCTTGCAGAACGGTCGTGTCCATCTGGTCAACATCCATGCCCCGGCCATCATGGCCCATTTCCAGTGCCCCATCGAGAATCTGGATGCGACGACTCTCTTAGCGGAGCGGATCGGCAGCATGGAGCTAAAGAAAACGGTGGTCATCTCTCCTGACAAGGGTGCGATGGCCATGGCCCGCACGGCGGCTGCGTGTCTGGGCTGTGATTCCGACTACCTGCAAAAGACCCGGCTATCGGGAACGGAGGTATCCATGGCACCCAAAGATGTGGCCGTCAAGGGTCGGGATGTGGTCATCTTCGACGACATGATCGCCACTGGCGGCACCATGGCCACAGCCATAGAGCTTCTGCGCCGGCAGGGTGCCAGTCGTGTCTATCTGGCGGCAGTGCATCCCGTCCTCACCGGATCGGCAATTCTTAAGCTCTACCGCTCCGGAGTGGAGGCGGTGCTGGCCACGGACACCCTGGACAAGGGCATGAGCACAGTATCGGTGGCACCGCTTATCGCGAGAGCATTGAGGCCGTAGAAAAAACATTTCGGGAATCTTGCGCCTTCGCGTGAACTGGGGCCACGCGCGAAGGCCGCGGAAGGGCGCGAGTGGAAACATGGCCTTAATTATTACTTTTCTAAAAGTTCGCCGGAGGCGTGTCAAGAGCCAAAAAGAGCCGGGATTATGTGAGGACACTCAACCGAAATGCTATATATTATGGACGCAACTTTATTAGAAAAAAGAGGAACCTTTTATGAGAATAATAAATACTGGATCATTGATATTTTTAGCTGTATTGCTTGCGGCGTCTTTGGCTGACCCGGCTCTCGCCAAAGAGGCCCAGGCAGATGATGATACGGGCATGATGTACGGCCTGGTCCTCGGCAACAGGATCCCCTATGAGTACTTCGTCACCATGGGCCATAACGACACCGATCTGGGCCCCGGCGACGATCCCTGGGAGACGGGGTCTTACGATCTGGCCCTGATGAATGCCAGCATTGAGAACTTCAATGTGCTGAAGTACACCTCGGTGCTGCCACCCGAATCGAATGAGATCAACTTGAGCGAGGCTCGAGAGTACTTCCACCATGGGGCGGCCATTGAAACCATCATGTCTGATCTTAATGGCGAGAAGGGCGATACTCTGTGTACCGGCGTCGGCAGGATATGGGTGAGGACTCTGGAAGGAGCGCTGATCGGCGGGTTTGCTGCTGAGTACAAGGAGAAGTATAACAAGACCGTGCCTGAAGAGCAGGCCAGAGCGGCTGCAAAAGATGCTTTGCATACCTCTCTGATGGGAGAGGTGAACAGAAGATACAATGCCAGCGAGTATCAGTTCTCTGAGCCAACCTATGCCATCGACTATCTCCAGGTGCAGAAGAAGTATGGAACATCACTGGTGGCCCTCTGTTGGGTGAACTACATCTTTCCCCAGACAGAGATTGCCGCTGATGCATCGACCGGAGTGTGACCCGGAAGGATGATCGACGGAAAAGGGTGGCACTTAAGTGCGTATAACCTTCTCGCTGACCTCTCTTTTTTCGACATACATTAGAAACGCGAAACGTAATTCTTATTGGCTCCTTGCTATTCTTTGCGGGATAACTGGGGGCCATTGTCTCATTTTACTAACTGATTTCTCACGCGAAGACGCGAAGACGCGAAGGCCAATAAATGCGATCGCGTGCAATGGACGAAAAAATGGTAACCGATCAATTATGTCCAGAATTTATTTCCTCTGAACTTCGCGGCTTCGCGCCTTCGCGTGAAACCGTATTTTGTGCCAATCTGCAAATGGTGCAAGAAAAATAGAATTAAAGCTTTGCCCTTGCGGCTATTGGACGAAAACATGGCAGAAGTTATTAATGTATTCCTGTGCATCAGTTCCAGGATGAAGCTTCAAGCCGTAATTAATATAAATCCGCGGAAAAAGACGATAAATATTGGGTAATCGTATAATTATTTGGAACTAATAATTATGTCCGGAAACACCTTTGGCACCATATTTCGCATCACCACCTGGGGCGAGTCGCATGGCAGAGCAGTGGGCGTGGTCGTGGACGGCTGTCCGGCCGGCCTGGCCCTGGCCGAGGAGGATATTCAGAAGGAGCTGGACCGGAGAAAGCCCGGCCAGAGTCGCGCCTCTACAGCCCGAAAGGAAGCGGACCGGGTCGAGATACTCTCCGGCATCTTCGAAGGCCGGACCACAGGTACACCCATCTCCCTGCTGGTCTGGAATAAGGATGCAGACTCGTCCGCCTATGACCTTCTGCGAGACAAACCCCGGCCTGGGCACGCCGACTACGCCTACCAGATGAAATACGGCCTGCGTGACCATCGGGGCGGAGGCCGGGCCTCAGCCCGGGAGACGGTGGGCCGGGTCGCAGCCGGGGCTGTTGCCAAGAAGCTGCTGCATGCTGCCGGCATCGTGGTCGTGGCCTATGTGACAGAGCTGGGTGGTATAGTGGCGCAGATTGACTCTTCTTCAGATTTGCTCCAGCTTCAGGCCCAGGCTGAGTCCAATGCGGTTCGCTGTCCTGATGCCGTTGCTGCGCAAAGGATGATGGAGCGGCTGGATGCGGTCCGCGCGCAAGGTGACAGCCTGGGCGGGGTAGTAGTGATAACCGCAATGGGCGTGCCTGCGGGCCTGGGCGAGCCGGTCTTCGACAAGCTGGACGCAGACCTCGCTCGGGCGCTCATGAGCATTGGAGCCGTGAAGGCCGTAGAAATCGGTGCGGGCCGGGAGTGCGCTCGCCTTCAAGGCAGCGAGATGAACGACCCGCTCCTCCTAAGGGACGGCAAGGTCTATTTCGAGAGTAACCACTCCGGCGGAATTTTGGGCGGCATCTCCACGGGCGCTCCCATCGTCTGCACCATCTCCGTCAAGCCCACGCCTTCCATCGCCAAGCAGCAGCGCACGGTTGATCTGGCTTGCGGCGAAGCGGCGGAGATCGAGATTAAAGGCAGGCACGATCCTGCCATCCCGCCCAGAATTGTGCCCGTGGCCGAGGCCATGGTGGCCCTGGTGCTGGCCGATCACATGCTGCGGCAGAGGGCGGCGAGGCTTTGATCTTTGTTTTGAGAGCCGCTTGATCCTACACAGTCCGGTTCTGCTTCCTGAGTGCCTCTTTCTTGGCATCCTCAGCCGCCTTGTAATCTGGTTTGATCTCCAGAGCCCTATCAAAGCAGACCGATCAGGATCAAAACCTGCACTCCCATGAAGAGGACGTCATAGAGTATACGGCCCAGGAGGCGGCTCCTACTATTATCACTATTGAGAAGAGGAAGAGATGAGGCAATATTATCTGGCCCGGCGAGAGATATGATCCCTGCAGCCGCCAGCAAGACCCCGGGGATAACCCAGCCCGTCCAGCCCACGCTTGCATAAGGTCCTGAGGCATAACCAACCGGAAATCCTAGCAGCCCGCATAGAATTATCATCCATCTCAAGTTTGCCTTTTTCATTTGATAGAGCAAAGTTCCTTATTAGTTTGTTCGACATGATGAAATGTTTATATATTTTGACTGTTAAGGATTTAATCATGAATATCCCTAAAAGAATGAAAATGCGAACGGCATTATTATTTATATCATATGTGTCCATCTTATGCTCGATCTTAGCGGCACAGAACTATTCCTTAGCCGATGCAACTCTTGAAAATGGAACGCTTGCAGTCCCAGTATTAAGTTCGGATGTGACCGGCGAGAATCTCGGAAGCACGCAATTAGACCCAAGCCCTCCTGCAGAGACCGTTCGGCTGATCTTCATACACCACTCTACCGGTGAGAACTGGCTCTATGACTACAATGGCGGCCTCGGTCTGGGACTGCGCGATAATAACTACTTCGTAAGCGATACCAACTACGGGTGGGGACCGAACAGCATTGGTGACCAAACAGACATCGGCCATTGGTGGCTGTGGTTTCGAGGACCTGACAGCAACGATTACATGAATGCGCTATATGCTGAGAGCGACCAGCATTGTGAGTATTCCAGACTTCCTGAGAGCCCTGGCGGCGACAACGAGATCGTAATGTTCAAATCATGTTTCCCCAACTCTGCACTTCAAGGAAATCCCGGCGATCCTGTGCCGCCGATAGCAACCAATCCTCTGCGCGGCCAGGACAGCGGATCTGAATATCACACTGTTGCCAATGCCAAAGGTATTTATATTGACCTTCTCGAGTACTTCCGCAGTCATCAGGAGAAGCTTTTCGTAGTAATAACTGCTCCACCGCTCAGCAATTCTGAATATTCCGGCAACGCTCGTGCCTTCAATCAATGGCTGGTAAATGATTGGCTTGATGGCTATCCTTACAGCAATGTATTCGTATTCGATTTCTATAACGTCCTGACAACCAACGGTGGGAGTCCCAACGTGAACGATCTGGGCTGGATAGCCGGCAACCACCACCGCCTCTGGAGCGGAGCAATTTCGCACAGTGTGGATGGCAATCCCTCTCACAATGTACTGGCTTATCCGACAGGGGATGATCATCCCAGCCGGGCCGGAAACCTTAAGGCAACCGGTGAGTTTGTCACTCTGCTAAATGTGGCATATCACATTTGGAAGGGGGCGCCTCCTGTCTCGCCCACGGTTGATAATGTAGCTGCGTTAGATATCGGAAACACTGTAGCTCGGATAGGTGCACAGATAACAAGTACGGGCGGATTAAACCCTCATTTGTATGTCGGCTGGGGTACCAGCAATGATGGCACTGGTTCCTGGCAGAATACCGCGGATTTAGGAATACAGGGAACCGGAACTTATTATACCGATTTAAGTGCTCTCACTCCAGGAACTACTTACTATTACCGAGCCTATGCAACCAACTCTGCCGGGACAGGCTGGGCGGGCAGCACGGCAACGTTCACCACCAGCACTCCACCCGTCTCCGGCTGGAGCTCTCTGGGTGGCTACATAACCAGCATTCCGAGCGCAGTAACAGATAGCACCGGGAGAACTGAAATATGGGTGAGGGGGGGAGATGATTCGCTCTGGGTCAACATAGAGGGAACCTGGCATGTAATGGGAGGAATCCTGACATCAGACCCCTTTGTAGTTGAAGATTACAATGGCAAGATACACGTCCTGGCTCGGGGGGGAGACGGCAGTGTTTGGGACTTCATATATAACCCCATTTCAGGAACAGGCCACTGGATATGCCTGAGCGGATACATTACAGGGAAGCCTACTGCGGCACAGGATCCGGCAACTCACGGCATTATGAGGGTAGCAGTCATAGGAGGAGACAATGCCTTGTGGATTTGCGATCTCGACATAAATGCAGAGACCTGCGTTTGGACCTGTCTTGGAGGATGCCTCTCAACAGGTCCCTACATACTCTTTGATCCCTCTGGAACAGAGCACATACTGGTTCGTGGATGCGATAATGCATTGTGGGATCTGAACGGCGTGTGGAGCGGATCATCGTATACGAGATCCTGGAATTTCTTGGGAGGCTACTTGGCCAACGCACCGATCGCCACAATACAACCGGGTGTAAATAATCATATAGCAGTCTTTGTTAAAGGCGGCGACGATGCTTTATGGGTGTGCGATGTGGCCTCAGACAGCGAGCCTGAGACCGGCACTTGGTACGGGCTTGGAGGAGTCATTACCGGGGATCCGTTTGTGGTTGCAGACACATCAGCCAACAAAATTCATGCATTTGCACGCGGCAGCGATTTGGCTTTATGGGAGAATATATTTAGCACATCTCCCTGGAATCCGGGCGGAAATCAGTGGCAAGGCAATGGAGGATTGTTGTTAGATTACACACCGGGGGCATTTATCAGGGGCAACACCCAGGCATTCGTCATAGGAACCGATCATGCTCTATGGCGAAATGCTCATGCCACTTTTTCAGCATCGTCCTCTGAAGGAAGCAGCATCTAGAAGCAAGATGGACTCCAACCCGCGCCAGGCCGGCTGCGTTCCCATGGGCGCACCCCGGCCTGCACGTAGCGCGGGGCGAGGCTGCCGAGGTCACCACCGGCTCTATGATGCCCGCCGGTGCGGACGCGGTGGTCATAGATCAAAAAAGTATTAGGCGATCTTTGGCCCGAAATTCACGAATTCTGCAGATCTTCCTCCTCAAACAGGAATACCTCGTTGATGCCCGCTTTCAGGGCCAGGGCGATCTTGTAAGCCAGCTTGAGCGATGGGTTGTACTTTCCTTTTTCCAGGAAGAGAATGGTCTCCCTTCGCACGCCTACCTGGCGGGCCAGATCTTCCTGGGTGAGGTTATGTCTTGCTCGCAGCTCTTTGATGCGCGTCTTCATGATACTCCCACATCTCCCCTACTGCCAAAGATCAGCATGAAAGCGATGGCGCTTCCCGTCATGACATAAATTATAATCTGTAGGGCCGCTACTGTATTCAGATCAACCATCTCCAAATAGACGGCTATGAACAAAACCATAGCTACGATGAGGCTCACAAGATAGGAATATGCCAGGCTGAAGGCTCCCAGCTTATTCGTCCTCTCGTCCTTTTCCGGCTGATCGCCTGCTCTCCAGCGGCGGATCAAGGCTACGCCAATGGCAACCATTCCCGCAATTGCCAGGAAGAACGCATCGTAGCCTTGGACGGAAAGAAGCAGACCGGCCATGATCAGCGTCGTTCCCGGAATTATCCTAATCAGAAATCTATTCTTTTTCATGTTATATTCTTTCTGCAAACCAGAAGAGTATCATCCCGGAAATTACAGTTCCTCCCAGCGATTTTGTTTTGAGGGCGATGAGGAACGTGGGAATTGCCGCCAGCGATTTGATCTGCAATATATCCAGATGGCGCTGGCTGCCGGAAAGAAATATCTCCGAGAATACCAGGGCACTCAGAATTGCCACAGGGATCATATCCAGCCACTCGATGAACCACCTGGGAAGATTTCTTTGGGCCAGAAAGAATAGCGGAAGATAGCGCGGAATATAGGTAACAAGCCCCATGCCGACCATCAGCAGGAGGTATTCCGTCTTAAGCATACGATCCCCTCTTTCGTTGAGCATATCTTTTGAGGGCAAATCCAGCTGTTGCGCCGAAGAGCGAAGCCATGATAATAAAGCCGTTTCCGGGAACGATAAGAGAGATGGCGATGGCTGATGCTCCGGATATAATGGCAGTCAAGAGATAAATCCTCCCTCTGAGCTGAAAGGTCAGCAAGCAAAGGAACATGGCACTCAGTGCATAGTCGATTCCGTAGCTGCCGGCGAGAATGAACTGTCCGGTATAGCCGCCGAGAATTGTGCTCCCTATCCAGGTGAAATTGGCGATCTGGTTTACCGCCAGGGCTTGATAGCGATGCCATCCACCCGCTCTAAATTTGACCAGATTTACCGCGAAGCTTTCATCTGTAACGCCATAAGCGAAGACTGATAGGAATCTTCTGCTCTCGCCATGCAAATAGACTGCCAGGGACGAACTCATCAGCAAGTGCCTTAAATTGACAACGAATGTCGTCAGAATGATGGATACAGGCGCAGCGGCGCTGCTCAGCATGGCGACGGCGATGAACTGAGAGCTTCCGGCATACACCAATATCGACATAAGAGCGATATCGAGCAAATCCAATCCCGCCTTCTGGGCCAGGACGCCGAATGCAAAGCCAAGTGGAAGGTAGCCCAAGCAGATCGGCCATGCGGCTTTAATGCTCTCCAGGGCAAAGCCGAATTGTTTCACGAAGAGCCTCTTCTCATTCATAAGATATCCTTTTCGTCTCCCAATTGCTCAGGGCTTTTATAGAAGCGACTGAAATGTATCGAGCATGGCCAAGGAATTTAGAACCCTCATCTCGCTGGAAGAAGCCCAATCGATAGTTCAGCGCCGCCTTCCTAGCACGACAATGGAGGATGTGCCGCTGCCGCTGGCCCAGGGCCGCATCCTGGCCGAGAAGGTAGTCTCTTCTCTGGATGTGCCGGGATTTGCTCGCGCCTCTATGGACGGCTTTGCCGTGCTGGCCGAGGACACCCTGGTGGCCAGGGAGGACCGGCCCGTCTGCCTGCGCCTGGCTGGCAGCGTGCCCATGGGCCTTCTCCCCAGCCTGAGCGTGGCCCAGGGCGAAGCTGCCGAGGTCTCCACCGGCTCCATGATGCCGCCCGGCGCGGACGCGGTGGTCATGATTGAATACAGCCAGGCAGAGGGTGATCGTGTACTGATCAGAAGGCCCGTTTTTTTCAGCGAGAATGTGCAGGCAGCGGGAAGCGACATCTCTTTTGGCGAAGCAATGCTCTTTCCCGGCACAAAGCTCGCTGCGCGGGAGATAGGGGTTCTGGCGGCTCTCGGCCGCACTGAGGTGGGCGTGCGCTGCCTCAAGGTGGGCGTGGCCTCTACCGGCAATGAGCTGGTGCCGCCCGGTGAGGCATTGGCCGCGGGCCAAATCTACGATATAAATACCTACACCATCGCTGCCGCAGCAGCCGACTGCGGCGCTCTCGCCGTTCCCTATGGCATACTTCCCGATAAAAAGGAATCAATGTCGGCGATGCTGCAAAAGATGGCAGAGGAATGCGACATGATTCTGGTGAGCGGCAGCACTTCAGCAGGTGTAGGGGACATGATCTTTCAGGTAATAGACGAGATCGGCGAGCTGATATTTCACGGCGTGAACCTCAAGCCGGGCAAGCCTACCATCTTCGGCTTGATCAATGACAAGCCCTGCCTGGGCCTGCCCGGCTATCCCACCAGCGCGCTTACCGTCTTCTCCTGCCTGGCGGCTCCTGCCATTCGTGCTGCTTTGGGCCGGAAGCATCCCCGAAAAAGGTTGATCGGACGGCTCTCCGGACCTCTGCGATTCGATGGCCGCCGCCAGATGCTGGCCGTAGGCCTCTCGGGCGAGCGGGTCTTTCCTGTGGACAAGGGAAGCGGCTCCATCACCACTCTGGCCGGGGCGGATGGCATTATCGACATCCCGGTGGGAGTCGAGTATCTGGAGACGGGCGAGAAGGTAGAGGTGGAGCTATTTGGTGATACCGATCCTGCCGATCTGGTGGTGGCGGGCGAAAACACACTCCTCCTGGAGCAGTTGGCAGAAAAGGCGCCCTGGCATATTTTGCTCTTAAATAGCGGCTCGCTGCGAGCCAGGCTCTACCTGGAGGACGGCGTGGCTGACCTGGCCTGCGTCTCCGGGCTGCAAGCATCGGCAGACGGGATGGCGGTGATTGGGGGATTTAAACGAGATCTGGGACTGGTCTTCCGGGATGCCAGCGCTTTGTCGAACCTTGCCGGCCAGCGCATTGTTGGCTGGAACCGGGATTCTGCCATGCACGGCGCATTTGAGAGACACCTGTCAGCTTTGGGCCTGCCTCATCCTCGCTACGTGCGAGTGGCCAGGACGCATTCGGCTGTGGCGGCAGCGGTCGCCTCCGGACGGGCTGATGTGGGATTTGTAGAAAAACGGGCAGCTGCGCAGGCAGCCATAGGTTTTCAGCTCCTGGGACACGATGAGATCTGTCTGCTGGCTAGGACTGAGAATGTAGATGACGCCCGGATCAAGTCCCTTGTTTTTGCACTCTCTCAGGCGCGAGGGGCTTGAAGATCCTCATCCTTCTCTCATAGTAGCTGAGGGGATGTCTAATCTTACGGCATAGGTCGTCTTCGCCCGGACAGTTGCCGTAGGTGGCCATGGTGGCGCAGGCGGGTGGCTTGTAGCTGGTGCCGGAGGCTCCTGCAATGTGTTCTACCTGGTAGCGTGTCCTCTCTTCGTCGAAGTCCGGGCTGGTGTTGAAGAGAGATACAATCTCATCTGCGGTCATATTTATCTGCAAGAGAAAGCTGACCAGGGCAAAGCGCGCACTATGGGCCAGGTTGGTGCCTTTGGCAACATCGGTTGCCATCTTCTTGATGCAGGGCGGAAAGGCACCTTCCTCTACCTTGCCCAGGTCTACCCTATCGCGGGCTCTAATAATATCGAGCTGCTCTTTGAGCGGCCCCAGGTATTCCTGGAGAGAGGTGCAAATCTTCTCGTCTATGGGCAAAGGTAGCCCCTTTAGGATCTTCTCTTGGGCAGCTTCCTCCATGATTCGTTTCAGCTCTTCTTCGGTAATGGTGAGGTAACCCTGCTGGAGATCACGGTTGGTCAGCTTCCATTTTGAGCTGTGCATGCGATGCGCCGCCCGAATGTATTCGGAAAAATGAATCTTGTAGGGCCCAGGTCCCTGGGGATGAAGCCCCAGGTCGTTTGCGATGGCATCCAGCCCTTCCTTCTCTTCTTGCATCCTTCGATATGCTAGCTTTGCTTCGGCCAGAGCATAGCGGCGCAGCAAAATGGAATCGTCAAGGCATGAGACCATGATTCTTGCCAGAGGATAAGAGAGAAGCTCAGTCAATTGCTCAGCCTCAGTATTGGCTGCGCTTTCCGAGATAGTGCCACTGATGGCCTGCGCTACCCTTTGCGCGGCCCGTCCCCGTGCCGTCTTAAAAGAGGTCTTGCCAAGAAGGCTTTCTAAAGAGTATCCGGCTGACCGTACCAGACTAGCTGCCGCTTCTGTAAAAGGGTAATCGGAGATCCTCATTCCTGTTCGATTCGCGGAGCTAAGAGGTAATTGATCTCCACATGTTGACCGAGCTTGAGGTGAATGCGCAGCGGGTAGTCTATGCCCATCTCCAATGTGACCTCGCCTGCTTTGCTTATGGATTTGGACATGTCTTCCAAATAGTCCAGAGAGAAGAGGCTTCTGGCCTCGCCTGGCTTCATGCCGAGGAGCTCTGTGCTGGGAATCTTCAGCTTGAGCGAATCGATGTCGCCTTTGGCTTCCATATAGAAGCCCTCATCTGAGACGCCCAGTATTACGTGATCGCTGACCTTTTCAGCGGCTTTTACCGCCCGGCGCAACTCCACACCAGGCAGCGTCACATGGGCCGGCAGATCCAGCTCGGGTATACGCGGCTCTTTGCGGATGGCGGTGGGATCTATCAGGCTTAAGGTGTAAGAGAGGGAACCAACACCAATCTTCAGCTTGTGGCTCTCTTCTTCCAGCTCCAGTTGAACATTCTCGCCCTTGTCGGCCATGCTCAGCACATCGCTGAGCCGAACCAAATCTATACCGATTTCACAAGCATCTGCTTTGAAGTATTCGAAGGCCTGATTGCCGATCTGAAGCGATACCATAGCCACGTTCGCAGGATCCACAGCCTTCAGTTCCAGGCCATTTTCCGATATGGAGAACTTGACCTCATCCACCAGAGAAGAGACTGAATCGATTGCATCGCGCAGAGCCTCTGCGTTGATTACTGCCTTGAACATTCCTTGAGCCTCATCCACCAGAACCGTTTTATATTTAATATAGTTGATGCCTAGTCATACTCTCGCCAGGTTCTGTTGCATTTAGTGCAGCGGAAGAACCTAACCTCGCTCTCATCAGCAGAACGAAGCTGGCGAAGCCACCAGTATGCGATATTATTACCGCATTCAGGACATCTGCAATTGGTGGTAGGCAGGCCTGAAGACTCCTGCTCTAGGACCGGAACGACGCGATCCAGCTGCTTGGTCTTGCTGAGCATGGATTCGCCAGTGGTTTTCGGCATCTTGTGGCCGCACTTTCTGCAGACCATCATGCCATCCTTAGGCATCATCATGCTCTTACATTGGGGACAAAATTCCATCGGCATAAAGTAGACCACTCGTCATATTAAAGTTTCCCGGCACGCTTGGGGTAAATGAGGCACGATATGAGCACAGCGTTTAATGTGATATGTTTGGATCGCCCGGGAATGCTGCGCGACATCGCAGGAGCGGTGGCCAAGAGAGGCGGCAACATAGTCTACACTCAACAATTTGTTGTGGAAAGAGGCATGAACCAGAGCAAGGCCTCGGTTTATATGGAGGTAGACTGCCCGGCAGAGGATGTTTTAGGGATTGTGGAAGAGCTGAAGGCTTTCGATTCCATCTCTGAGGTCTCCATTCACAAGCCTTTCGAGAAGATATACGGCTCTCGGGTGATCATCATAGGGGGCGGCGCCCAGGTGGCTCAGGTCGCGGTGGGGGCGGTGAGCGAAGCTGACCGGCATAATCTGCGAGGAGAGCGCATCAGTGTGGATACCATTCCCCTTGTGGGAGAGGATGCAATTGCCGATGCCGTGAGCGCCGTGCGCCGGCTGCCGCGTGCCAGCATCCTGGTATTGGCTGGGGCCCTCATGGGCGGACGTATCACCAATGAGGTGAAAAGGCTACAGGCAGAGGGGATTCCGGTTATTGCCCTGAAGATGGCCGGCTCGGTTCCCGAACAGGCGGATCTGGTAGTAACTGATCCCATTCAGGCGGGCACCTTCGCGGTAATGCATATAGCCAGCACAGCCGTTTTCAATATAAGTCGTGTGCGGGGCAGGGTGTTTTAACTTTTGAGGATCTCGGCCAGATCAACAAGCTTCTCGCCGGAGAATAGCTCCTCTACGGTGTAGAACCTGTCATCTGCCTGAAGCACGGGCGCTGAGAGTGTGAATATCCCGTTTATGCGCAGTTCCGTGAGGGCCTCAGGGGTGCTCATATCCTGGTTCTCAAAAGAGATGCCTGCCTTTCCCAGTGCTGCTTTAAGCAGCTGGCATTTCGGGCAGGACTGTGTGGAATATACTCTGTACATCAATAGCAATACCTCTTGATCTTTAGCGCAGTGCTCGCGGATAGGATTTCAGGGCATAGGTCGCGTACCCATCCTTCACAGCTCTCTCTGCACATTCCGAGCAGCAGGAGAAGTTGGCCATGTACTCAATGCCGTCCATCTCATGCTCAAAGACGTTATTGCAGGAGAATCCCGAAGTTCTCCTGAAATCAAAGCCCTTGCAGAATTCGTCCTGCTCTGCCTGGGGAGGGCGCTCCACGACGACCCAGTCTCTAGGAAGAAGTACGGGCAGCGTGGCCAGGTTCATACCGCATCCACAGGGACCATAAACATCTTCTAGATCTTTATATATAATTGCTTTACATTCCAGCTCGCTCATCGTCTGCTCCTCTCTTGCTAATGGTAATAGTGGACCCATAAATAACATTTCCCATCCGCTTTTTGGATTTTTCCTATCTTCAGGCTTTATTTTTTAAATAAACCTATACGGTTGGTGCGATTTTTAATAGGATCTAAATAATGGATAACTTTGCCCAACAAAAATTATATATGGAATTGCAAGATGATAGGCTGCTTATTCTGGCTTGTAGCACTCGAAGGAATAAGTTTTTTCTCTTCTGGCTGCAAAATCCGGATTTATGAGGTGTATGAAGAATGCCGATACTTCCAGTTGCCCCGGTGAGCAGACTCATCCGCGAAGCAGGGGCCAATAGAGTGAGCGAAGGCGCGAGGGATGCGCTGGCAGAGGTTCTGGAGAGCTATGGCTTAGAGGTAGCCCGTGAAGCGGTCGGATGGGCAAACCATGCCAAGAGAAAAACGGTCAAGTCCGAGGATATAAGAGAAGCAGTCAAAAGAGTTAAACCCCCCCTGGTCTCTGAAAGGTAGATCAATGGCATTAGATTACCGTGCTTTAGGACTGATATGCGGCATTGAGATTCACCAGCAGCTTGACACCGCTTGTAAGCTCTTCTGCGGTTGTCCTACCAAACATAGGGAGGTAGAGGAGTCCAATTTCGAGTTCTTCCGGTATCTACGACCTTCGCGAAGCGAGCTTGGCGAGATAGATCGCGCCGCTCTGGAGGAGGTCTTGGTTACGAGGAGGTTTCATTACAAGTCCTATGACAGCACCTGTCTGGTAGAGGCTGATGAGGAGCCCCCCCGCGAGATAAATGCAGAGGCACTTGAGATCTCTCTGGTCATTGCCAGGCTACTCAATATGAAAATCGTGGATGAGCTGCAGACCATGCGCAAGATGGTGATAGACGGCTCGAATACCTCGGGATTTCAGCGCACCGGCTATATCGGCTCGGACGGCTACATCGAGACCGCTGAAGGTGCTGTGGGCATAAGCATCCTCAGCCTGGAGGAGGAAGCGGCGCGCATCATTGAGGATAGAGGGGACAGTGTGGTCTACTCTTTAGACCGGCTGGGCATTCCTCTGGTGGAGATCGGAACAGCTCCGGATATCGTCTCTCCTGCCCACGCCCGGGAGGTAGCATCCTATCTGGGAATGATCCTGCGTTCTACCGGTCGGGTGAAGAGGGGCCTTGGCACCATCCGCCAGGACGTGAATGTCTCCATTAGAGGCGGAGCGCGCGTGGAGATCAAGGGCGTGCAGGCCCTTAACCTGGTCGATAAGGTGGTGGAGTTTGAGGCTCTCCGTCAGGTGCAGCTGCTAGAGATAAAAGAAGAACTAAATCGTCGTCTGGCCTATGTTGATGATAAGATAAAAGACGTCACCGAGGTATTCGCGAAAACCGGCTCCAAGGTGCTGGCCCGCTCCCTCAAGAGCGGTGGCGTGGTCTTGGCTTGCCGGCTGGCTGGCTTTGCCGGCCTGGTGGGCCGGGAGATTCAACCCGATCGCCGTTTAGGCTCCGAGATGTCGGACCGAGCCAAGAGAGCGGGCGTAGGCGGGATCTTCCATACTGATGAGCTTCCCGCTTACGGTGTAACTGCAGAGGAGGTCGAGGCCGTGTGCAGCCTGCTGGCCGCTGCAAAGAGCGACGGCGTGATCATGGTCACCGGGCCGCGGGAAAGAGCCGAAAAGGCCCTGGACGGCGTGCTGGTTCGCGCTCGCGAGGCGCTGGCCTTTGTGCCGGAGGAGACGCGCCGCGCTCTGCCCAACGGCTGCTCGGAGTACATGCGGCCCCTGCCAGGTTCGGCACGCATGTATCCCGAGACGGATGTCCCTGCAGTGGTGATCACGCAGGGGATGCTGGACGGTCTGAAGATGCCTGAGCTATTCGCAGATAGATCGAAACGCTATCAGAAGGATTATGATCTGTCCGCAGAGCAGGCTTTTGTTATGGCTGCTTCTCCCAACTATCCGCTCTTTGAGGAAATTATGAAGACGGATCTTTCTGCCTCCATTGTCGTCAGGACTTTGGAGACCATTCCTATTGAGCTGGCCCGCGAAGGGGTAGCCGTCTCCAATCTGACTGAGCAGCATTTCAAGGACTGCTTTGCTCTTGTAAGCCATGGTTGCCTGGCCAAGGAGGGCCTGACGGATCTGCTGCGCGCTCTAGCCGCGCATCCTGAGACGACGGCTGCCGAAGCGGCGGCGGCTGAGGGCCTGGCGGGCGTGGATGAGGCAGAGGTGGAGAAGGCAGTGCGAGCAATTGTGGCAGGCAAGATCGATCTGGTGCGCTCCAAAGGTGAGAGGGCCGCGGCACCGTTGATGGGACTGGTTATGAAGGAATTGAGGGGCAAAGCAGATGGCAGCATTGTGAGCGCCATATTGAAGAAGGAAATACAAAATATACTCAATTAGTGAGCCCCGAAAAACCCGATATGCTCCTCTGGGAGGAGACGCTCTTCAAAGACAGGGATCTGTTCGAGTTAGATTACCTGCCCGAGCACTTCCTGCACCGGGAAGATCAGATGAACAGCCTAAAATTCTGCATCCGTCCGGCTCTGCAGGGAGGCCGTCCCGTCAATGCTCTTTGCCTGGGTCCGCCCGGCACAGGCAAGACCACGGCTCTTTTCAAGCTCTTTGAGGAGATCGAGGAGCATTCTTCAAAGGTAATTCCGGTTCATGTCAATTGCCAGATGGACTCCACCAGATATTCTGTATTTTATCAGATCTACAAAAAGGTCTTCGACCATGCCCCTCCCTCAAGTGGCATATCCTTCAAACGCATCTTCGAGAAGGTAGCTGCAGCCGCAGCCGACCAGGATAAGGTGCTGGTGGTGGCTTTAGATGACATAAATTATCTGTTTCACGAAAAAGAGGTGGATCACGTCTTATACTCCCTTTTGCGGGCCCATGAAACCTGTCCCGGTGCCAGGATGGGTGTGATAGGCGTTATGAGTGAGCTGGCCTTGAACTATGTTCTCGATCCGCGCGTAGTCTCCGTCTTCCAGCCGGAAGAGATCATATTTCCTCTCTACACCCGATCAGAGATACGCGACATATTAGGCCGCCGGGCGCAGATAGGCCTTTATCCCGGAGTGATGGCTGATGATGTTCTGGAGGCGGTGGTGGACTGCACAGAGAGGTCGGGAGACCTGCGGGTGGGAATTGACCTTCTCAAGAGGTCCGGCCTGTCTGCGGAAAAGCGCGCCTCTAAAAGCGTCTCTCTGGTTGACGTCGCAGGTTCCTGCGATCGCTCCCGCTTGGTTCATCTCACCTATGCCCTTAAATCCCTCAAAGACGATGAACTGCTTGTGCTGCGATTGGCAGCAGAGCAAAATAGCTGGCGCGCTGGCGAACTGTTTATTCGTTTTCATGAGCAGACTGATGCAGGATACACTCGCTTTCATGAGATTCTCAATAAGCTTGATTCCATCAGACTGATAAACGCCGATTTTACCGGCGCAGGGGGGCGGGGCCGAAGTCGGGTCATCAGCGTGCGTTATGATCCTGAGGAGATCTTAAACCGGCTGAAATCGTGATGTTTTCCGCTCATTTCATCTTCCTCTTACCATTATTGCAAAAGCTATCTATATATATCAATGCAATTGGTTAGTGCTCTATATAGATTCTATACGCAAGGGCTTTAACCGGTTAATGTGTTTGTCAAAGCGTATGGATCGGCCGAGAATAAAGATGCCTCGTAAATATGGAGAATTGTTCGTAGAGGCTCTGCTATTCGTGTCCGCCCTCACCTCTCTCCTCATTATGCTTCTTATCTTCTATTTTCTCATTCATGAAAGCATCCCGGCTTTTTCAGAGCTTGGCATCTTCTCCCTTTTATCCGGTTCGAAATGGCATCCTGCCGGCGACATTTACGGATTTTTGCCACTCATCGCCGCATCAATGGTCATCACTCTTTTAGCTCTTTTTATCAATCTCATAATCGGTTTTCCTCTGGCCATTTACCTGGCTGAGCTGGCCGGACCTAAGAGCAAGGCTTTATTGAAACCGGCCATCGAGCTATTGGCCGGTGTTCCATCCATCGTCTACGGCTTTTTAGGAGTGATAATTCTCGTATCCTACCTGCAGGACAGCTTTGATCTGCTTACCGGCAGGTCGATCCTAGCCGGGTCAATCCTTCTTGGAGTCATGTTCATCCCCTACCTGACCACAATTTGTGAGGATGCTCTGAGGGCTGTGCCCAGCGAATTCAAGGAGGGTTCACTTGCGCTTGGTGCTAATCGCTGGCAGACTTTGAGAAATGTGACTATCCCGGCGGCGTCATCAGGAATAACAGCGGCCGTTCTCTTAAACATTGGAAGCATAATCGGGGAGACCATGGCCGTGCTCTTGGTGGTGGGCAACGTTGCCAGACTGGCCTCTCCACCCTACGATATCTTTGACCAGGGAGCAACCTTCACCTCGGTCATCGCTGGTGAAATGGGTGAAGTTGCCAGAGGTTCAATGCATTATCATGTTCTTTTTGCGGTTGGATTCGTTCTACTCATTGTGGTCTCGATCCTAAGTTTGATTGCAGATTATGCCCGTGCCCGCATCAGACGAAAATTCGGAGGATACTAAATGAAGATCATGCCCACTCTGGCAACGTCTCTTGCTATCTCGGCGTTTTTATTCGTCTCCTCTCTTGCTGGCCTTTTCCTTCAGCCTGATCTGGAAGTGCTGGCGTCCGTATGGCTTGTCAGCCTTATTGTGAGCCTTCTATTGATTATTGTATCCTGCTTGTTATCGAGGGCCGTCTCCCTTAAGATTGCCCCCTATATGGCCCTGGACATTTTCATCTGTTCGGCCATCCTTTTTCTGATGCATTCCGGGGCCCTTCATGCCGGATTTGTCATCCGCCGGCCTCTTGGGTTGGGCGCCTCCTTCGATTATGCTTTTATTCTTCCACTTCTCATCTTCTTTGCCAGCTTGCTATGCATAAAAGATGCCCTAAATATCATCTACGATTACAGCGCTCGGGGTCGAGAGGCCCTGGTATTTCTGGCAGTCAAGCTCTCCGCGGTGCTATCGCTCCTTTTACTGGGTGGAATACTCTTCATAATAATTTATAAAGGGATTGGGATCATAAGCTGGGATTTTTTAACCACACCTCACAGGCGCCTGGGCCAGGCGGGCGGAATAAGTACTGCCATATTGGGTTCTTTATGGATGGTTTTGGGTGCCATGATTGTCTCTTCGCCCCTGGGAATTGGCGCGGCCATCTATCTTCATGAATACTCCAAGAGCCAGAGGCTTAACCGTCTCATCACCATTGCCGTGAGCTGCTTAAACGGCGTTCCTTCCGTGGTCTTCGGCCTCTTCGGCCTGGCCTTCTTGGTGACGTTCTTCGGAGTCTCTCTCTTGTCCGGCTCCATAATCCTGGGACTCATAAATATCCCCACCATAATCTTGACCTGCCAGGAGGCATTAAAGAGCGTCCCCAACTCCCTGCGGGAGGGGAGCATGGCTTTAGGGGCTACCAAGTGGCAGACGATAAGCAAGGTAGTCCTGCCCACAGCCATGCCCGGCATACTTACGGGGGTGATCATGGGTGTGGCCAAGGCCTCTGGGGAGACGGCGCCCATCATGTGGACGGCTGTGACCTTTACCTCCACTCCTGTACAGATGATTTACGGCGTCATACCCAATGTATTTCAGCCGGTCAATAACCTTGATTATCATCTCTTGAATCTGATCTACTTCCTGGGGGCATGGGACGTTGAAGCCAGGGCCTGGGGTACGGCTCTGGTGCTCATCGCCTTGGTGCTGGGCACCAATATGCTGGCTATAGTCGTTAGGAACCACTATCGAAAGAAGATTTCCTGGTAGGCCCGCTAGTTCATGGCACCACATTAGCCGGTGGAGAAAACGCCTCACTCAGGTTCAATTAACTCATTCGAATGTTTGAATTATCCATTCTCGGATCTCGTCTCTAGCCCGCCGGAAGACCTTGAGCTGCTCATCCACCGAGCCGCTGGACTTTGCAGGGTCCTCAAAGCCTCTGTGAATGACCTCTCTTGCTTTGGGTGATTTGGATGGAAGCTCAAGGCGCGTGCTGCAGATCGGGCAAGCCTGTTTTGCCCTGTCGCAGACTGTGACTGCCCGGTCAAATATTGTATCATAATACTCTTCTGCTGATTTGGAGTATTGGCCTGAGATATCAATACCGATTTCCTTCATGACCAACACCGCGCGAGGATCGACAAAAGTCGGCTCAGTGCCGGCACTGTGTGCATTATATCTTTCGCCATAGATAGCTCTCAAGAGTCCTTCAGCCATCTGCGAGCGAGCTGAGTTATGGGTGCACAGAAAGAGAACTTCCTTCTTGCCCTGGGTCTTTATGCTCATTACTATCCTGCCATTATGCTCATAATTAATCAGCACTTTGGTCGCTCTTGTATACTGAAAGGAGGATAACAGGACGCTACTGCTATACCGAATATATGTTGCATTTATTCTATTGTTTATTAGATTTGATCTCATGCCTATTGCAGATATATATTCTATTTTGAAAAATTTTCTAAATAAAGAAGGCGAATCAAGTTCCTGTGATATTTCTGAATAGAGAATTTGAGGTGATCTGATTGGCGATAGGAATTACCATGCTCAAGGTCTTGCCGGGAATGGAGCATAGAGTCTACCATGCTTTGAGGTGCAAAGAAGGTATCTTGTACATATGCGCTGTTTTTGGTGAGTACGATTTCATGCTGGTGTTGCAGGCAGAGGGCTTGAATGAGCTCAGAGGTCTGATCGGCGGCATCGATGATACTAAGGATGTTATCGCGACTCAGATGATACTGGTGAACTACCAAAATGAAATGCTTGCCCAGGCGTGCTGAAAAATGCATGCGGATCATAGGTGTGTTTCATGATTGAATGCGGGAATGTCAAACGGAATAAGGGCTCCCCTCTGCAAGCAGATTTAAGCTACGAAATGAGATTTATGGATGAAAGCAATCTCGATGAGATGATGGATTTACAGGAAATAGTGATTAATCACCTTGCTGATAAGGAGATATTCAGATCGCATTCTGCCGATTACTTCCAAGAACATCTGCAGATGGAAAAATCAGCAATAGGCGTTTTTTGCCAAGATGGACTAATCGCCTACAATATAATCTCTTTTCCAGGAGCGGGCAAAGACAATTTTGGCCTCGACATAAACCTTCCCAAAGACGATCTGGCAAATGTTGTCCATCTGGCAACAATCGCAGTTCATCCTGATTTCAGAGGCAACTCACTGCAGAGCAAGATGCAGAGTGCTCACTTGAGGATTATAGCCAATTTGGGGTACAATCATGTCTGTTGCATGGTATCTCCCAAGAACCGGCCCAGTCTTCAAAATATCTTCTCGCAGGGTCTGATAATCAAGGCCTTGAAGATCAAATTTCATTGGCGCTTAAGGTATATCATGCATAAGAATCTCTTGAGTCCATGCTTGATTGGCACTGATGTGGTCCGGGTGGATAGCAAAGATCTCCCTGGGCAAATCAATCTACTTAGTCAAGGATTTCATGGGTTTCATCTGTCGAAGCTTTCGGACGGCTTTGAGATACACTATGCAAAGCCCACCTGAATCAGCTTCTTTTTTTTCATATCCGCGAAATCACTAATCTTCGAATTCATGGCCCATCTATTAAGAATCCGTCTATTTGATCTATACACCTATTGTCTTCATCTAATGTATTTGCAGAAAGAATATAGAGAATCATTTCGTTATATGTGTTGGGGCATTATAAAGCCCTAAGAGCACCCCGTCTCTAACCGTCTCTGCGGACCTTTGTCTTATCCTGCAAGAAGGATAACTAAGGTAGCTCCAGGGGGGTGCATTCCCGGCTGGCAGATTGAACTCGAGCCAAAGCTCTGCGTCAGGATACCTGGCTTTTTACCTCTCGGGCCCTGCCGGCATCCTCAATAACTGACAGATTAGAACACAAACCCTGTTTATGCGATCGCCTCAGTCCTCTAAAACGGCATTTTGCAGGTTGATCGAAAGCTCGGCGATATTTATTATGAGATCGAGCATGCGTTCCATGCTGTCGGCCACCACCAGTCTGATCGGCATTTCGTCATCGTCTCTCTCCCAGAGGGGGCTGGTCATAATTATTGATTGCTTCTTCATCTCTTTTGTTTTGTCGATAAGCTGATTGGCCTTCTGATTGTCCGGTTTGAGAAGCACAGATATGGAATCATCGATTAAGGTCGTGAAGATGGAGTTCAGCCTGGAGATTTCATCAGTCATCTCTCTAGGAAGCTCGTTATCATTCTGTGAGGATATCTCGGCGATCTTTGAGGCATGATCTGCCATACGTTCCAGGTTTATAGCAGCTTGCATGTAATTAAAGGCGCTGATTGGGCTATGTGTCTCCTGCTTTATAGATCCTGATCTGAGAATATCGTTGAATTGGCGGGCTATAAGCAGATTAAGACGATCCACGTCATTATCTCTTTGAATGACATCAATTGCTAATTCTTTATTCCTTTTTATGAGTGAGGATAGGGCGTCCTGGATCATAGATCTGGTAACATTCTTCATTCTTTTCAGAGCTCGATCTGCCGGTAGTTCCTCCTCGCTGAGAAGGTCATGTATAACCACTTTATTGATACTCTCTTCCAGGATCTCCGGTCCTATGAGTTTGTTTACAATCGTGTGCAGATCTCTTTTTTGCATTGCGGTCAGTTGATGAGACGATATCTCGACCGTCTTGTAACCTGCAAGATAGCAGGCAATCACATCTCGAATCAAAGGTGCTCCGCATTTGCTTCCTATATCCAGCTTTACGATCTGGTCCGGCTCAGATTTATCACGGGATAATAATAGATCACCATTATGGTTTTGCGAAATAAATAATAACGAACCGTTGATGATCGCGTTTTCATTTGCCCATTTTTTGGGAAGGGAGACTATCAAAGTCGACTTTCCCGTCTTCTGAACTTTTCTCGTTTCCATATTCATTTTTAGTTTTACAACCTATTTAATATCTCTTGCATATAAATATGGTATAATATAAGCATCAAAAATATTAGTATTACTATTGTATATCTAATAACGTTTATCTTTGTCTCCTTATCCATTTCTTTTGGGATCGTACAAACAACTTATATATTTTTCCTATATAATATGAATACGATGCTTATCTCTATTGTATCTATATAGTAATAATTGAGTGCCTTAATCCAATTGATGTTGATTCATCTGCCATTAATGGATATGAATGCCGAGCAACTGTTCCATTTCATAGAGTCGGGAGCACTCGCTTCGTATGTAAAGTGCGGCAGGCAATCCAGAGTTGGCTATTTTGTACGTAGCGGCAAGAGCGGCGCGATATACTCTGGGAAAATCTCTAAGCGAATTGCTCACCAGGATGGCTATGAACTTGTCCAGATGGCTTATTCCGGTGGTGATCTTCTTGCTTTTTTGCATATTATCCTGGCTGGATATCAGATCCAACCAAATATTCATCTCCTGCATGAGGTCCTGCGTCGTCAGATCTCTTACCACAATATATGATTTTCCTCGGCAGATGTTGTTGTAGAACTCTCGAAAGTTTCTTCCTCTGGAAAGAGTATAGGCCTGCCCTATCCTTCCTGAATGTGTGTCTGTGGATGCGATCAGTCCTTTGCCATACCTTCTGGCCAATTCCATAATAATCTCGTTTTTTCTCCTGACGCGATGCATATTGTATTCAATGACCGGAAAGAGCTTGATCAGATTCGGTATGATGGCTAGATTGGGTCTTTCACCCGGCTCGAACCAGAGTGGATGATTGTAAACGAAGGGCAGTTCTTCTTTTCTAAGGAAATACAGGAAGCGGTGCAGGTCTTCGGATGCAGCAATCTCTTCAAGTTTTTTAAATTGATCATTATCCAGGTCATAGACATTGATATGGATAGTATGTCCGACTGTTTTCATATCCTTGATCTTTATCTCTACGCCTCTGATCAGCCCTTCCATCTCGTGGCCCAAAATATCGTATGCATCCATAGTATCATGATCAGTAAACGTTACATAGTCCATTCCATTCTCTTTAGCCGTCTGATACAATCTGGTTGGGTGTAGAGATCTAACCGAAATGACGTCTGGGGAGAAAAGGGTATGCACATGGAGATCTGCGGCCTGCCAACCATGTTTGCGAAAGACTTCGGCATCTTTAAAGGAGAGGATCTTCGTAGCAGCATTGTTCTCTTTCATTGTGGGAAATGATCTCTGTATCAATTATATATTTTGCGTATTTAAACTATATAGGTATATATTTCATTCTTTTTGTATTGGTTTGTGGCCAAATCGAATCATAAAATAGTTAATTGAAATGCTACCAAAATCTCTCTTTTTCAAGAATAGCAGTAATGAATGACTCGGAGGAAAATATGATCCCTTGCGGTAGCATATCGAATATGTCCATGGGGGCGGGCGAGGAAGGGCCTTGTCAAATTGAATTTTTCATTAGCAGAGAGCAAATCCCTGCTCCTTCCTCTCTGTAAAGTTCTCCATTACTTGGTTTAGCAGATCATGAATCTTTGGCACATCATTGTTTTTAAGGTCGCGAATCATCAGCGGCAAAGCAAACATCACAGCGACATTCAGTTGCATTAGGTTGATTGGATTGCAGTTATTCAATGCCTTTTGGGCATCTTTCCGAACGGCCGCAATGCAGCGCTCCATTGTCTTTATCTCTTCTTCGCCTTCTTCGGAGGTCTTGCCATTGCAATTCATCTCCCAGGCGCTCACTACGGTGGTCATCAAATCGGCCTTTAAGTCCTCTGCGATATTAACTGTCCTCAATAGGTCAAGGATCAAGCCCAGTTTTAGGGATCTAATTTCGCCGATCCTGGTCACCAGCCCTTTTCTCTCTAAAATTGCCTCGTAGTACCCCAGAAGGCCAAGAAGGTTTTCGCCTTTTCGAGAATCCTCGCATCCGATAACTTCTAACATCCCATTTCCTCCCATGTCCTAAAGTATGCCTATTTGATGAATAATACTATATTCCTGGATTGAAGGCAATCTTTCAAATCCGTTGCACTTTCCAGGAGATAAAGCGGCTGACACTATCATCACTCATTTAAGTTCGTCCATATATCTCTTCGCCCATTAAAATATATATCTCTATTTCGTGAATATATTCTATATATTATTGATTGATGCCGGCGATGTCTTCGATGGAGGTAGAATGACACCCCCAGCATCAACGAACTGTTTTTTTCATTGTAAAAATTTGGTGAGTTAAGTCTTAGTAGACTCTCGGGAACTGGGCTTGGTTTGGTGCCTTGAAGCAGGAGCAGTCGAAGATGCCTTTGGCCGATTTAAGTTTCGCGTCTCCGATATAGCTCGCAGGCATGGTAAGGTAGCCCCCTGAACAACAGGGCAGCCAGTCGTCACTTGAGGTCTTCTTGTAATAGGGCACTTCAAGCGTCATGTTCTTCTCGATATGAGAGGTTCCCCAGTAGTCCTCATCGATCTCAATAGAGGGGTTCTTCCAGGCACTGCTGAGGATACCGGACCCCAATCCCTTCAATGAAGAGAAGTCTGATATGGGTGTTTTCCCGTCTTTGGCAAGCTTTCCTGCATAATCTGTATTGGATTGCAGGACACCGATATGGGCTTTGCCGTCGGTCACATCTTCATTAATCTTCATCTGGGTATAGCCTACGCCTTCCCAAACCGGATCGTAGGTATAGTTGAATTTCTCTTTGGCATTGATCTCCAGTTCCTTATCCAGGACATGGGCGTACTCGACCTCATGATGCATGCTTGTGCCGGCACGATAATTCTTCACCCAGGTCTTCTCCTTCAGCAAGGAATTGTAGTCCAGCGGGTTTGCAGCAAAGTAGCCGTTTCCGACGGTGATTCTCATGGGTGCATATACCATGGAGACATCTTCCTTGAACTGGATGCAGTTTTGACTGAAATCATTGTAATCAGTGTACAACGGATGGTTCTTTTTATCCAATAGTTGATAGGTCAGGGTGGACTCGCTGTTTAAGGAGCCGCTGCCATGAGCATAATTCTTGATTGCTACATTTCCAGATTTCGCATATAGGTAGGTCATAGAGTAACCATTGCTCTGCACACTCTGCTCCATACTGAATGTGATATTCTTCTCTTCATACGATCCCGGGCCAACTAAAGAGCCGGAAGGTGTGGCTGCCATTGAACTGCTAATGAGCGAAACAAATACCAGTGCAAGTGATACTGCCGATATGAACCATTCTGGATGAGTTCGTCTACAATAAGCAGATATTCTTTCCTCAATCTTTTTTTCCATCCTACATCACCACTATCTTCTGCTGATCCCTGTCGCTGGGCTTTCTATGATATATACCATGTCTTTATAGAAAAAAGATAATATATTCATCTCTACTCAGTATGCTAAAGCATATCGCATAAGATAATTCCCTGCATAAAATAGACCTATATTCTTTATGTTAACAAACTTTACATACATAGCTTCATCTGGTCGCGTCGGTGAGAATATGAGAAAAATTTCAGCAACTCTGCTCATAGCCTTATTAGTTGGGTTGATTGCTACAGCAGTAGCAGCAGAGACGGTGACTGTCTCCGGGTCGACGACGGTCTTGCCTCTTGCAGAGGTCGAAGGTGAAGCATTCAATGGTCAACAGGGCGACTGCCAAGTAACGGTAACAGGAGGTGGCACAGGTGCAGGCATAACTGCTGCTGGTGAAGGCCGATCGGATATTGCCATGGCTTCCAGAACAATCAAAGACTCTGAGAGGAGCAAATATAGCAAGAACAATTTCCAGCAATTCTTTATCGGTTATGATGGCATCTGTGTCATTGTAAGCAAATCTATTTATGATGCAGGTGTTAAGGAAATTTCGAAGAATCAACTCAAGGACATCTATGGAGGAAAGGTCACCAATTGGAAGGAGTTGAAGGGTCCTGATGCCGAGATCTATGCGATTGCCAGAGAGGATGGCTCCGGGACCAGGGACACTTTCAATGAGCTAATTATGGGTTCTACGACTGCCGAGACGCCGGGAGTAAAGACTGTAGGTATGAGCAGCGCTGAAATCAAGAGTGCTGTAATTGGCAGTGATAGTGCAATTGGTTACATCGGCTTCAGTTATGCCGAGAGCGATGATGTGGGTGTATTAAAATATGAGGGCATTAATCCAAATGTGGCCAACATAAAGAGCGGATCTTATCCGCTAGCTCGTCACCTTTACTTCTACACATGGGGACAGCCTACGCCCTGCGCCCAAAAGTTCATCGATTTCGTTCTCAGTCCAGATGGGCAGAAGATTGCCGATGAAAATGGATTTGTACCGATCTGAGTGGATCTCAGATCTTATCCTTTCTTTATCAGGATAACCTGCTTGACTTTGAATATACACTATATAGCGAAAATGCTTGCAACATAGATACTGGCAGATATATATTTTATATTGGTTAGCTTTATTTATCATTTCGGCCTTGGCATGGCCGGTGAATTTCCAGTGAGAAAGCTACTTAGCGCTCTAATAATCGCCTTGATCGTGGGTGCAATGGGTGCCTCCATGGTTATGGCCAAGGAGACCGTTCGTGTCTCCGGATCGACAACGGTATTGCCTCTGGCAGAAGGCGGAGCAGAGGCCTTCAATGGCGAGCAGTCCGATTTCCAGGTGCTGGTAACAGGGGGCGGAACGGGAGTTGGCATGAAGAATATTGCCGAGGGCAATTCAGATATAGCAATGGCCTCACGCGAGGTTACTGATGAAGAGAAGAGCAATTTCGGCGACAAATTCCAGGAGAATTTGGTAGGCTATGACGGCATCGTCATTGGTGTGAGCAAGCAGATCTATGATGCCGGCGTGACTGCTCTGAGCAAAGATCAGGTTAAAAAGATCTACTCAGGTGAGACGACCAACTGGAAGGATCTGGGCGGCCCGGATTCGGAAATACTGGTCGTTGCCAGAGAGCAGGGCTCCGGAACCAGGGATACCTTCAACGAGGATATCATGGATGATAAGAAGGCAGAGACTCCAGGCGTGAAAACCGTCGCAGGCAGCAATGCTGAGATAAGGACCGCCCTTACCGGCAGTGATAAGGCCATAGGGTATCTGGGATTCTCCTATGCAGAGGACGGAGCTGTAGGTGCCATAACACTGGACGGCGTCAAGCCCACGGCTGAGACCATCAAGGACGGTAGCTACGAGCTTGCTCGCAAGCTTTACTTCTATACCTTTGGCGATGCCTCGCCGGGCGCCCAGGCATTTATCGATTTCATGATTGGAGCCGATGGCCAGAAGGTTGCCGAGGAGTACGGCTTCGTGCCGCTTTAAGGCCCATCGATCTCTTATTTTTTATTCCTATTTGTGATTCTAATCAAATTTTGTTGCTGTTATGACTCTTTAAGCGAATTTTATTTTATCTTATTTCTCTATTTTCTGTGTTTAATATATACTCTATGTGGGCAAAATGTAAATAATGTAATATTGGAGATGATGTCGAGGAAAGAAGATGATATCATTCGCTGCATTGGCCAATAATCCCACTGGTGGACTGATCTCTCCTGAGGCGATTGCTTTGAAGAAATCTGCACCAAATAAGCGGGTCTTGAGAATTCTCCTGGCAGAGGACAATCCGACGGATCAGGAAATTACAGGAAAGATGCTCAAGATGCTGGGACATTGTGTAGATACCGTTGAAAATGGTGCAGAGGCGGTGGCGGCAGCCGGACGTGTGGATTATGATCTGTTTATAATGGATGTTCAGATGCCTGAAATGGATGGCATAGAAGCTGTAAGGCGCATTCGAAGCATTTCGGGTGGTGCTCTTAAGGTCGTATTTGCAACCGGATCAACTCCAAACATCTATCGCGACCTGTGTTTTGATGCAGGGGGAAAGGAATTTGTTTGCAAGCCCTTGAAGATCAATGAATTGAATGCGGCAATCGAGCGAGCAATGATGTAGCGATCGTTGTGGCTATTATTATTAGGCGACAGATCGCAAGCCATTTGCGCGCGGCAGTTTTATTCAATCTATACCACTATATTCTCAGGATACTCTATTTGCAACATGAATATATCTCAATAGCATTCTGTTGACTGTTGGGCAGCATTGAGGCCCCTCTTAACGTTGGTCTCTTTGGTTGCAGAAATGTTGGATCTCCTATGAGCTAACCACTTGGCCATCACTCAAGCTGCCCTTTAAAAAATAATGCTACCCACGAGTCCTATCATTGTCAGCAATGTTTCCTTATCAATTTCTATAAAATTATTAAGCATATAATCATCTTTTTATCAGATGTTCTGGTTATATTAGATTATATTTTTATGCAAAATAGAAATGTATTATGGCTTCATATCAGTTCAACTTATACCTTTGATATCAATAATCGATCTATATAGAAATATTTCTATGTGGTGTTGTCAACTTCAATCTATATTCTATTTCGATCAAACCTTTAAACGACGCGAATAAATCATCTCGTAGAGGTAATGAAATGAATACGAGGTCGTTTTCAGCAGGGTTTCTTTTATCCTTCGCTATCATCACTTGCCTGATTTCCTCAGGAGTGGCGGACGAGATATCTGGTGAGAGTGCGCCGGCAAAGAATGTAATTTTATTGATAGGGGACGGCATGGGATTTCCCCAATTGACTCTGGCCAGGATTGATAAAGCAGGCGAAAATCTCTCGGACTATGTCTCGACTGAGCTTTTCATGGACGGCATGGAGCAAACCGGTTATGTCAGCACTTTTAGTGCCAACTCCTTAGTAACCGACTCAGCCCCGGCGGCAACGGCCATGGCTACCGGCTCCAAGACAAATAATGGCGTGATCGGTCAAGATGCCACTGCTATCCCGAAAAAGATGGATGGCAAGAACTTGACCACCATCGTGGAGATGGCTGAAAAAGCAGGCCTTTCCACCGGCCTTATCACTACTACCAGGATCACTCATGCTACACCGGCCGCCTTCTATGCTCACGTAGATAATAGGGACAATGAGAGCGAGATAGCAGATCAGCTCGCTAAGAGCAATGTGGAGGTAATCATGGGAGGCGGACTGCAATACTTTGTGGGAAAGAACGATACAGATCCTACCGGCAAAGAGGGCAAGAGGAATGATGATCGTAATCTACTTGCAGATTTTGATTCGCAAGGTTACGCTTTTGTCTATAACGAGACGGCTTTCCGGAATGTAGATGCCAAAAAGACGGAAAAGCTTCTCGGCCTCTTTGAGAGTTCTCACCTGCAATATGAGCTGGAGAGGCAATCTTCTCCCGAGAAGGAACCAAGCTTAGCCGAGATGACAATGAAGGCTATGGATATTCTCTCCCAAAATCCCAAGGGATTCTTCCTTATGGTAGAGGGCGGAAGGATAGACCATGCCGGGCATGAGCGAAATCTGAGCAAGATCGTCGCAGACACTCTTGCCTTTGACGAAGCCGTAAAAACTGCTCTGGATTTTGCCTCCAAGAACAACGATACTCTGGTCATAGTAACCGCTGACCATGAATGCGGTGGCCTGGTTTTGCAGCCGGATAATCTGGAAGTGTATGAGAGTGGAGCTATCGATCCCATCTTCGCCTCCGGAACAGCCAGGACCATCGGACCCAGGTACGATTTCATAACGGAGATGGAAGAGGCCACTCATACGGCTGTAGACGTTCCCATCATGGCTACGGGGCCTGGCGCTCAAAAGGTGAGCCAAGGCAAGCTGGACAACACTCAGATATTCGAGATAATGAAGGAGGCCTTGGGCCTTTGATCCATTTTTCTTTTTGAGAATAAAGTATGGGGGAATTGCATGATCCTGGATCGGAGATGGATTATTTATAACACAACTGAAGATGATTTCATCGAGCTTGAAAGGTGTACCGAGCGGCTGAAGGACTTCGGGTTCAACCATGATGAGATTGCGGCTATTGCTCTCAGCTGCCATGATTGTCATCTGCCGGGGCAGTGTCTTGTCAAGAGAGAGAATGCCTTTTTGGGAGTCAGAACATGCTGATTCGATCTGTTTTCTTGCGGGCAGAGGTGAATGCATGGTATTAGCTATCTCATTAGTCAAGGCTGTTCCTGATCAAGAGAAGCTGGTTTATCGCGCTCTTAGAGAGGTGGAGGGCATAAAGAGTCTTTACCACATCTTCGGAAACCACGATTTTTTCTTGATTCTAGAAGCAGAAAGCATGGATGGCCTTAATAGATTATTGAATAAAATTGTGGAAATAAACTCAGTCGGTGCCATTAAATCGATGTTGGTGGGTCCGGTCGGCGGGATATGCATGAATATCTGCGAGACAAAAAATCCTGTCTGCACTGCAGTCTGAGTGCGGGAGGATTTGGCATCATTTTTTTTCATTAGCCCTCGTACTGATACTCATCCAGTCCGTCTGTTGTTATGGTCATCAGGAAGTAGGCCAGACAATCCTTTTGAAAGCTGCTCTCCTCCTGGGGCAGACTGACTCCTGTGATACGGCCTATCTGCTCTGCTTCCTCAGTTTCGCCCATCATGCGGCGCAGCCACATAAAGAGCATTATCTGTAGGGCTTGCAGCCTCTCCGGCTGTCCGGCGAGGCTCTCGATCTCCTTTTGCACCTGGGGATCGATTCTCTTTTCCTGTAGCATTTTAACAAATTTTGCAGTTCCCCGGCAATCAGAGTAGAAGCTTATTATTTCCTCAGCCTCAGACTCTGCATTGATCATGGGAAATGTCCGGCAGATGCGGGGTCTATGGCCGTAGATTTTACACCTTTTTGCCTGTTGATCCAGAAGGCAGCAGCTTCTCTCAGGCCCGATGCTCTTTAGGATCCGACATCCCGGATTTTTTCCCGGGTCAGGGTCCGTAAACCTGGCCCTGGCCTGGGACGGTCGGATGCCGAGCGTTCCTGCAATCTCTTTTACATCCGCCTCATCAACCAGCGCGTAGCCTTCCCCCCGGCAGCATTCTCCGCAATTCTCGCAGCGAAAGAGTACCTGGGCGGCAATCTGGGGGAAGAGGGTCTGCGGAATTTCGCTGGAAAACCACTGCATAAATGAATCTTTTTCCATTAAATCAAACACCTGCCATCGCCCGGTATAAATTCCAGACCCCTGTGGCCACAAAGCTCACGGCTACTGCCCCCAAAATTAGCCCCATGATTCTGGTCATGACCATTATTCCTGTAATTCCCAGGGCTCGATCAATGTACTGCGAGAATTTAAGGATAAAGAATGTGGCCAGGAATGTCAGACTGATAGCGAGCAGCACCATGCTTTTTTTTGCCAGGCTGTCTGCTGCGCCCATTAAAACCACCACGGTGGTTATCGCACCCGGGCCGGTGAGCAGTGGTATGGCCAGGGGAAATATGGAGACATCCTCTCGCGAATTTGCATCCATCAGCTCCGCTTCTGTGACCTTGTTTTGCCGGCGAACGCCCCGCAGCATATCTATGGCTACCAGAAAGAGCAGTATGCCTCCAGCCACGCGGAGGCTGTCCACGGTGATGCCGAAGATGCGCAAGACCGCGTCCCCGGCCAGGGAGAAGAGAATGGCAATGGCAAAGGCAACCAGAGTTGTACGCCTATAGATATGCGTCCTCTCTTTTGAGTTCAGGCTGCTGGTGAGGGTGACATAGACCAGGGTGGCTTCGACTGGATTGACGATAACGAATATTGTGGTGAAAGCATATACGAAGTGAATCAGCAATTCGCTAATTTCCATTTTTGCATCCTTTTGGCTGATTTATCCTCTTATGGCCATTGCTTATCAGGCTTATGAAGGAATGGAATTTTATACCGTTAGGTTAATCTTGAGGTTTATATGATGAGTATGCCCGAGAAGCCGCTAAAAATCCTTATCTCAATGATTGTGTTAATCCTGTTGGCCAATTGCGCGAATGCTGTCGTCGTTGTTATGCCGGGTGAGCGAATCCAGGCGGCTATTGATGCCGCACAGTCCGGTGAGACTATTGAGGTTTCCGGCGGCACCTACCAGGAGAGTCTGGTTATCGACCGATCGATTATCCTCAAAGGCAATGGCTCCGGGGGCGATCTGCCTCGAGTGGAATCGGAAAACGGCCCGGCCATAACCATCAAGGCAAATGGAGTTGTTGTGGAAGGCCTGTGGGTTAAGAGTGCAAGCGGCTGGACGGAAGATGCAGGCATATTGGTGCTCTCCAATGACAATATCATTAGAAACAACATGGCTAGCGGCAGCGGCAATGCCGGCATTATCCTTTTGAAATGCAGCAATAATACCCTCATAGGCAATGTCGTTCAGGGAAACGGCAACGAGGGGCTATTGCTTGAGAACAGCAGTCGAAATTTGCTGGAAAGAAATGAGATAAGCGATAACCGCTACGGCTGCAAGCTGGTAGGCAGCCGGGAAAATCGCCTTATAAGAAATACCTTCCTGCGCAACAGAATTGATGCTATAAATTTGCAGGAAAGTCACGGCAATCTCATAGACGGAAATAATGCAGCAGGAAGCGACAGTGCACTGGCTATGGATAGCAGCCGCGACAACATCGTGCAGAGGAACAATTTTGTAGGAAACGAGAAAGGAATCTATCTCTCCTACCTTGAAACGGGCAAAGATATGCAGACCAAGGGAAAGGGCGTGGTCATATCCTATAACAGCATGCCTTCTTCAGAGATGGTCTCCACCAATAATTCCATTTATCTGAATAATCTCTCCAACAAGAAGAATGCCCGCGATGATAGCCTCAACAATTGGGATAACGGAAAGCTCGGCAATAACTACAGCGATTTCAATGATCCAGAAGAAGGCTGTAAGGGCATTAAGATTTGCGACCAGGAGATGTCAGTCTCGGGTGGACCCAGCGTGGACCGCTACCCACAGGCCTCTCCTGTACCCATCCCGGGTCGATTCACGGGCGCGGGAGGGGCAGCTATGCAGTTTTCCGCCAAGAGCTATCTTCCCGGCAGCAGGATGGATCTGAACTTCACCGCACCAGTAGGCCAGGAGGTGTGGGTAAGGCAGATTGTACCCGCTGCCTCGGACCGGAATGATTCGCAAGAAGATCTCTATTTAGGGCAGAATATCTCTGGGGATGCCTGGCTTACTGCCCCCCAAGAGGTGGGCTCTTATCAGCTGAACATGATCGATCAGAACGGCACAAAGGTTCTGTCTGTGCCTTTCAGTGTGGCAATACCCAGCATCTCTGCAACCCCTGCATCGGTTTATACCTGTGAGAAGATCATCGTCACCTTCCAGGGGGCTTTCGGCCAGAAGGATGACTGGATCGGCATGTATCGGGAAGGCTCCTCGGATGCCGCGACGCGGCAGACGCTGGGAAGCCAAGATCAGGGTAATATCACATTCTCTGCATCCGATGCAGGAAGCTACCTATTCAAGATGTTTGCAGGTGGCGCAAATCTCCCACAGGCCTCAAGCAATATGGTTGAGGTGAAAGCTAATGCCGGCCATAAGGTGATTGCCGAGCCTTCAAGGGTAGCTCCGGGTGGTTTGGTTACCATCACCTTCTGGGGCGCTGCCCCTGCCAGTGTGATCGGCATGTATGGAATGACCCGGCCGGACAGGTTCGATCTGGGGAAGATATCCACCGGAGGGCGAAGCTGTGGTACCATGGTCAGGCAACTTCCCTTCGAGCCTGGCCAGTACGACTTCCGCCTCTTCCAGGATGACATCAACCGGCCGCTTCTTGCCCAGAGCAATGTGGTGACGGTGGCTTGAGGGAAGAAGGGATTCTTGGCAATCTTTGCCGCAAGGATTATGGCTTTAAGGCAAGAGCGCAAACCAAAGGCTATGGATCTTGAGACCAAGGCCCTTCTCCTCTCCGTGGGAACAGTGCAACTGGCCGGTCCCCATGAGGGCGGGCGCGCTTCCACCGCGGGACCTGGAGCGGGGGGCCAGTCCGTCTTTTTCCAGTCCGCCGCCCACCTGGTCCGCCTCTCTGTAGCGGAAAGCTCGCCTCTGCATCTGGAGAGTCGCGAGCAGGGCGTAGCTATTGTCAAGGAAGGCCGGGAGATCGCCCGCGGCCGGCTGGTGCAGCCGCTCCTGCATTGCCCAGAGCAAGCCTACATAACGGTCTCGGAGCGATGCATCTTTGATTGCAAATTCTGCGCCGTGCCCAAATTAATGGGTGGCATAAAGTCTCATCAGACCGTCTTGCAGATGGTGGAGGAGGCAGCCGGAACTGGGCATTTGCGGGCCATCTCCCTGACCAGCGGCGTGGAGGTCTCCCCTCAAGCGGAAGCCGAGCGAGTGGCCGGGATTGTGGCGGATCTCAAGCGCTTTGGCGTCCCGGTGGGCGTTTCCATCAGCCCCTTTCCCGGTGTGAATCAAATTCTAAAAGACGCCGGTGCAGACGAGGTCAAGTATAACCTGGAGTGCGTGGATCGAGAGCTCTTTTTGCAGGTCTGCCCGGGCATATCATATCAAGAGATCATGGATGCCCTGCAAGAAGCAGTGGGCGTTTTCGGCAAGAACCGGGTCTTTACTAATATCATCGTCGGCCTGGGCGAGTCGGATGAGATCTTGCGCCGCAGCATCGATGAGCTGACAATGATGGGTGTAATCCCGATCTTGCGGGCCGTTTTCCCTCACCCGCTGCGGACCGGGGAGACGTGGATGCAGCGGCCCTCGGCAGAGAGGCTGCTGGAGCTGGCGCGCTACCTGAAGAGGGCGCTGGAGAATAATGGCCTGGATGGGAGCGCGGCCCTCACCGGCTGCTACCGCTGCACGGGCTGCGATCTTACGCCGGGCCGGGATCTTTAGGGGCGCTCAGAACTCAATATCCTCATCATGATAGTCAGACAGGCCGGATCATCATTGCGCCAATAAGGGTTTGGTGTGCAAGGGTAAAAATTTAGCTGCCCATGGATATTCTGACGATGCCCAAATGGAAGAAGAATCAAAGGTAAAATAATTATAGATCCGGGGCAAAACCATAGTTTGTGATAACTCTGAGAGTGCTTGCTCTGGTCTTCTGGATTTTTGCGGTAATTGCCATCATCAGCACGGCTCAAAGTGAACGCGATCATCGGGAGGTGGTGCAGGCCAGTGAGATCCTGAAAAAGATCGAGTTGGACGTGACTGTATATTATGCAGATAAGATAATTGAGGGTGATATTGACATCAGCGACCTGAATCTTCCAGAGGTTCGTACATCTCGGAGCCCTAATGAGATCAAGTATGAAGGGCTTTCAGAGAACCTCAAGGTGGTCCGCTCTCCTCTTATCATCCAAGGCTGTTTGATAAAGGGTGACATGAATTTCACCAATGCACTCATCCTGGGGGTAGCTTCATTTTATAACAACACTATATTAGGAGATACCAATTTTCGAGGATCGCAGTTCAACCAGTCCGCCAACTTCAGGGATTCCAGATTCAACGGGTCCTCCTACTTCTGTTGGTCTCAATTCAATCAGATCGCTGACTTTTTCAATTCTCGATTCAACCAGTCCGCCAACTTCAGCAATTCCCAGTTTGAAGATGCCGTCTTCATGGGTTCTCTCTTCAATCAGAGCGCCTACTTCATTGATTCTCTATTTAATCGGAGCGCCTCCTTTCGCGATTCTCGGTTCGGGGATGCTTTCTTCATGGGATCTCGATTTAATCAGACCGTTGACTTCAGCAATTCTCGATTCAACCTGACAGCCAACTTCCGTGATTCCCGATTCGGGGGTGCTCTCTTCATAGGTTCTCGATTCAATCAGACCGTTGACTTCAGCAATTCTCTATTCAACCAGAATGCCAACTTCCGCGATTCTCGGTTCGAGGATGCACTCTTCATGGGTTCTCGATTCAATCAGACCGCCGAATTTGAATCTTCTATATTTAACCAGACTGCCGATTTCAGCAATTCTCTGTTTGTAGATGCCTTCTTCAAGGGTTCTCAGTTCAACCAGAGCGCCTACTTCCGAAAATCTCGATTCAACAGGACGGCTTACTTCAAAGCTTCCCAATTCAATAATACGGCCGACTTCAGAGCTTCCCAATTCAATAATGCGGCCGACTTCGTAGGTTCTCAATTCGATCAGACTGCCTACTTCAGAGGTTCTCGATTCAACGAAACTGCTTACTTCGTCGATTGCCAGTTCGAGGATGCTATTTTCATTTGGGCCTATTTGAAATCAGCCGACTTCAGACGGGCTAAATTCTCCGGTGATCTCTCCTTCGAAGGCTCTCAGATAGATCGATTGAACCTAATAGAGGCAGAATTCAGCAAGATCGGCCTGAGATCATGGAAAAGCATCGGCCATATGGAATACGATGAGATGATATATCAATTATTAATAAGCAATTTTAGAAATCAAAATCTCCCAGAAGCTGCCAATGACTGCTATTACGATTATCGCAACGACCGCCGGGCCACTCTTCCATTGCTCTACCAGCCCGTAGACTATGCCCTCATGCTCTTCTACGGCTACGGCATGAAGCCGGACCGGCCCATCATCTGGTCTTTCGTCTTCATAGCATTATTTGCCGGGCTCTTCTGGTGGCGGCAGGGCATACTGCCTGTGCGGGAAGGCGAGCCGGAGAAGGAGGCAAAACGATTCAGCTTGCTGGAAGCCGTGGCCTTCAGCGCCATGACCTATCTCTCGGGAGGAAAGCTGGTCTTCGATCCGCCCGAGTATAAAACAGCTCCCGGTAGGCCCTGGCGCGATGTGCAGATCTCCAAAGCCCTCTTTATCCTGGAGCGGCTTTTGGGCATGGTGCTGATCATCATGTTCGCCATCGCCGTCGGCAAGACGATAGTTCTGGGAGGATAATGGTGAATGAAACTACAAAATAAATAATAGGGGATAAAAATCCCCGAGAATGCACTAAATGGATTTAAGTTCGGCAGCTACCGTCTCTGCGAGGGCCTAATCCATCCTGGGGCCCCTGGTCGTTACCATTCTGGCCGTTTCCGTTCTGATTGCCGGTTCCATCCTGGGCTCCAGTCAGCTTGCAGTTCTGTCCCTGGCATGCTCCTGCCTGGCAATTTTGCTGACTGCAGGTGCCCTGATTCTCACAGCCATTGATGCAGTTCTCATTGCTGCATCCAGCGTTCGCTGATGGGCCATTTCCATTTTGTGCCGCCAGGGCAAAACCTGCCAGCAAGCATAATGCTGCCAGCGAAACGAACAATTTCATGTATCTCATTTTACTAACCTCCACCAATGTTTTCCTTACAATTCTGTTCATCATGAAGATCGGTCCAGTGGAGCCGCTCTCACAAAGACTAATCTGCCTGAACGATATTTAATCTTTACGGCATATGTCGAAGATAAATATGGTTCTAAATCTCGTTTAATCTGTTTTTAACGTTCTATTTTCGACAATTGACTTTATAATGGTTTAAATTGGCTAATATTTGCTCTGTAAGCTTTTTAACATATTTTAAAAAATCATCTCCACTAATAATATATATTCGCGGCACCACAGTGTGGTATAGAATTATGGAGGGATGATAACGATGAGAAAACCAGTGCTAATGCTTTTGGTTTTATTCGCGGTCAGCGGCATGTCTTTTGCTGCGGGCCCGCAGGGCATCCATGAACCTGGAACCGGTCTTGCTAATCCGGAGACAAAAGAGGCCGGGCAGGGAATGATGACTGGCAGCCAGGATGGCAACGTAACGGCTCAGCAGGGCATCCATGAACCCGGAACCGGTCTCGCCAATCCTGAGCTGAAAGAAGTCGCCCAGGGCACCGGACAGGGACTGGCAGCAAAGGCAAAAAACGCTACGCGTGAATCTGCAGCCAGCGCTACCCAAACACAGCCGGGATTTGAAGTCGCTCTGGCCCTGTTTGGGATCATAGCCGCATCATTCGGGCTGCTCTCCCGAAGGCAATAGTTGCGCGGAGTTCAATTTTTTTATTCTCCATTTATCGTCCCTCTCGCCTGCAAAAGGAAACGAAAGAGATTAATGCCGCCCGGCCATTCATTACTATACTTCTATGAAAATAGCCCTCTTGCAGCTTAATCCCACCGTTGGAGATCTCCAGGGCAACAGCCTTCTTATCGCCGGCGCTGCCCGCTGCGTGGCAGATGTCGACTTAGCAGTCACCTCCGAACTGGCACTGCTCGGCTATCCGCCCCGCGACCTGCTCCTCAATGCTGATTTTGTTGAGCGCAGCTGGGCCGCTCTGCGCGAGCTGGCCCAAGAACTGTCCGATCTACCGCCAATACTATTGGGGCTGGCTGAGCCCAATCTGGATGAGGTGGGCCGCCCCCTCTTCAACTCAGCCGCGCTGCTCTGCCAGGGCAGGGTGGAGAGGACCTTTAAAAAGACGCTGCTTCCCACTTACGATGTCTTTGATGAGGACCGCTACTTTGAGCCGGCGGCAGAGCCGCAAATTCTGAAGTTGGGGACGACGGCCCTGGGCATCTCCATCTGCGAGGATATCTGGAACGATCGTGACTTTTGGAAGCGTCGTCGCTATCACACCGATCCCGTGCAGGAGTTGGTGGCCGCGGGTGCACAGGCTGTTATCAACCTTTCTGCGTCTCCCTTCACAGTAGGCAAGCAAAGACACCGCGAAGCCATGCTGGCAGACCTTGCTAAAAAGCATCGGATTCCTTTCTTCTATGTCAATCAGGTGGGAGGTAACGATGATCTGGTCTTCGACGGACGAAGTTGTGTCTTCGATGGCAAGGGTCGCCTGGTGGCCCGTGCGCAGGGCTTCGAGGAAGACCTGATAATTGCGGACCTGGATATGGCGAACCAGGCCAGTGGGGCGGCGGCGATCGCAGAGGACAATTTCACACCCGAGTCCGAGATCTGGCGGGCCCTTGTCCTGGGCACACGCGACTACGTCCATAAGTGCGGTTTTTCCGGCGTCCTGCTGGGTCTTTCCGGTGGCATAGACTCCAGCATTGTAGCAGCCATAGCAGCTTTTGCCCTGGGTCCGCAAAACGTCCTTGGCGTGCTCATGCCATCTCCCTATACCAGCCCGCGAAGCGTTCAGGATGCAAGCGAGTTGGCGCAAAACCTGGGGATTAAGACGATTACTATGAGCATCACCGATATCATGAAGTCCTATGACCGAGAGCTTGCCAGGCCCTTCCAGGGCCAGCCGAAGAATGTGACTGAGGAGAACATCCAGGCACGCATCCGGGGCAACCTTCTCATGGCTCTCTCCAACAAGTTCGGCCTGGTGCTTCTCACCACGGGAAACAAGTCGGAGCTGGCCGTGGGCTACTGCACCATCTACGGAGATATGTCCGGGGGCCTGGCTGTCATCTCCGACGTTCCCAAGACCATTGTTTACCGGCTGGCAAAATGGCTCAATGCCCAGGGAAGGGAGATCATTCCGACGGCGGTCCTGCACAAAGCGCCCACAGCAGAGCTTCGCTTTGACCAGACCGATCAGGACAGCCTGCCCCCCTACGAGGTGCTGGATGATATCCTGGAGAGATATATCGAGTTGCATCAGTCAAAGGAGCAGCTTCTCGCCCTGGGCTATGAAGATGCAGTGGTGGAAAAAGTTCTGCGTCTGGTGAAGAATGCCGAATTTAAAAGGAGGCAGGCTGCGCCGGGGCTGAAGGTGACGGACCGGGCCTTTGGCAGCGGCTGGAGGATGCCGGTGGCCAGCCGGGCCTGGTAACTGGAAGGCCCTACAAGTTAAATAGATTCAGGCTAAAGAATGGTCTTGATATGAAGGGCAGCGACAAGTGGGGTGGAATGGCGCACGGGAAGGCGGCAGTTTCAGTGGTTCTTGTAGCTGCCTTTCTCGTAATGTCGGCTCATGCTCAGCAATCTGATTCATCCTTTGGGCAGAGTCTGGTCCTCAATGTCTACCTCGATAACGCCGGCAAAGCTCTGATCACGGGTTATGCCGAAGACGTTAGTGGTCTTGCATTTCTAGCCGATTCACAATTTCGTTTCGAGAATGATTCGCATCAGCTATATGCCCTCACGGACAGATTAACGGCAAAGTCAGGCGACCTCTGGACTTTGAGCTTTGATGCCAATGGCAACTTCGATGATTATCGGGTTACCTTCTATCTGCCTAGCGAGACCAGCCTGGGAGAGATAAACGCCTCACAGGGTCTAGGATATCTGCTCTCTGCATCCAATGAGTCCCTGGTGGCGGATGTACAGGGATATGAGGTTTCCAACCCTCTTATCACCATTCACTATCGCCAACTCCTTGCAGCCAACGGCAGCAGCCTGCCGCCTCTTCCTCCCGCCTATCCCAGCGAAGGCGCGGCATTGGTCATGCTTATCATTGCGGCAGCTCTTCTGATGGCCGGTTTTGGCCTTGCCGTCTTCTTGCAGAGAAAGAGGCGCGGCTTAATGGCAAGCTCAATTGCCGGCCCAATCGAGAATCAGGCGGAGGAAACGATTGCATCATCTGTAGACCTGCAGTCCGTTGCTGCAAATGCCTCATCTTCCGTCGCACTGGATCTGAGAGCACCCTATTCTCCTGAAGATGATGGTGTTCTTCTTTCCGAGACACCAGAAGAAATCATCGCGAATGAGCCTGACCACATAGAGTCATCATCATCATCTCCTGCATCCGATGCGGCTCATATTCAGGCTGAAGTCTCTCAGGCAGATGTCTCCCTTTCATCAGCATCCGAAAAAGATAGGGAGATTGCGGATGCGAGCCTGACTCCTGCAGATGGGTCCACAAAAAAGGCTATTGTGGTTAGCTCCGAGATGGAAGCTGTCATGCAGACGCTCACCGCTCGAGAGCGAGCTGTGATGAGCACATTGATTGAACATGGGGGCAGAATGACTCAGGCGGATATCCGATATGAGACCGGAACACCTAAATCGTCCTTAACCGGAATTTTGATATCGTTAGAGCGCAGAAAACTCGTAAGCAAGAAGGAATGGGGTCGAACCAATATAATCGAACTTTCTGATTGGTTCTCATCAAAAAAGGAACACTTATGAACTTCCTTTCCGCTGGGTGGCAGACACGCTATCATCATTTCGGATCGTTCGTTCGGCACTTACCTTTTCTATCGTTCTTGTATATTGTTGATTATTAGGAATTCGAGGTTTGATTGCAGATGAAAAATATCCGGCAAATGGTCCGGATTTTGGACGGATTGGGCTTCAAAGGCCATATTAATCCGTGATCCGATAAGGCTTTGATGGCGCCGGTAGCTCGCACCCTTCTAGGGGTAGATTTTCCCTGGAAAAAATCTTATAACCAATGAATTGCGAATACCGGAAAAGCTGTTGGGCCGTTTGGCAGGCGAATCATGATGATGAATATTTGCAGAAGAATCATATGCATGGGGCTGGCGAGTTTGCTCTTTATTGGTCTATTCGGCATGTCATTAGCCGAGCCCAATGAGGACCAGAAAACGAATGAACCTCATGATGGGATGGGTCCCCTGGATGCAAAGATGATGTCGCCCCAAAGCACGGGCTTTCCTATGGGCGATCCACTAGGGGTCTCCGAACCCAATGAGAATCAGAAAATGGAGGGGCCCCCTGATGGGATGGGTCCTCTGGATGCAAAGATGGTGCCGCCCCAAAATGCGGGCTTTCCCATGGGCGTTCCTCTGGAAGTTCTGTTTAGTGGTCATGGTTTTGCTCTCGTAGACAACGAATCACATATTCTCCGGCTGAAGGTTGAGTCTATCATGCCTTTAGAGCCCGATCAGATCAAAGACCTTCTGGCCTCCAACAAGAGCCTGGAGGAGATCAGGGATGACATTCGGGCAAAAGAGGGCGAAAAGACCAATCGCGGCAGCATGATCCTGGATCGCAGCATCTATCCCCTTATCAATATAGTCGTATCTCCTTTCGGCAATAATTCGACCTCTCTGAAGGCCGATCTGGCCGATTCGGGTCCATCTAATGCCACGGATACGGCTATCTTGGGCAGCATCTCCATGATCATCTCACCCTCCGACGGAGGCATGATCGGAAAAGGCGAGCTATGTATCGAGCAGGGTTTGCCTGCGGCCAGGTACTCTCTCCTAATCGACATGGATCCATCTCGATTTGGCCGAGAAAAGATGATGAGGGAGATGAGCCGATAGCTTCCTGTCATCTTGACATATTTGGTGGTGCTTTGATGGCCTTCTTGAAGGCGGCGAGCTTGGCTATGGCATTGCTTCTCCTCATCTCTCCGGTGGCTTTCAGCCAAGGTGGGCAGCTCTTTTTAAATGTCTATGTGAACGGCACCCCCGGAAAAGCGCTGGTCGTGGGCAATGTGGATGATATCTCCGGCCTGGCCTTCCTGAACACCCCGGGAAAAATTTACGAGGAAAACGGCCAGCTTTACGCGGTCTGCGATTCTCTGGTCGAGAAGGAGGGCGATGGATGGAAGCTGTCGTTTCCCGCCAACGGCTATTATGATGAGTATCATGCCGTCTTCTTCGTCTCGGGAGGTTTTTCCTTCCAGGAGATCAACTGCACAAAGGGACTGGAGATCCTCTCCAGTGCCCATAACGGCTCAATCGTGTTGGATGTGCAGGGATATGGGCTGACAGATCCCGCGGTTTCTTTCAGCTACGCGGCTATGTGAGATTAAAAGCATCACGATTTTGAGATAAGTTATGTGGCAAGCATAACTCATCTCAAATAGTCTCATAAATGGTAAGCATTTTCTTCAATAGAATTCGGGAAAACTAGCAGATATTGCCAGGACGTAATCAGTGCCTATTGGTGGTTGAGATACATGGACATTTTCAGCATGAAGATGATCTGGGCCGTGATAAGGCCGGAAGTAGTTGATAAGGTTGTCAAAGCCCTTGGGGCCGGAGGCTTTTCTGCCATGACCCGCTTCGATGTCTACGGGCGGGGCAAGCAGAAGGGCATTGTCGTGGGCGGCGAGAATTACGACATGCCGAAGACAGTCCTCATGCTGGTGGTAGAATCGAGCAATGTTGCCGTGGTTGTGAAAACGATTGAGGATAATGCCCGCACCGGAAGCATAGGCGACGGCAGGATCTTTGTGGCGCCAATTGAAGAGGCACATACCATCCGGACGGGGGAACTGGGGCTGTGATGGCTAACCTTATCTGCTGAATATTTTATACAATAATATTGCAGATATCGGGAATGTGATGATCCACAGGACACCGATTGCGATAAAAGCCGGATATATGACGGACAGCAGTATTACGGGCGCCAGAAGCCCGTGAGCCCTAAGAGCCCAACGCGTTCTGCGCAATAGGCCTGCTCCATCGAAGACCTGGGCTGCGAAAAGGGCTGAGAGGCTCATGAAGCCATACCCCAGGCCGTCTACTGCCTGCATGAACGAGCCAGGATTAAAGAGGAGAAGGGCCACCTCATCTCCCCTGCCCTGGATGAGGCGGGGGATTACGACTGTCAGCTCAACGAAATATACTGCACTTACCAGGACTGTATATGTTATTGCAAAAGCAGCCCCCATATAGCCCCAGATTTTCCAATATAAAAAAAGAACTGCTCACTTATGCAAAGTTGGCTCCTATTTACCCCCAAGTCACAGCCACATCGTCCGTCCTGTATCCAGGCCGCACCTTTGATTCCGCGATGGGCGTTCTCGCCCCGCTCTTTAGCATAATCAGGCCAGTGTAAGCGATCATGCTGCCGTTGTCCCCCATGAATTTTCGCGGCGGCAAAAAGAACCTGGCACCCCTCTCCTCGCACATGATGCTCAGCATCTCGCCCAGGCGCTTGTTGGCACCCACGCCTCCCACCAGCATAGCTTCCTTCTTCTCGGCATGAGCCATGGCCCGCTCCGTGACCTCCACCAGCATGGCGAAGGCCGTCTCCTGGAGACTGTAGCAGACATCATTCAGATCATACTTCTTGGCAGCCTGGGTGGCTGCGGTAGACAGGCCTGAGAAGGAGAGGTCCATGCCCTTCACAGTGTAGGGCAGGGGGATGTACTCTTTGGCTTCGCGGGCCAACTCCTCCACCTTGGGCCCGCCCGGATGGGCAAGTCCCACTGAGCGGGCGAACTTGTCTATGGCATTTCCCACGCTGATATCCAGCGTCTCGCCGAAGATGCGGTAGCGGCCCTGGCGCAGTGCCAGCACCTGCGAGTTGGCCCCGCTCACGTAAATCACCGCAGGATCGCGAGCGCCGGATTGCCATTTGCCCACTTCGATGTGCGCTACACAGTGGTTGACGCCCAGGAGCGGTACGCCCAATCGAAGGGAGAGGGTGCGCGCCGCGGTAGCCACGGTGCGCAGGCACGGTCCCAGTCCCGGACCCTGGGAGAAGGCGATGGCATCTATCAACAAGTCCTGCTGACGAGAGAACGCCATCACCTCGCCCACTACCTTAGCCATGTACTGTGCATGATGCTGAGCCGCCTCGCGCGGGTGGATGCCGCCTTTGGCCGGGGTGTAAGTGGCGCTCTTCTCGTAGATCACACCCGCCTCATCCACCAGGGCGGCGCTGAGATTCCAGGCTGTCCCTTCCAGGCCGAATATTATCATTGATAGCCTTGTCCTATGTCTTTTCGGTAGCGCATTCCATTGAAATGAATTCGTTTGATGTTGTCATAAGCCTTGATCCTGGCCTTTGCCAGGCTGCCGGCGCGCGCGACGAGTGTTAAAACCCTGCCGCCCGTGGTAAACAGCCTTCTCTTGCCCGTAGCATCCTGGCCAAAGGCAGTGCCGTTGTGATAAACCAGAACCTCGGGGTCCACCTTCTCCAGGCCGGTGATGGGCATGTTGGTGTAGTGCTCACCTGGGTAACCGGGTCGCTCCCCCCCGCCCGAAGCCAACGGCTTGATGGCCCTACCAGAGATGGCGCAAATGCCCAGGCAGAAGTCGCGCGACCACTGTAGCGGCACACAGTCCAGCTTTCTGTCCAGAACAGCCTCGGATAGCTGGAAGAAATCCGTCTCCAGACGGGGCAGAATGACCTGTGTCTCTGGATCGCCCAGACGCACATTGATCTCCAGCACGGACGGATCGCGATCTTCAGAGATCATCAGCCCGAAGTAGATCACGCCCACGTATTCGTGCCCTGTAGCCTCATGAAAGCCGCGCACAGTGGGCAGGGCAATTTTGTTCATTATCTTCTGCGTCAGCTCCTCGTCCAACCAGGGGTGAGGCGAAAAGCCGCCCATGCCGCCTGTATTGGGATTATTATCTAAATTGGGGTTGTTGGAGAGCTTATTGAAGAGTCGGACAGCCACTGCTTCGTCTGCGGAAAAAGCCTGCTTGTAGTCCAGAGCCGACTGCAGCGGCACAGCCGTCCTGCCGTCGCTAAGGGCAAAGAACATCAACTCGCGTCCATTCAGCCGCTTTTCAATCTCGATTCTCTCTCCTGCCTGGCCAAAGAGCTTGGGGTTGATCATGATGCGTTCGATTGTTGACAGGGCCTCCTCTTCTGTGCAGCAAACCACAGAGCCCTTTCCTGCGGCGAGGCCGTCGGCTTTGATCACCAGGCCCTGGCCGGGATTTTCCGAGCAGAACTGAAGGGCGTACTCTCTTGCTGCTGCCGGATCATCGAAATTTTTGCAGGGCGGCACAGGAACATTCAGGCTCTTAAGAAGATCCTTGGTCCTGCACTTGCTGTTCTCCAGGATGGCAGCTTCCTTCTTGGGTCCCAGGATTCTCTGGCCTTCTTCCTGGAATATATTGACAATACCATCGGACAGGTAACCTTCCGGCCCCACAAAGGTCATATCGATCTTTTCTTGTTTTGCAAAAGCCAGCATTTCAAGAATGGTCTTGGGTGGCTTGCCTTGCAGGGTTGCCAGGCGGCACTTATCGATCATCTCGCTGCCAGCATTGCCGGGGGCTACGAATACCGTCTCCACGTCGCCGCTTCGGGCAAAGGCATGGGCAATGGCATTTCCCCTGCCACCCGCATCCACTACGAAAACTCTCTTGCCTGACATCAAATCCCTTATGAATAGTATAACCCTAGATAAGCATAATTGCCGCCGCAAGAATTGCTGTACTCGAAGGAGATGTGGGCTAAAATAGCCCCCACTCATCGGATAGCTATATAAAACGCAAGGTTGAGCCAGATTCGTAATATAATGATCTGCAAAAAATGTGCAGGAGATGATAATACAGTGTACTCACAAGAGCAGGTGCTCAAGATTGTTCAGGAGAAAAACGTAGAGTTTCTCCGGCTACAGTTCACGGATATATCGGGAATAGTGAAGAATGTGGCCATTCCCGCCACTCAGATAGGAAAAGCCCTGAAGAGCGGCATATCATTTGATGGCTCTTCCATTGAGGGTTTTGCCAGAATTCAGGAGTCGGATATGGTCCTGCAACCAGACCTCTCTACTTTCAGCATCCTTCCCTGGCGCACCAAGGACGGATCCAATGAGGCCCGGTTGATATGCGATGTACATTTGCCTAGTGGACAACCCTTCGGGGGCGATCCCCGTCGTGTCCTACGCCAGCAGCTCGAAAAAGCCCAGGAGATGGGCTTTAGTATGAATGTAGGTCCTGAGCTGGAGTTCTTCTTATTTGAAAAGCAGAATGGTGGATCTGCTACCATTCCGCACGATTTTGGGGGTTACTTCGACCTCGGTCCCGTAGACCTGGCCGAGGATGTGCGTCGCGAGATCATCCGGGCGCTGACGCAGATGGGCTTTACCATTGAGGCCTCACATCATGAGGTTGCCAAAGGTCAGCACGAGATAGACTTTGTCTATGACGATGCTCTGAGGAACGCAGACAAGGTGGTGACCTTTAAATATGTCACCAAGACTATCGCCATGAGGGAAGGCCTGCGTGCCACATTTATGCCCAAGCCGATCTATGGTACAGCCGGCACGGGAATGCATGCTAATATCTCGCTATTTAGAGGTGGCGAGAATGCATTCTTCGATCCCGAGACAAAAAATGGCATAAGCGACCTTGCCCGGTTCTTCGTTGGAGGCTTAATCGAGCACGCTTGTGCCATAACCGCCATTGCTAATCCTCTTATTAACTCTTATAAGCGATTGGTCTCGGGTTTTGAAGCACCCGTCTATATCACCTGGTCTGGGCCAAACCGTTCCTCCCTCATTCGCATTCCTGCCGGCCGGGGTCTATCCACGCGCTTGGAGTTCCGCTCGCCTGATCCAACCTGCAATCCTTATCTGACCTTTGCCGTAATCTTGGCAGCTGGTATGGACGGAATCAAGAGGGGCATCGATCCGGGTGAGCCGGTTGATCTGAATGTCTATCATCTCAGCCCTGCCGAGCGCAAATTAAAGGGCATCAAGACCCTGCCTGCCAATCTCAAAGAAGCCCTGGACCATCTTGAAGCGGACAGTGTCATTCGTGGGGCTTTGGGCGAGCATGTTTTTGAGAACGTCATGCGCCTGGGCCTGCTGGAGTGGGAGGCTTACAACACCTTCGTCCATCCCTGGGAGATTGAGCGGTATATCAATGCATTTTGAGGGGCACCCACTGCTCCTATCATCTATTTTTTGTTAAATGCATGCGCCGGGGCTCTCAGGCAGACTGTCACTCGAAACGTATTTATATGGCATCAACATTGGGAGAGTCCGGGCCGGTAGCTTAGTCAGGCAGAGCGAAAGGCTCTTAACCTTTAGGTCGGGGGTTCAAATCCCTCTCGGCCCGCTTTAAAACAACCGGGGCTGTGGCCTAGTCAGGTAGGGCGATGGGCTCCAGCGGTATTGTTTAATGATGAGCAACGGGTCTACTGAGATCTCTCGACGGGGAGATCGTTGATGATCCGTTGGAGCACTGAAATGAGCTGTTATCAGCCACTGATTTCCGGCTGTACACACTTCAGTATCGGAGATACCCGTCGATCGTGAGTTCGAATCTCACCAGCCCCACCTTTTATTTTATATTTTATTCCAGGTACTGCTGTTTGCTCTCCACAGCGTTTAAATATCCTCTGCGCGATCTCTTTAAGGGTGCCGAGATGTATAGGGATATCCTTACCATGTGCTGGTCAATTAAGGAGGTTAATAAGAACCTCACCGACAGGAAGTCTACATCCGACTTCTCTATAAGATATCTAAAGAATGCTTGCTCTGTTTTGGCAGAATTGATGCGGAAGATGAGCAAAACCATGCCCGATGAGGTCCTCAATGTTGTCGATAAGATGGGCGGGAAGAAGAGCATTACACTGCATGAGGTGGCAGATATGCTTTATGACCCTCGAAAGATTGTGGAATTAAATCTGATCGACAATATTAGCCGATGGGCAAAAGCTCGCATGACGGCCTGACGCTCAGAACGAACGAAAAAGCACAAGGGCGTCTTTTTCTTTAGATATTTTTGCGCGCCTCAGAACTCATAGGGCTCATCATGGCGTCAGAGCATGCTGTATCATCATCGGCGTCGCTATTCGGGCCACGCACCCTGTCTTTTCGACAACGATTTCAGTTCTTATCAATTTATCGTGGTACTCCTATCTTAGGGCAAGTTTGATCCGATAAGCACTCAAAAGCTGCGGAATATGGTGCGATTAGGCTTGCACGTTTCCGTTGCAGGCGGCGTAGATAGGGCGGTCTCCCGTGCTCGCGAAAAAGGCTGTGATGTATTTCAGATTTTCTCTTCCAATCCGCGTAAATGGTGTTCGAATCCCATTCCCAGTGAATCAGCCAAGCGATTTATTGCCCTGCAAAGGGAGTTTGGCCTCTCGTTGGCAGTCGACCACATGCCCTATCTGCCCAACCTTGCTTCTGCAAACGATGAGGTTTATAACAAATCGGTGCGGTCCCTCGCGAAGGAGCTGGAGCGATGTCAGGCTTTAGGTATTCCGTATCTTGTGACTCATATGGGAAGTCACATGGGTGGGGGAAGGGAGAGAGGGCTTGACAGGATCGTAGAAGCATTGCAGACCGTCTTTTCTGAGTGCGAAAGCGATACCATCCTGCTCTTGGAGAACAGCGCTGGTACAAAGAACAGCATGGGTAGCACTTTTTCAGATATTGCCGCAGTCTTAGAATCCCTGTCGGCCAATCATCATCGTTTAGGTGTATGCCTGGACACTTGCCATCTTCATGCCGCGGGATATGATTTGCGTACCTCTAGAGCTCTGCAGGCGACGCTGGATCAGTTTGAGGATTGCATCGGTCTGGAGCGTCTTATGCTTCTTCATCTCAACGATTGCAGGGGCGGCATAGGGTCTCATCTGGATCGGCATGAGCATATTGGCCTCGGGCTGATAGGTGAGGAAGGCTTTCGCGCCGTTCTCCGCCATCCCATTCTAGCCGATCTGGCCATGATCCTGGAGACGCCGGTTGATGATCGCCGGGATGATAGTGGGAATCTGGATGTAGCGAGGCGTCTTGGCTCAGGGATAAAATAGCTTCTCGATGACCAGCATCAAAGCGTTATTAGAGATGGGCTTGACCAGGTAGCTGCCTGCTCCCAGATCATAGCTCTTCTGGATATCTTGATCCTCATTTGATCCGGTAAGTATGACCACTGGTATCTCCCGAAGATTATCATCTCTCTTTATGCGGGTGAGAAGATCTATGCCACTGATATCGGGTAGATTGATGTCCAGCAAGATCAATTGGGGCAAATCAGCTTTACTCTTATTTTGCATAGCTGCAAGGGCTTCTTTACCGCTGGTGGCAATAATTAGACCACTATTCAGCTTATTGTGCAATAGTACGCGCTTTGTTACGGCAGCGTCCTCAAGACTATCCTCTACCAGCAGTATCTTTATTTTTAAGTCCATAGATTCACCTGGAGCTTTTTGCCCACTCTTCCCTATTAACATCATTAAGGCCAAGATGTCGTTGCAACTACCCACAAAAATAGTTTTCCCACTGAGACGAATATCTCTCTCTCATCAGCTCTCCAACTAATCAATCCTGTATCTTAATCCTGGGCGTGCAACCATCGTTGTTCGAAATTTTTATATTTCATGAATTTATGAATATTCAACTCATGCAGTAGTACTGATTTTCGATCAGGGGAGTGTCTTTGATCTGGTACAATCAATGTGCATTCTTATCTTTATTTTGAGTGAGATGAATTATCTTCAGGTTTTATCCGCCAGGCATCTCTTTACGCGCCCGCTGCTGAGAAGGGCAACCCGGCTGAGGGGCACGTCTGCCTCGAGATCGTAGCCTAGGGCCTCGCCTAAGGTGCGGGCGAATTCCATGATCTCGTAGTGCTGCGGCATGGCCTCTCTTGTCAGGCGCTCTCGGGAGCGGCCCAGGTGCATATAGGACTTTACTTCCACAAAGTCCGGCTCGGCTCTCGCGATGAGGCGAGCGTAGTCCTCCGGCCTTTCCATATTCAGGCCGCGAGCCAGTGTCATGCGGATCACGCTGCGGCAGCTGTGTTGCTTGATGATCTCCAGGCTCTCCTGGATCCTTTGCCAGAGCGCTGCTGCAGGTCGGCAGACGCGCCGGTACAGCTCTTCGTCAGGAGCATTGAGGCTCAAGTAGAGCTGCGTCGGCTGCAGCTCTGCCAGGACCTCTGGATTGGTGGCATTGCTCACCACAAATGATGTCATGCCTCTCTTGCGGATCAGATCGAGTAGCTCTTTCAGATAAGGATAAAGGGTCGGCTCGCCCATGAGGGAGAGGGCTACATGCCTGGGCTCGCGCGCCTCGGCCAGCCTTGTCGGGTCGGTGGTCTTGGCTCCGCCATAGCCGGAGAGAAACTTCTTCTGGCCGAGCAGTATGCCTTCCAAAAGTGCCTCGGGCTCCAGTGGTGCCGTTCCCGGCACGGGATCGTCTATCGGCCTCCAGCAGTGCTGACAACGGTGGTTGCATTCCATGGTTGGCGTCATCTGCACGCAGCGATGGCTGGAGATGCCGTAGAAGTGGTGCTTGTAGCACTGGTCCCCGCCCCGCATGGCTCGGCTCAGCCACAGGCAGGGCTTGACGGCTCCGCCGCCGACGAGGTGGTAGCCCTGGCGGGTGAGAGTGTGAATAGCCTGATTCTCAGATTGCATTCCTGGTGAAAAAAGAATATTCGCAGATATATAGCTGTGTATCCGGATGTTGTGCTTTTCCGATATAGCAAAGAATATGACCCGGAAGCTGCATAGGCGTTAATGAATGCTCTGCCGATCTCTGGCATTGATGGCTGTTCTGGCTATAGTGGCAGTCTCCACTTCCAGCGCCCAGCAGGTTGTTCCTGCTCAGGAGATAATAGCGAAATTAGCCGGCAATGAGCCCGTTTATTATGACGGCGTTTACATCTCCGGCGACCTGGATCTTCGCTTCCTTCCCGCGGCTCGGGTTTCCGACTCTTTCGTTCTTACCAACTCCACCATCGCCAATGCCTCTTTTTCCTGCGTCACCTTCGCCAAGGACGCCGTCTTCTGGGGCACGGCCTTTGGCAACGCCAGCTTTGAGAAGACCGGATTTCTGGGCCGGGCTGACTTCGCGAACACCAGCTTTGCCAGCGCTAGCTTCTCCTCCGCCTCCTTCGCAGAGCCGGTGGTATTCGATGGCGCACTCTTTCAGGATAACGTGAGCTTTGAGGATGCTCTGTTCGCCAAGGACGCATTCTTTAGCCAGGCCCTCTTCATGGCCAACGCAAATTTCAATTACTCCGATTTTGCCTCTTACTCTTACTTCCCAGGCGCGCAGTTTCTGGGTGATGCTCTATTCTCGGACGTCGATTTCTCGGGAGCCCTGGACTTTTCCGCGGCAAAAGTTGCCGGGCGGGCCAACTTCTTCCAGTCCCGCTTCAATAGCGCCGGCTTTTCCAATACCGTCTTTTCCGGTCCAGTCCATTTCGGCCTGGCCGGCTTCTCCGGCCTCACATCCTTTGGAGAAGCGGTCTTTGCCGATGAGGCTAATTTTAATCTGGCCCGCTTTTCCCAGGCGGCGTATTTCTCGGGAGCACAGTTTCAGGGTCTTGCCCTCTTCGGCCTGACCAAATTCGAGGATATCGCCAGCTTGCAGAGCGCCAGGTTCGACGGTGATCTCAACTTCAAAGGAGGCTCTATCTCCACTATCCTTTTGGATAAGGCACAGTTCGCCAAGAATTCTCGCATCATCTTAAACGACACCGACTTTACTCGTTTTAAGGCCCACTGGAATGAGATCGCTGGGCAGGTGGTCTGGGATCCGGGGGCCTATCTGGCGCTTGTCAACAATTACCACGGTCTGGGCTGGTCCGCAGACGAAGACGACTGCTACTATCAATACCGCAGCCTGAGTCAGGCTGGAAAGGAATGGGGCTGGTCTAGGATCATCGATATCCTGGCCTGGCTATCCTGCGGCTATGGGGTGCGCCCCAGCTATGCTGTGTTCTGGTCGCTTATCACCATCCTGGCTTTTGGGCTCTTATTTTGGAGAGGAGATGGCATCCGTCGCTCCGCCAAGCCGCTCTATGAGCCGGCGGAAGCAGACAGATTGCCCGAACATGTCACATTGCGAAACGCCCTCTTCTTCAGCACCATGGTCTTTCTCTCCCAGGGGCCCATCGACTTTCTGCCCGTGGGAAGAAACAGATATTACGTTATCCTGGAAGGAATTTTGGGTTGGCTGCTGCTGGCTCTCTTTCTGGTCACTTTAGGCAGAGTCATGATCAGGTAATACAAATACAAAAGTGATAAATCCAGGGCCGTTCTATGTATGGGACCATTGATAACTGTTTCCAGACAACACGTGTTGCATATGGCCATCTTGCTGCTCCTCTTGCTCGGCGAGGCCTTGTCAGAGGAGAGCGGAATTGATGGCACATCGTCGGCCTCACCGGCCATTGCGGCCCAGGATATCCTGGCCCAAATAAGATCGGGCGAGCCTCTGGACTATAACAATGTTACCATCACGGGTGAGCTTGATCTGGGGCCGGGAGAAGAGCCAGTCAGGCAATCGATAAGAATTATCAACTCTCGCTTCCAGGGGCCGGTTAAAATCGAAGGCGTGACCTTTGCAGAATTTCTGGATCTACGGGGGTGTATTTTTCGAGATGATGTAAGCTTCATTAAATCAAGGTTTTTGGGAGATGCCAAATTTGCCGGCGCAAAATTCGGCAAGCAGGCTGACTTTGCCGAGACCTATTTCCAGGGACCGGCTTCCTTCATCAGCACGTCTTTTCAAAATGACAGCAGCTTTGGCAGCGCCCAGTTTGATGGAGATGCTGTGTTCCTGGACTGCAATTTTGCCAGCGATGTCGACTTTAATTATGCCAAGTTCCTTCGGTCTGTATCTTTTTTGAATGCCAACTTCGAAGATGTAAGCTTCTTTGAGACTCAGTTCACCGAGCAGGTCACATTTCGGTCAGCCCAGTTTAAGGGCAATGCCACATTTGCTGCCACCCGTTTTGAGAGCGACGTGCTCTTTCGTGCTGGACGCTTCAGGAAGGGAAGCACTTTTGGCCTGTCCAGCTTTGGGGGTTTGGCGGACTATGGCAATGTTGACTTCAATAAGACTGCCTTCTTTGGGGGAGTCAAATTCGCAGATCTGGCCTATTTTGCCAATGCCCGGTTTAATGGGGATTTGATTCTGGAGGGTGCCCGGCTGTATAGCATGCAACTGGACAATGCCACATTCAATGAGCGTTCAAAGATTAACCTGAACAGCACTGACTTTTCCAAGTTCGTGGTCCACTGGAGCATACTGCAAAACCGCATAGTGTACAATGGGGCCGCTTACCTGGCACTGGTAAAGAATTATAAGAGCCTGGAGTGGTTTGATGAAGCGGATAAATGTTACTATCAATACCGCCGAATCGGTCAGGACCAGGCAGCGTGGGGCTGGGACAAACTCTCCGACATAATCTCCTGGCTCTCTTGCGGATACGGTGTTCGGGTGAGCTACACGGCCTTTTGGTGCCTTTTTACCATTCTCATATTTGGATTGATATTTTGGGCGGGAAAGGGCATGAGCAAATTCGAGATCGAAGGCATGGAGCTTCCCGGAGACCCGCGGATGAGGCCCAGCAAGCGCGTCTCTTTCACCGACGCCCTCTATTTCAGCATTGCCATGTTCACCACCTCGCAGGCGCCGGTCAATACCTATCCTGTTGGCGTTTATAAGCATCTGGCCATGGCGGAAGGGATTTTAGGCTGGTTTTTCCTGGGACTCTTCGTGGTTGTCCTGAGCGCGGTGCTCATTCGCTAGATGAAGTAATAGCTCTCTATCGGATGAGGGCTGATAATCGGATGAACGGGTGCGTTGCAATCCGGAAAGGTTGATATACGTGTTGGTTATACGAGAAAGATCGGAAAAGGGCGCGTGGCCTAGTCTGGATAAGGCGGCAGCCTCCTAAGCTGTAGATCGGGGGTTCGAATCCCCCCGCGCCCGCTTGGCTTTATTAGGACGAACTCTGGGCTAATCCCCGCCTTTTCAAAGGCAGGATACAGCCCGTGCCTATTACTTTCGCCCCGCGTACGTTGTCTGTATATATTCAGACCATCTATCAAAATTCGTCTGGCTTTCCTACTAGAAGTGGAAGAGACTCAGGTAGGTCAGCCAAACTGGATCTTGGAACTCCCGATAGCTGGTTGTGGCAGGAAGTCTGCCACGTAAAATCTGGAACGGCAAGCGTCGAAGTCATGAAACAATCGCCCTGAGGCGACATGGCGTTGGTTGAAAGACCATAAATGCCTGCGATTTCAGTCGCAAGAGCCGTCACGGCACAATCTTGGAGATGGCCAGTTCCAGTATATCCTCTGCGCCCGATTTCTTCAGTTGGGGTATGAGCAGGTTGACAATGGATCTGTCCACCACAGTCTCCACTGCGTAGTATCCTGAGTTGTAGAGCTTAGAGATGGTGGGATTCTTCATGCTGGGCAGCATGGATATCAGATTTGCGATCGATTCCTCAGGCACATTCATCTTGAGCAGGACCTTTCCTCTTGCCATTATGACCGCTGAGAGGAGGGTTTGCACGGCAACAATCTCATCGTGTTTCTCGGGATCAGCCCAGCTCTTCTTGTTGGCAATCAGCTCAGAGGTGGACTTTAGCATGACATCGATTATCTTCAGGCCGTTCTTCTTGAGGGTAGATCCTGTCTCGGTGAGATCGACTACAACATCGGTTAGCTCCGGAACCTTGGCTTCGGTGGCTCCAAAGGAGAACTGGATGTCCACCGGTATTCCCAGACTCAGGAAGAAGGCCTGGGTGAGGTTCGGATACTCGGTAGATACGCGGCTGCCCTGTTTGATCTCGCGAGCGGAGTTTATATTCAGGCCCTCGGGCACGGCAACCACCAGCTTTACAATGCCCGGCCCCTGTTTGCCGTAGTTGAGTTCAGCCACATGAGCCACGACGGCTCCTGACTCCATTATCCAGTCCGTTCCGGAGATGCCCAGGTCGAAGTAGCCTTTGGCTACATATCCCGGTATCTCCTGGGGGCGGAGGATCTTCACCTTGCCGATGCGAGGATCTTGGATGCGGGCATTGTACTCCCGTTCCGTTCTTTTAACCTCCAGCCCGGCTTGCTCGAAGAGCTGCAGTGTCTGATTTTGCAGGCTGCCCTTGGGAATGGCGATGTCTATCATTCTAATGTTCTGCTTTTTTGGAACATATTTTTGTCTTTTGCTCGGGTCTTTGTCTTTCATTTCCATGCTTCGCGGCTCACAATATTTATAAATAACAACAGTAATAAACACGAGTGGGAAAGGGTGACGGCAATTGGCATCTCTGATTATCTCTGATACTCACTTCGGCCAGGATTCATCGACTCTAAAAAGCCCGGCAAAGGTAGACCAGCTCTTGCGAGAGATATGGGAATATGAGGATGGCTGCGATGATGTCGTGCTCCTGGGCGATATCCTCGATTTCTGGAGGGTACGCCCAGAGAATGCGGTGAAGGATGCCATCCCTTTTTTAAAACGAATCTCTTTGGAAAATCTGAAGATGCGTTATATCGTGGGAAATCACGATCATCACCTGGTGGTACAAAAGCAAGAAGCAGAATTCATAGAGAGGGCGGCACGCGGAGATATGTTTCCGGTCTATATTCCAACAATGCACTGGCGGCGGACTTTTTGCGGCATTGATATCGAGATGCTCTATCCCACCTACCGGACGCGTTGCTGCCAGCGGTCCATCCTCTTCACTCACGGCCATCATTTGGACGGCATTCAAAATTATACTCTGCAGCTGGTGGAGAAGCTGCGCAGACTATCCGGAGAGGAGCTTCTTCCCGTTGACCAGGAGATGATGATGACTTACGCCTACGAGGGGCTATATCGCTCCGCCTGCATCGGAGAGATGGTCTCTTTCGAGAACTCTATATGGAAAGCATCCGGACTGCTACAGAGGATCAACTCAGGTGTTTTTTCCAACCAGCACAGCGCCAGCGTAGAGGGTCAATATGAGGCGATATTGAATTTCATTCGCGAGAGGAATCTAGGCAGGATCGATTGTTTCATTTATGGCGATACGCATCGTCCTGGAATATTTCAGAGAAATGGGGGACCGCTGGCCGTGAATGCGGGCAGCTTCACACGCGAGAAGGGAAACGGCTCGTGTCTTGAGACGCCTGATACCTATATGTTTATGGATGAGAAGGGACTTGCCATAAGGCAGCTGGGCCGGAAAAGGCCTCTATTTTTATGCGAGCTTCTCTAGATGCCAAACCTATTTCATCATGTATCTTCAAGACCTGTACCATGTTCGAACCAAAAGAGGAATCCCTCGTCCTGGAGATCGTTCGCGGCTTCTTTGACATGCCATCTGAGGAGATGATGAAGATCGGCGATCAATTTAAGATGCTGCTCTTCGATCCCCAGACCGGCAGCGAGCAGGAAGCAGTGGCAAAGCTCAAGGAGGCGCTGGCTGATATGTCCAAAGAGCAGGTCTTAATGGCCGGCATGTTCGTCTCGGGCTTGCTGCGCTGCAACCTTGCTCAGCAGGTCGAGCAGCAGTATCAACAGGCTATGGCAGAAGGAAATATCGACTCCAATTGTGACTGTGTGTGATGAAAGAGGCGCTTTTTGCAGGCCAAGATGATAGGGCCCTGGCAATTGAGTTGCGACGCATCGTCGATGCCATACTGGCAGGCGTTATCAAGACGCAGGCGGATCTGGAGTCCCATAAGAAGGACGCCTCATCTCGGCTGGCCCTAGCTTCTCTGCCCAGCAACGCCGATATACTCAGCACCGCTACGCCCCAGGAGCGCGAGCGTCTCAAGATGCTGGTGCGCAAGCCCACTCGAACCCTCTCCGGCGTGGCGGTCATCGCTGCCATGACCTCTCCGGCTCGTTGCCCGCACGGCACCTGTGTCCCCTGTCCGGGCGGTATTCTCTGCTCTTCGGCACAAAGCTATACCGGTCGTGAGCCGGCGGCGCTTCGGGCAGCGCAGCACGACTACGATCCTTACCGGCAGGTAACCGCCCGACTGGCTCAACTGGAGGAAATCGGTCATCCTCTGGACAAGTCAGAGCTGATCATCATGGGCGGGACGATCACGGCGCGCCCTATTGGCTATCAGCATTGGTTTGTCAAACGCTGTCTTCAGGCTATGAATGATTATCCTGCTATAAAAGCGCCGGGTCAGAAGTACCAGTATCGCTACCAGTCATTTGCCGATGCGGCCTATGCCAATGAGACGGCATCGGTTCGAAACATCGGCACCACCTTCGAGACCAGGCCGGACTATTGCGGTCCCAAAGAGACAATGAACATGCTCCTTCTGGGTGCCACCAAGGTGGAGTTGGGCGTGCAGAGCACCAGAGATGATCTCTTAGAGAGAATGAAGCGTGGCCATACAGTGGAAGATACAGTCTCTGCTAATCGCGCTCTGCGAGAGGCGGGCTTGAAGGTAGGCTTTCACATGATGCCGGGACTGCCCGGATCCTCACCCCAGGTTGATCTGGAGGTCTTCCGGGAGCTTTTCTCGGATAGCCGCTTTCGTCCGGACTACCTCAAGATATATCCCACTTTAGTGGTGGAAGGAACCGAGCTATACCGGCAATACCAAAGAGGCGAGTACACTCCTCTGGGCGACGCTGTTGCGGCAGAGCTTGTCTCTCGCATAAAAGAGATGCTGCCCCGCTATGTTCGGCTGCAGCGTGTGCAGCGAGACATTCCTGCCCAGCTCATCGTGGCGGGCGTCAAAAAATCCAATTTGCGTCAGCTTGCCCAGCAGTTGCTGCTGGCCCGCGGCGCTCGATGCCATTGTATTCGTTGTCGGGAAGCAGGTCTGCGCCGTTTCTCTGCCGGAGAGGTGGCGCTAAAGCACGAGGTTTATGAGGCATGCGGCGCTGCAGAGCATTTTCTCTCAATTGAGGGGGAGGACGAGACAATCGTCGGCTTCCTGCGTCTGCGACTCTCCGATTGTGCTCGGGTGAGGGAGCTGCATGTCTACGGGCCCATGCTTCCCATCGGCAGCCGGGCGGAGGGGTGGCAGCATCGTGGCTTTGGAGCAGAACTGGTGGGGGCGGCTGAGGCCCTGACAGAAGAGGCGGGCTACAAAACTCTGGAAATTACCAGCGGCATCGGCGCCAGGGGCTACTATAGGCGGCTGGGATATGAGCTGTGCGGGCCTTATATGGCCAAGCGATTAAATGGGATCTCTGAGCACCACAACCATTAAATACCGTGCACCAAAGATCATTTGCGATCTGAGGAATCATAATATGCGTTGGCAAGGCAAATTTGGAAGGAAGCCCACTGGGGGAAAATTGATTCCCGCCAGGGGTAAGAGAAAGTCTGAGATAGGCAGAGAGCAGAGCGATACCACCATTGCCGCGGTCCGGGTTAAAAAGATCGAGACAAAAGGCGGCGACATAAAGATGCGCATGCTGCGTGGCGATATGGCCACAATTGCCGATCCCGTGACCGGCAAGTCCAAGATAGTAAAGATTGAGACCGTAAAAGAAAACAAGGCCAATCTGCACTACATGAGAAGGAACATTCTCACCAAGGGTGCCGTCATCAAGACGGAAATGGGAGAAGCCAGGATAACCAGCCGGCCCGGCCAGGATGGCGTTATCAATGCCATACTGCTGCCCGCCGCTTAAAACCCCTCCTCTTTTAGATGTTCATCGTCTTCCGGTGTAGTTGTGGTCGCCACCTCTACGCCCCGAAGGACGCTAAGACCAGGACCTGCCCATGTGGAAAGAGAACTCTTCTTAGCAGGGCGAAGGTTTTGGCCCAGGCAGAGGATGCCAATGCTGCCGGTGAGATAGTGAGGGCGTTGCAGCTTGAGGGGCACGGCATGACAGGATTCAAGCCGGCCGGGCTTTAGACTTAATCAGTTTTTCCTGCAAGTTGGGGCATGATGGCAAAGGAGGCCTTGGTCTCTGTGAGGGGCGTGCCGTCTTCGGACTTGACAGATCCTTCCATGAAAGCTATTCTCCTGCCTTTCTTGACTACTCTGGCCCTGGCAGTGATTCTGCCGCTGCGAACTCCTTGCAGAAAGGAGGTACTCTCAGATATGGTGGCGATGGCTGTCCCCTCTTCCAGAACGGTGAAAAGGGCCAGGGCCATGGCCTCATCACAAAGAGCGGTAAAGAGGCCGCCCTGCAGCCATCCCACGCCGTTATGCATATCGGGCCGCACCAACATGTTGAGTTCTGCTTCGCCGTTACCGTAAGTGCCAATTTCAATTTCCATCAACTGGAAGAAGGGGTTGGCATCCCTGCCTCGCCTGCGAATTTCTCTTAGGTAATCCATTTCTATCAACCACCTGGTTCCCTGAAAACGGATTTAAATAGATGATGGGATCATCGGAGTTTATGTCAAGTCAAAGGTTTCGGGACTACACATCGAAGGTTCACGAGCGATAAGATCTAATATTACGAGGAAATAGTGAAAGGGGCAGGGCCCGTGGTCTAGCTGGTTATGACATCGCCCTTACACGGCGGGGATCACGCGTTCGAATCGCGTCGGGCCCATAATTCTCAACTGTTTTTTTACATCAGATTTCATAGCAAAAATAGAGCAACGATCCCTGCCGCCACCGTTGGCAGGAAGATCAATGCCATCTTGTTGCCAAACTCTCTTGTTCCCAGCACATAAGCTATGCAGAGCTTAACGAGAGTATTGGTTATGGCTGCCAGGCTGATGGTGGTAACGGCCACAGCGGGAACGACAGTCGATTTAGCCAAGGATGCCATGGTGAGAGCAATGGCGTCGACATCAGCCAGACCGGAGACTATGCCTGTAGCATAAATTCCTGCATCGCCGAAGTAGATATTGGCCAGCTTGGAGATGATGAGCACAAAAGCGAAGAAAGCACCAAACTTCAGTGCGGGTATGGTACGAAATGGGTCTTTCACCTGCACATCTCTTCCCAGCGGGGCGTTCTTTCTTACCAGCACATAGGCCAGCGCTGCGCCCACGAACGTCATAAGCAGCAGATGGGGCAGAAGGGCGAAGAAGAGGTCTCTGTTTACTACCAGTACTATGAAGAGAATTCTGGGGAACATGGTACAGCTAGCGATGGCCGTGGCGAAGACGGCGGAGGGCAATATATCGCGGTTCTCTCTAACCTAACCTCCCGAAAGTTCAGGCGCACAAGTTTAGCGCCTGAAGTATTTCTCTCTGTTTTTTTGTCATTTCGGTGACGATTATCTCCCCGTCAGCAAGGGCAATTTTTCGGAATTTCTCCAAT
>Ga0074199_1000266_pt1 | contig 99054 bp, 66 predicted proteins | sample EPASupsiteSAE347_FD_64528 | JGI IMG/M metagenome (GOLD analysis project Ga0074199, IMG submission 64528) | Bioremediated contaminated groundwater from EPA Superfund site, New Mexico - Sample SAE3-47 | ecosystem: Environmental > Aquatic > Deep subsurface > Groundwater > Contaminated ...
TGCACGCCCCCACCTCGCGCGGGGGTGGGGGCGGGGGGGGGGGGGGGGCGCCCCCCCCCCGCCCTACCGTTCAAGGTGTCCCGCCTTATGTGAGTAGCCCAATTCGAGAACAGCCTGGAGCAATTCATCGCGCAGGTCAGCCGTCAGGGCCGTCATTTGTTGGGAGCTGAGTGCGGTTTCGAGCTCGGCGCACGCCTCCGGCGCCAGGCCGATCACTCTGCATTGCTGTGTTTTTTCCTGCATTTCCGATTCCTTGCCCTCCTTGATGCAAATCTCGAAGCGGAAGGTGCTGCCTTCACCCTCCCGGCTGGTCACGGTGACGTCTCCTCCCATCATCCGGGCATAATCCCTACTGATGGCCATTCCCAGGCCCGTACCGCCCCGGTTCCTCCTCCCCGCCTCCGTCTGCTCGAAATACTGGAAAACCTTGTCCAGCTCATCATTGGCTATGCCCAGGCCGGTGTCCTCGACTTCCACAATCAGGCGCATTCTTTCAGGGGGGTCCCCTCTTGCCGCAACCCGCAGGACAATGCCGCCTTTGTCCGTGAATTTCACGGCATTACCTAGCATATTGATCAATACCTGGCGGAATTTGTTTCCATCCGCAACCACATAGCGTGGCAGATCACGGAGCTCGCTCAGATCAAGGGAGAGGCCTTTGGCCTCGGTCCGAATCTTGAACGTGGAATAGATGTTGCGAAGCATGGCGTGAAGATCGAAGGTGTGAAGGTCCAGTGTGACACGTCTTGCCTCGATCCTGGTTATCTCCAGCACGTCTTTGATCAGCTCCAGCAGATGCTCGCCGCTGCGATTGATCGTGTTGAGATATTCCCGCTGTCCGGATTGAAGCGCGGGGTCTCTTTGCATCAGTTGCGAATAGCCCAGGATGGCGTTTAGGGGAGTGCGAAGCTCGTGACTCATGTTGGCAAGAAACTCGCTCTTGGCTTGGTTGGCGGCTTCGGCCTTTTCCTTGGCGATGGCCAGTTGGGCGGTCCGTTCCGCTACCAGTTCCTCAAGGTGATCGCGGTGCTTTTTCAATTCCTCGTATCCGGCGAATTCTGCCAATGTTCCTTCCTTCTTCAGAATCACATTTAACCTATCCGTGAGGGCGTTACCCCATTCGTTCTTAGGCATTTTCAAAGCCTTCAACTTTTCTTGAAGGTCGACGATGAAGTCGTTGAAGGTATCCTTGCGGCTGATCACGTTGCGGTAGAACTCGCGTCCCGCCACCTCGCCGCCTTTGAAGAATATCTCATCGGCCTTTTGAACGCCCAATTCCTTGATGAGAACATCCCTATAGGGTAAACTGGATAAGCCGGTAGACGCTCACGTACATCATCTTACCAAGATTGGGCCTGCCTTCCTTCACGTCCCCCAGGAGTTCCCACTTGAACATAGATTCCGATCTCTCTTCTTTGAACATAATTCCTCCTAACTATCTCGTCTGTTGTAATTCATGATCCAGGCTCATCCTGCTCCAGCAGGGCCAGCAGGCGGTCGTACTGCAGGTTCCCGGCAAGCTTTTTCAAAACCGCTCCCGTGGCAGGTTCCCGGCGGGCGACCTCTTCCACCAGCGCCAGGGTGCTGCCTGTGTCCAGCTCGAGGACGGCCCGGATCAGCTCTTCGCGCAGCTCAGCCGGCAGGGTAGCCGGTTGCAGGGTGTGAGGCTCGCTTTCGGTTTCGGCCGGCCCTGTCGGCGCATCACTTTCATAGAGGTATTCAATCCCGAGATGTTTTGCCATAACATGAAAGATCTCCGACTCGCGATAAGGCTTGCGCACGAAGTCATCGCAGCCCGTCGCCATGATCGATTCCCGTTCCTCCGCCAGGACACTGGCGGTAAGCGCTACAATCTTGACGGAATCGCCTCCTGGAGCGGCCTTGATGCGGCGGGTCGCCTCCAAACCGTCCATGACGGGCATGCGGACGTCCATCCAGATAAAGTGCGGCAGCCATTTCTTGAAAAGCTCCACTGCTCTTTCCCCGTTTTCGGCTTCCCGAACATCGAAGCCCACCTGATCGAGGAGCTTGACCAGCAACGTGCGGCTTTCTTCCTTATCCTCGGCAACCAGGATGCGCGGAGCCTGCCGGCCCGGCGCCAGTCCGATTACGCGGCGTTGCCGAGGCTTTTTCCGCAGATCCGATTCTTCACCTACCCGGATGTAGCTCTCAAACCGGAAGGTACTGCCTTCGCCTACCAGGCTGGTTACGGTGATGTCTCCTCCCATTATGCGTGCATAATTCCGGCTTATGGCCAGTCCCAGGCCGGTGCCGCCCTGACTCTTTATGCCTGCCGCCGTTTGCTCGAAAGACTGAAACACCCTATCGAGCTCATCTTCGTCTATACCCGGGCCGGTGTCCTCGACTTCCACAACCAGGCACATCTTTTCCAATGCTTCGCCTCTCGCCGCAACCCGCACGGCGATACCGCCTTTGTCCGTGAATTTCACGGCATTCCCGAGCAGGTTGATCATTACCTGGCGGAATTTGTTTTCATCCGTTACCACGGATCGTGGCAGATCACGGATTTCGCTCAAGTCAAACGAGAGGCCTTTGGCATCGGTCCTGACCTTGAACATGGAGTAAAGGTCGCGAAGCATGGCGTGAAGATCGAAGGTGCAGGGGGACAGTGTGATACGCTTTGCCTCGATCTTGGATATTTCCAGCACATCGTTGATCAGCTCCAGTAGATGCTCGCCGCTGCGATTGATCGTGTTGAGATATTCCCGCTGTCCGGATTGAAGCGAGGGGTCTCTTTGCATCAGTTGCGAATAGCCCAGGATGGCGTTTAGGGGAGTGCGAAGCTCGTGGCTCATGTTGGCCAGAAACTCGCTCTTGGCCCGATTGGCAGCTTCAGACTTTTCCTTGGCGACGGCGAGCTCCGCGGTACGCTCCTCTACCAATTCCTCAAGGTGATCCCTGTGCTTCTTGAGCTCTTCCTCGGCGTTTTTTTGCTCACTCAACGATTTTGCCAATTGAATATTGCCCAGGCTGAGCCTGGAAACCATCACGGCCAATTTCGTATAGAATTCCATTACGTTGTAGACAGTTTCCCTGCTCCATCTGGGCACCTTGTCCAAGGCAGCCAGATATTCTTCTCTATCGAAACCGTATTTCTCCGCCTGTTTGATGAACAGTTCATAATCGGGAACTTCGTCTTCAAAGAAAAACTGGCCCAGGAAAAGATTAGCGATATGCCTGCCTCCGATGATGATAGGGGTTGCAATGTCCCACATATTGTTCTTGCATTTGTAGAGGACATACTTTCCTTCTCTGACATTCCGGGAAAGATATATATCGCTCTCTCTACAGCATGCGAGCGTTTCCGGGTGAATCCTGTGAAATCTCGTACAGATATCCTGCCATCCGGTGGCAACCTGCACGTTTCCCTTGATATCGGTTATCGCCATGCCGATACGAGTGGTTTTATAGAAAGAATTCATCATGTCCTGGATAGCCTTGAAATCGATGAGGCGTCCGATTTCCTCCTTGTTGATGTCCGCTTCAGGGGATAATAGACATTCCATTCCGGTGTTCGGCAAACGCTGTTGCTCCTCTGTCTTCATTCCGGCTGATTTCTGCCCGGCAATATCGCGGAGAATGATCAGATAGCAGCTCCGGCTATCTAACTCGACGTGGCGCAGGGAAACCAGCACGTTAGCAAGACCGCCATCCTTTCGCTGTATTCTCGATTCCAGCTCGAGAACCTCACTACTGTTTTCGAGTCTCCGAAAGACGTCTGTCCACAGATCGGGATCTATCCAAAAGAAAAATTGAAAAAAGATTTGACCAAGAATGTCCTCGCGTTTGTATCCGGTGAGCTCTTCAAAAGCCTCATTAACATCCAGGATAATGCCATCACCGACACGCATCACTAAAACGGCGTCCGAAGAAAACTGAAAGACCGAGGAGGGCTTCTTTACCCGATCCAGATGTATATCTAAAACACCTTCGCCTTCGTCAGTGACGCTCTCGATATGTTGAGGGATTTTTTCCATCTGTACCTCATTATATTCAAGTGCGCGAATAAGAACCTCGTTGAACCGTTTCAAGAACGCCAGGCGTCCGTCGGAGGCGGGGCGTACTCGATATCCCCGCTCTGTCAGGATCTCCGTCAGCAGCTTCGGATTTCCCGGGATAACGCATTGCAGGAGTCATTCTTGCCGGGAAGGGTGATGCACACCGTTGTCCCATGTCCGAGCCCGGCGCTCGTTATGTGGAAAGTCCCGCTGTGCTCCAGAACAATGCGCCGGCATATGGCCAGGCCAAGACCCGTGCCTTTGCCTTCGGGTTTGGTGGTGAAAAAGGGCTCCATCACCCTGGGCAAATCCTCGGGCGCAATACCCGCGCCCGTGTCGGAGATCTCGATTGAAACATGGTGCGGAGTAGTGGCGCCACTTATCCTAATCGACAGCGTTCCGCCCCGGGGCATGGAATCGCCGGCGTTTGAGAACAGGTTCAGGAATAGCTGCTGCAACTCCTGACGACCGGCCTGCACCATCGGAACGTCGTGGGCGAATTTACGCAGGACCTTGATTTTCTTGTATTGAAGATGGAAATGGATAAGCTCCAATGCTTTTTCGAGCTCCTCGCGTACATCCACCGTGGATACTTGTGGCGCTCCACGGCGACTGAATTGGAGCAGAATGCTTTTTCGAGCTCCTCGCGTACATCCACCGTGGATACTTGTGGCGCTCCACGGCGACTGAATTGGAGCAGGTTGGCTATGAGCGTGCTCATGCGCTCGACTTCCCGTTCGACCACTTCGAGGCTGCGACGCCTGGGATCATTGGCAGGGATCTGGCCGAGGAGTGCTTCGATCCGCAGACTCACTGTGGCGAGGGGATTGTTGAGCTCGTGGGCCATGCTGGCGGCCAGCTCGCCCATCGTTGCAAGTCTGGCGGTGTGCCAGAGGTGCTGGGTTACCGCCTTGATCTCTTCGTTTTTTGCAACCAGCTCGGCCTCGGCAATCTTTCGTCGGGTGATATCCACAATGGTGCCGAGGAGTGCTTCCGGATTTTGGTTTACGTCGCGGACCAGTTCAGCCTGTGCATGGACCCAGATTACCTTGCCCTCGGGACGCAAAATACGGTGATCGATATCGAGCACCTTTGCATCTTGAATAGCCAGATCGAAGTTTTCTTTAACGTATTCAAGATCGTCAGGATGAACCACCTGACTTAGGAGTTGAGAGGTTGACGGTACCTCTTCACGGTTGAGCCCAAAAAGCCGATAGAGCTCCTCAGAGAGGTACATCTCATCGGATTTCGGATTCCAATCGAGAAAACCCATTCGAGCGACGTGTTGGGCCTTTAAGAGTCTCTCTTCGCTCCTGTGTAATGCCACACTCTGAACGCGCAACCGTTCTAGAATTCGCTTGCGCTCGCAGGCATAGCACAGGGTACGCGCCAGTAGCTCACCGTCAAATTGATCTTTGACGAGATAGTCCTGTGCACCTTCCTGCAAGGCCTCCATTGCGATATGTCCGTCGTCCAGACCGGTCAAAATCACGATGGGTACCGATGGCGCCTGTGCGATGACACTCCTTAGCGTGCCCAATCCATCGCTGTCCGGCAGCGACAGATCGAGCAAAACGATGTCCGCTCCGTTTTCTGCCAGTCGTGTCAGTCCGCTTGCGAGCAGGTCGGCATGTTCGAGGACAAACCGGACCTTTCCAACTTCTCGTAATGCTTCTCCCGTCAAAAAGGCGTCGTCCGGATCGTCTTCAATGAGCAGTATCTTTAGAGGTTTACCGTCCATGGATATTCCTTCCGGGCACATAGCGCGGCGATGGTCAGTTTGAGCGGTATGGCTCACATCCCTTTGCACTCTCTCCTTCTCCATCCAACACCTTGCGCATTATACTGCCTCTCTCCCCATGATCAAAGTCAACAACCTGAAAAAATACTGAAGACACCATCGGGCAGAGGTCTCGGTCTGGAGCGACAGTAAGAACTATGCCGCCAAGGCGCAAAGGGGAAAACAAGATCGCGTGCGGTTGACCAGCATTAGGGTGTCCCAAAATGGCCAAAACCGCCTCGGATTGTTCCCCGGTTTTTGGACCCCCTGAAAACAGGTTTTCTCGATGTTCAAGTTTTTCAAAGCGGCTCAGCTCGTCATTCCGGCATGCTCCTAGATCACCGCGCCGTAAATTCGTTCCCCCCTCCCACACCGCTGGTTCCCAAGCTCCAGCTTGGGAACCCTCGTCGGCGAAGCTCCAGCTTCGTGTGTTAGGAGCCGGCATGGAGAGGCAGCATGGCACGGGAAGCTGAAGCTTCCCAGGAGAGGTTCCCAAGCTGGAGCTTGGGAACCAGCGGAACGGCCGTCTCTTCACAGTCTAAAGAGGGGGGAACGAATTTACGGTTCGATGATCTAGCGGGAATGACGATCTATTTGTTCACCTATTTGTGTGGAGCTGTACTAAGCAGAAATTAAGAAACAGGAAAAAGTGCAAAATGATGTATATTTACCATGAAGCCAATATTTACTGCTAGGGGAAGATCCGTTGTAACTCCAAAGATCGAGGCACGCTTGCGATGCCGGCATGAGGTGCAAGCCGCCATGTTGTGTCATTGTCCTGTAGCCTCGTTTGCGTCTTCCATGGATATGGTGAATACGAAGTTAGACCCGTTAGGCAAAGCCTCGTACCATATATCGCCGCCGTGATCGAGGATGATTTCCTTGCAAAGGCACAAACCAAGGCCGACACCGTCCGGACAGGGACCTTCCAGTGGCTCGATTCGCTCAAACCTGTCGAATATCTTCTCTCGATCTTCTTCAGCAATCGGTCTGCCGCTGTTGTAGACGTTCAGACGATAATACGATTCGTGTTGTTCAAAACCAAAAGAAATGGTGCACCCCTTGCCCCCGTACTTGACGGCATTGGTGAAGAGGTTCCTGTAGACGGCCTTCAGCCAGGTCTTGTTGGCGCTGATGGCAATGGAACCGGAGGGAATGGCCCCGAGATGATTGTCGATGACAATCTCATTCCTGGTGATATCGTCCGAGAGCTCGTCCAACACGTCATCGATGATATCCTGCCTCAGGTCCAGCACTTCGCGCTCCATTTCCATCGAGCCTCCGACAATGGAGGCTTTCCCGAGGTAATCCTCCGCGGTTCCCAGGAGGCGGGCGCAACGGGACAAAAGGTCCTTCACGGTGTTGGCCGGGCTTTGAGCCAGCTTCCCGTATACGCCTCGAAGCATGAGCTTCAAGATGGAGGCAATGGCGACAAGAGGGCTCCTGATATCGTGAGACAGAACCATTACCATGTTCAGAATGTGCTCGTTCAACCGCCGAACACGTTGCTCGGATTCAAGGAGCGCCGCCTCGGCCCGCTTGCGCTCGGTAATGTCGCGAATGTTGCATTGGATGACTTTGGTCTGGTCCACGAGGTAAACATTGCTGACAAACTCCACGGCGATAGGCTGTCCATGGAGGGTTTCCAGCGGCAAATCATCGTAGCGGATGTATTCGTTATCTTGCAGGGCCTTGAAAGCGTCCTTGGACGCGGCAATGTCTTTGAATACACCGAGCTCCCAGATATATTGCCCGTACAATGCGTTGTAGGAATAACCGAGCAACTGCAACAGAAAAGGATTGACATCAACCACTTTGCCCGTGTCGGCATCGAGAATCAAGATACCGTCCTTGGCTGATTCAAAGAGCCGTCGGTAGCGCTTCTCGGAATCTTGCAGCGCCTCCCCGGTCCTCTCCTTTTCCAGCAACGTTTTTTCCAGCAGCGCAATTCGCCTGTTCAGTTCAGTGTTGGCCAGGCGAAGTTGGTTTTCGACATTTGTGTCCGACATAGTCACAACCTCGATAGATTTTATCATCGCTTGCTCTGAAGTTGCAGGCACTCCATTATACCTATCACCTTATTGCCAGAAGAAATTGAGCACAGTCTGTCCCTTCCCGGACAATTGCGCGGCCTTCTGCTGTGTCTTTTCATTGCCTTTGACGACTACCGTGTAGCGACCCGGAGGAAGTTTACTAAAAAACCAGGGACCTTCCGAGACCGCCTCCAATGCGGAGCGGCCCGCTGAATCCCGGATTTCCACGGCAACGTCGCCGAGGTAATTACCGGAGGTCATAGCGAAGCTCAACTTCAGATTGTAGTCTTTCACCATCCGGCTCAAGGCTTCCCGTTCATCCAATCCAACACCGCCACTAAGGTAGGGAACACTCCCGTAGTACTTTGGCTGGATAGGAAAATTCTCGGGCTCCAGGGCGTAAGTTGCGGTTACCCAGACACAGACAACGATAAGACTTGTGAGCAAGATACACAATTTGCGATGCATGACCAGCCTCCTTTTAAGAGTAACGTGTTCTATTCGGCACGGCAGGTAAACATTTCCGCGCCGGCAGGACAACATCCGCATTAGGCGGGAGTCTGACACGTCCCTGTTCCAAGCCAGGCAAACGTTGCGTGCCGACGCTAACGATAAGGGCATCCGCTTACACTTCAAGCAAACTCCATGCCCAGCGGAGTGAGAGCTGTTGCATTTGTTATTATATAATATTGAAGGACACTTATGGATCGGTCAGTGCGATGGAAGATTGTAGCTTGAATAGAAAGAGTGTTGCGCGCAACGGAAGTGTTGCATTACATGCCTTGATGATTTCTGCCGTCACTTGCCAGGAAACCGGCTCGTAAATGCCTTTGACAGCATTCACGACAGGTGCTATCCCAAACCGTCAGAAAGCGATTTCCTATCAGTAGATCGAGGGTGCCTACAGTACGAGTAGCGGCAATGATCATCCTTTCGGCCGTGTGTACCCGAAGTTCCGCTCGCCCTGAGCTTGTCGAAGGGCCAATCAGGAGGTGTGGAATGGACCCGTGCTATCCGGGGTGAGAAACAACTTCGGAAAGCTCGACTACAGTGAGTATCCGGTCTGTCTCTCCCGCGATTGGGTACGTAAGCGTTAGCATGGGACCGGCTCCCTATACATGGGTATTTTGCTCGCTTTATTGCGTGGACCTGTAATAAGCGACTGCGGAGGGCGGGAATGAAAAAAAGGATCTTATTTATCTGTGGCTCCATGAATCAGACAACCCAAATGCACCAGATTTCCAAGCACCTTTCCGACTACGAGCATTCCTTCTCGCCCTACTACTGCCACGGCTTTGACGAGATTCTTCGAAGACTCGGATTGATCGAGTTCACGATCGCAGGCAACAAGGTGGCGGGACGCTGTCGGACGTATCTGCGGGATCATGGGCTCCTCATCGACTACCAGGGAAAGAATCAGCCCTACGACCTGGTGGTTACCTGCTCGGACGTATACCTCCAGAGAAACATTCGAGCCAACAGGATCGTACTGGTTCAGGAGGGGATTACCGACCCGGAATCCATTATGTTTCATCTCGTCAAGCGCCTCCGATTCCTTCCTCGATGGATGGGGGGTACGGCGACGACCGGTCTCAGCGATGCATACCGGGCTTTCTGTGTTGCAAGCGAAGGATATCGCGATTTCTTCATCCGAAAAGGCGTGCGCCCCGAGAAGATCGTGGTTACGGGAATACCCAATTTCGATGACTGCCGGCGATATTGCACTAACGACTTTCCCTACAGGCACTACGTGCTGGCCTGTACGTCGCCGCTGAGGGAGCTATTCCGGCGCGAGGACCGCGAGGCCTTCATACGAAGGGCCGTGGAGATCGCCGGGGGCCGGCGGCTTATCTTCAAGCTTCACCCGATCGAAAATGTGGAGCGCGCCACCCGTGAGATCAGGGCGCACGCGCCGGGAGCCATGGTGTTCGCGACTGGAAGCGCGGAAGAAATGATCGCTAACTGCGATGTCCTTATCACTCGATTTTCGTCGACTGCCTTCGTCGGAGCCGCGCTTGATAAGGAAACTTACTCGGACTTCGATATGGACGAATTGCGGCGATTGATGCCTCTTCAGAACAACTCGGCGGCTTTGAGAATCTCACGGGTCTGCCGCCGGGTTCTCGAAGAGAAATGATGGCTGCCAAGCTCGAAACCTCTAATTTGACGTTTTTCGCAGCAATAACCGGGGGCCAGCAGGGAATAGACAGCCACTGCCTCCTTGACAGCCAATCGGGTGGGTGTTATCGGAGCCAGGTCGGGAAGCGATTTCTTATCACCTATCTGAGGAAATGATAATTGAAGGCTTTGGTTACGGGAGCGACAGGATTTATCGGGAGCCACCTGGTGGAAGCTCTCGTTCAAAGAGGAGCCCAAGTCAGATGCCTGGTTCGGAATAAGAGTGATTTGGGGTGGGTGAAGGATCTCCCAATCGAACTGGTAGTCGGAGATTGCCGGGAAAAGAATTCTCTAAAACAAGGTGTGAAAGACGTCGATCAGGTGTTTCATCTTGCGGGTGCGACAACGGCCGTCAGGGAAAAAACCTATTTCGAAGTGAATGCCCTGGGTACGGAGAACCTCGTCCAGGCCTGCATCGAAAACAATACCCGTCTCGAAAAATTTATCTATCTTTCGAGCCAGGCAGCAGCGGGTCCGTGTCGGAGCGGTGGGAAGAAAAAGGAATCCGACCCTTGCAAGCCGGTCTCACCCTATGGGAAAAGCAAATTATTGGGGGAGGAATTGGCCTTGTCCCACTCCCATGAGCTTCCTCTCCTTATCCTGCGGCCTTGTGCCGTCTATGGACCCGGGGATAAAGGCTTTTATACTCTTTTCAAGTGCCTCTCCAAGGGCATCGAGCCCTGTCTCTCCGACCACGATCAACACATCAGCATGTGCTATGTTCAGGATCTTATCCGAGCGATCTTGTTGGCTGCCGAAGCCCAAACAGAGACGGGGGAAATATTTTTTCTCTCCGATGGTCAAGACTATCGGATGGCGAAAATAGGTGAGACCTTCGCGCAAGCGTTGGAGATAAACGCTCTGCGGCTCCGCCTTCCCAAACGGATGCTATTCGGCATGGCCTTTTTTGCGGAATGTTTCTCCAGGGCTTCCGGAAAACCTTCCATCATGAGCAGAGGCAAGGTAGAGGAAATGATCCGGAAGAACTGGCTCTGCGACATTACAAAAGCCAGGGCACTATTGGGCTTCGAGCCCCGGATTTCTCTTGCGCGGGGGGCCGAATTAGCCGTCGCCTGGTACAGAAAAGAAAATTGGCTATAGCGATATTGGGCATCCTTCATTTGGTAGTTTACACTTTCGTCATTCCCGCATGCTTTTGGCGGGAATCCAGCCCAGCGCAAACCCTGGATTCCCGCCAAAAACATGCGGGAATGACGGGGGAGCACAGGATAGTTTACAGGGAAAAAGTGTAAACTACTTTTGGGCTGTTATGAAGGATGCCCGATATTGTCGGGATGTTTCAGTGATAACCTTTCAAAAAGAGCAATCATGGCCGCTATTGAGATCGTTACCGTGGAAAGAGGATCGGAGCTCAAGGACTTCATCGATCTGCCCTGGAAAATCTATGCTGAATACCCCAACTGGGTCCCCCCCCTTAAGAAAGAAGTTCGCCGGATGCTGGATCCCCGCAAACACCCTTTCTGGGAGTTTTCCGAGCGCATCCTTTTTCTGGCCCGACGTGGCTCGGAGACGGTGGGCAGGATCGCGGGCGTCATAGATGGACATCATAACGAAGCACACGGCGAACAGATGGGCATTTGGGGATTCTTCGAATGTGCCGACGATCCGGAGGCCGCGGCCTCCCTCTTCTCTTCCGTGGAGACGTGGGCTCGCCGAAAAGGGATGACCTTCGTGAGAGGCCCGCTCAACCCATCCATCAATTACGAGGCGGGCTTGCTCGTTGACGGGTTTGATCATCCGCCTGGTTTGATGATGACTTACAATCCCCAGTACTACCCGAGGCTGGTCGAAGAGTGCGGGTTCACCAAGGAGAAGGACCTCTTGTCCTATCTTGTCGATTCCGCTTACCAGGTTCCCCAATGGATGGATCGTCTTGCTGAACGGATGGCCCAAAAAAAAGGTATCCGCATCAGGGGCTTTCGGTTAAAAGATCCGGCTCCCGAGCTTGCCCTGATCAGGGAAATATTCAACGACTGCTGGTCCGACAACTGGGGTTACGTCCCCTTGAGCGACAAAGAGACAGTGGAGATGGGAAAGAACATGGTGAAGATCGGAGATCCGGACCTGGCTTTCTTCATCTATTATGAGGATGACCCCGCGGGGGTCTGCGTGATCCTGCCGGACATCAACCCTTTGCTCAAACGTCTCAACGGGCGGATCGGACTGCCGGGCTTGCTGAAGATCCTCATGTATCGGCGGGAGATCACCGGATTGAGGTGCTTGCTCTTCGGGGTTAAGGAAAAGTACCGACAAATGGGAATCCCCATATTAGTCTTACGCCACCTGTATGAGGTTGTGAGGAAGAAAGAAAAATATCGTTATCTGGAGCTGGGCTGGACCCTGGAGGACAACGAGGCGGTCAATTTCCTGCTGGAGGAAGGTGGCGCAAAAGCACACAAAAAATACAGCATATACCGAAAGTCTCTGTAATCATAAAAGACGAGAGTATCGCCTTGAAACGGAGGTCCGCACATATTGTCTGAACATCGGGTTCCAATCATTGCTTTCGTCTGGCGGCCTGAAGAAATGACCCCGGCTGTGATCCAAATGGCGCATCGAACAGGGAGCAGGGCCATCTTCGATTTTTCCACGATGGGGACGGAAGCGCTCCGCTCTTTCCTACGAAAGGCCGGCCCGGCCGACCATGTCAGGGATATCGAGATTTCCGCCCCTACCTTGATGGATCCATCTTTGGGACAGTTGTTGAAGGAAACCGGAATCCAAAACATCTGGGTCGAATGCCACCCGCAATTCTTCTCGGGGGATACCTCCATCTTCCTCCAGAAACTCAGGGAATTGTCGGAAGACTACCGTTGCTTTCCAATCCTCGGGGACTTGAATCTCCTGGCGGCGATTTTGACGGACAACTCGGGAATCGGGCGCGTCGTCCTGAAAGGATGCGAGGCCTCCGGATTCGTGAGCGGCGAGACGACCCTGGCTCTCTATTCAGCGGTCAAGGAAATGCTGCGTGGCCACTCGGAGGCTCCGGACATCCTTGTGTGGGGAGGCGTCTCCACCCCTGAGGCGGCGGCGGCATTACTGTCCACCGGGGCCACGGGGATCGTCTTCGAGAGCGTCCATTGGCTGACAGACCTGGTTGCCGTCGATGATCTCCAACGCCGGCGACTCTCCAACCTCCGCCTGGATTCCACCGATCTGGTCGGCCTCGACCTGCGGGCTCCCTGCCGCCTTTTCAACAAGGGAAACTCTATCGCATTCAAGGAGATCAAAAAGTTCGAAAGCTCGCTGTGCGGAGCAGAGATCACGGAGGAAAGCCGCCGTTCCTTCGCGGGCCGGGTGAGCACCGGGGCACTCCACCCTCTCGATAGCCATTTCGCCCCGGACGAGGTCATCCCCCTGGGCGTGGAGACCGCCTTTGCCGCGTCCTTCGCCGGGCGTTTCGGGACGGGAACCGAGAAGGCCGTGAAGTCCTTCATGGACGAGATTCGCAGCTTATGCCTCCTGGCCGAGGTGAAAAAGAATCGCTTTTTGGACAGCTCCGTAGCCGGAGAAATGGGAGTCAAGTATCCCTTTATCCAGGGGGCCATGTCCTGGATCACGGATGTTCCCAAGTTTGCACTAAGGGTTGCCGAGGCTGGTGGATTGCCCACCATCGCCCTTGGCCTGATGAATGCGGAGGCCCTTGACCGGAGGCTGGGACGCCTGGCGGAGACCATGGGAGGACGCCCTTATGCGGTGAATATCGTTTCTCTGGCGGAGAACCCATTCAGAGAAGCCCAGTTGGCCTGGATAAAGAAGCTCAAGCCCCGTTTCGTGGTGATCGCGGGAGGTGATCTCTCACCGTTGAGGGAACTGATGGAATGCGGCATGGAGGTCATCTATATCGCCCCCGATGAGGCACTGTTGGGGCTCGCCCTTGAAGCCGGCGTCCGGTACGTTATCTGCGAGGGATATGAGGCCGGCGGGCACGTAGGACGCCATGGCACACTTACTCTCGCTCAAAGAGTGTTGGATCTGAAACGGCTAAAGCCGGCCCTGTTCCAAAATTGCCGCATTATTCTTGCCGGTGGAATCTTCAATCGGGAAACCGCATTCATAGCCGCCATGCTCGGAGCGGATGCCATCCAGATGGGCACCGCGTACCTGGCCACCCGTGAAATCGTTGAAACGGGCGCCCTTACGGCGCTCTATCAGCGTATGATCCTGGAATCGCCTCCGGGCGGAACGGTCGTTTCAGGCCAGGACACCGGACTTCGGGTGCGATCCTTGAAGACCCCGAGAGCGGCCGCGGTTTTGTCCCTGGAGAGGGAGTTTGCATCGGGTCACCAGGACGAGCACTCCTTCCGCGCGAGAATGGAAAAGATGACGGCGGGGAGCCTCTTCGCCGCGGCCCGAGGCATGGACAGACCGGGCGGGACGCCCCTGGATGAGCGGGCCTGTCTGGAACGTGGGCAATTCATGAGTGGAGCCTGCGCCGGCCTCATCGGGAAGGTACTGAGCCTGCCGTCCTTGCATGGCGAGCTAGCCGGAGGTCCTCTTTTGCTGCATCAGCCATTTGAGGGGTCCGGCGAGAGAATGTCGAAACCTTCACCCGGCGCTTCGCACCCAGTAAAAACCCCATCCCACAAGATCGGCCATGGACTGAAGCAAGGTGCGCCACATGGAGACGCCCATGAAAGGGTTGCCATTACCGGGATGGGGATTCTCAATACCTTGGGGAGCAGTCCGGAGGAGGTCTGGGCTTCAAGCCTGGCCATGAAAAGCGGGATTACCCTGGTTCCGCCTTCCCTGTGGGATCAGAAGCGTTTCTATGATCCCCGCCCGTTCATTACGGATAAGACTTATTGCAAGGTAGGCGCCTTCCTCGACTTTCATATCTCCCGCAATGAGCTCGGAATCCCCCCGCATGATTTCCGGACCATGACCGACGCCACAAAAATGACCCTGTGGCTGGCGGAAAGAGCCCTCCGGGCATCCGGCCTCCTGAAGTCGAACATCCCACGTGAGCGAATCGCGGTCCTCATCTCCCAGAACTCGGGAGAGGCGCCGGTGACCCTCACAGATTTGATCATAAGGGAGTACGTTCACGACATCCTTGCCGATATCACCAGGGCTCTTCACCTCAGTCCGGATCAGGTGAGCGCCGTCGAGCGCGAGGTGAAATCCGGACGCATGGCCCCGGACGATACCACACTCCTGGGCAGGCTCAGCTCCGCCGCGGCCGGCTTCGTTTGCAACCGGTATGGGCTCATGGGGCCCAGTTATTCGGTCTCGGCGGCCTGCGCGACCTCACTGGTCGCACTTCACAGCGCCATCCAGATGATCCGAACCGGCCTCATCGATGCCGCCATCGTCGGAGGGGGCGAGGAGAATCTCAGGCACATGCATTTTCTGGAATTTTCAGCCCTGGGCGCTCTTTTCGGGCTGTCCGGGCAGGAAAGGCCTCCTCACGAAACCTCCCGCCCCTTCGATGCGGAAAGAGACGGGATGGTCCTGGGCGAAGGCGGGGGGATAATCGTCATCGAGCGGGAAAGCACGGCCCGCGCGAGGGGGGCGCTTGTCCACGCCGTCATCACGGGCATGGGAGCGAGCAACAACCATCTGGGCATGGTGGAGTCCTCCAGTATCACCCAGGAGATCGCCATTCGCGCCTCTTTCCAGGGGACAGCCTATGGGCCGGAGGCGGTGGACCTGGTCGAATGTCATGCCACGAGCACCAAGCAAGGTGACCTGGAAGAGGTCCGTGCCCTGAAGTCTTTCTTCAATTCCTCCAAGCGCACGGTTCTCACCTCATTAAAATCCCAGATCGGACACACTCTTGGCGCCTCGGGCATAAACAGCCTCATTCGAGGAGTCATGGCCATGAAAGCGGGGGTTTTCCCTCCCACTCTCAATTATATAAATCCAGACCCGGAAATGGCCCTGGAAGGATCGGGGCTCTTCATCGCCCCCGAGCCGCTTGACTGGGAGTGCGGAGCCGGCAGGCCAAGAAGGCTTCAGGTCAATGCTTTCGGGTTTGGAGGCTCCAACTACGTGGTGCAATTGGAGCAGGCCATGGATGAAGCAGCCACGATCCTGGTATCCCCGGGCGGTGAGCCTCCCGAGCTTCAGGGTGTCTCTTTCTTCCGAGCCGGGAGGGACGGCCGTGACTACCGAATGGCTGTCGTGGCGGAATCCGACGAAAAGGCGCTCACTGTCCTCGAGAAGTCACGCCACCTTACAGAGGGCGGAATCGTCACACCCAAGGCCTTGAGGTCCCTGGCGCAACAGGGGGTCTTCATGGGCGCGGAGGATCTGCCGACGCTACCGCTCGCCCTTGTGTTTCCCGGGCAAGGCACTCACTATGAAGGAATGGGGCGGGATCTCTACGAGTCTTTTCCCGTCATCAAGGAGTGGATGGATCGGGCCGCGGCTGTAGCGGACTTCGACCTCCTTCACCTGTTGTTCCATGATCTAGACGAGAATCTTCAGAACACCCGGTGGCAGCAGCCGGCCCTGTTTGTCCTGGAATACGCCATGGGTCGATACCTCCTCTCCCTTGGCATCCACCCGATAGCAACGGCCGGCCACAGTTTAGGCGAACTGACCGCCTTGTGCCTGGCCGGAGTCTATTCCCTGGAAGACGGGTTCCGAATCGTGAACATGAGAGCCCGCTGCATGGACAACGCCGTTGGCATCGACATGGACCCGGGTGTCATGCTGGCCGTGGACGCTCCCCTTGATCTGCTCAACGAGTTTATTCAGGGACGGGAGAAAGATGTCTACGTCAGCAATATCAATTCACCGCTCCAGGTCGTCCTGAGCGGCAAGACCGAGGCGGTCAAGAATTTTGCCGCCAGACTGAAAGAGATGGGATACAGGGCCACTCTTTTGCGAGTCAGCATGGCCTTCCACTCCCCCATCATGAGCGTCATCCACGATGAGCTCGAAGCGTTCATTGCTCCCATTCCCTTTCATTCCCCTCGGATTCCCGTCATCTCCAACACGACCATGGCGCCGTATCCATCAGATCCCGGAGAGATCAGACGAATTCTGATGGCCCACCTGGAATCTCCCGTCCATTGGATGAATAACGTTCAGACTCTTTGGAACGACTACGGAGCCCGGCTCTTCGTGGAGGTCGGCCCAGGTGATGTATTGAGCAATCTCATAGCGGACACGCTCTCCGATTCGGCATGCATCCAGACCTGCATTCCCCGGGCAGAAAGCTTGACTTGCAGGACAGCCCTTGCCCAGCTTTTCGTGCAAGGGCATCTCAAGGTTCAAAAAGAGCCCGGATTTGTTTCCTTCCCCGGAGTTGGAAAGACTCCCGAATCTTACCGCTCCCCCCCGGCATCCGCGCCAAGGCCCTCAGCCAGCCTGCTTGCAGGGTCCAACCAGATGGAAGGGATCGTTCAAAGGGAAATCAACCGCTTCGTGCTGGATACCTTCGGCCGCTTCCTTAAGCCCACTATCCTGGAAGCCATCCGCCAAGAGGTCAATCCGACATTCCAGGAAGCTGATCTGGCACCGGTTATCCAATCCATGCTCGGTGGCTCCGCACCCCCCGAAGGCCGGAGAGAGCCCCCCGAGACTGTCGAATTAAGGATCAATCGTGATTCGCATGCCCGTGAAATTGCGCCCTCCCCTCTTCTGGAACAGAGCGAAGCTGCCGAAAGTCCCCCTTTCATGGAGGGGGATTCAGGACGATTGCCCGAGCCAGGTGATTCACCCGTGGCGGTGGAAGCTCCCGCCCCCGGTGATGCGCCCGAGAGCCGGGATCACATGGAGAGCCTTATTCGAATCATCATGGATGCCACGGGATTCGAAAGGGACGAGATCCAACCCGATATGGATCTCAGGAGAGATCTCTCCATCCGCTCCAGTCGTCTCCCGATCATTATGGACGCCGCGGAGCGCCACTTCGGGATCACTATAGAATTCCAGGATTTTATCCATGTCCGTACCGTGAAGGACATCGCGCTGAGGATCTCCGAGATAGTCGCCAGGCAGGAAGGGGCCGCGCCGCGGCCGGCCACCGAGGTTGTCGACCCCGGCGCGGCACGGGATGAAATCTCGAAGCCATCGGAGGATGAGGCGAGCCTTAAGCGGCTCGTATTCAGTTACGTCCCTCTCGACCCGCCGGTTTCCATTCCCATGAAATTGGAGCCGGGCGAGTCAGTCCTCCTTCTCTCACCGGACAGGGATGACCGCATTGCGGCAAGAGTGGGAGACATATTCCGTGTGGATCACGGGGTTGACACATTCCCCATCCCCTTCATGCAAGAGAGCTTCGGTCCAGGCGAAACGGGCCACGACATTCGAACCGCTGAAGGGGCCCGTGGGGCTGCCGATAGGATAGCGAGCCTGACGTCCCTCGTTGGGATGGTCATCGCCCTGCCTCAAGGTGTGTCGAAAAGTCTAAGAAGCATGGAAGATGTTTCGCGGCTTCTCAGGGGGCTCTTTATCCTTCTGAAAACATTTCTCCAGGCACCGGACAGGAAATTCGTCGTGCTGATCCACTCCGGGGAGGATACCGAAACACCGGGTTGGCCGGCGGCGGAGGGGATGCTCGGACTATTCTTGAGCGCGGCGCAGGAATACCCGACGGTTCAGTTTCGCACCCTGGAAATCGGCCGCGACACCGACCTGCGCGCTGCCTTGGGTGATGCCCTGGACAGAGGATACACGACGGTGGAGATGGCTCATCGCGAGGGAAGGGTTTTCACCTCGGAAGGACACGTCGCTCCGTCGGTTTTCAGGGATACGTCAAGTCTTGCTCTGAGCCCTGGAGACGTTATCGTCATGTCCGGGGGCGCAACGGGGATCGGCGCGCACCTGGCCCGCAGTCTCGTGCCCTTCAAGCCCCGCCTGGTTTTTCTGGGGAGGACCCCTCTCGATCCGGGCATGAACAGCGCCCTCCCCCGCCCCACGCATCCGCCCTCGGAGTCTTTCGCTTTCGAAGACAGGGCCTTGGAGATTACCCGGACCCTGGCGGATTTACACTCTTCGGGAATCGAGGCAACCTACCATGCCTGCGATGTCACCGACCCCGAGGCGGTCCGTGCCGTCATGGACGAGACGACACGTCGTTACGGCAAGATCCGGGGGATTATCCACGGCGCGGGAGCCCTCAGAGACGGTTTCCTCAGCCAAATGACTCCGGATGATTTCTCCATGGTCATGGACATCAAATTCCTCGGGGCATGGAACCTGTTCCAGGCTGCCGAGAAGGCCGGGTTGAAATTCTTCGTGGGCCTTTCTTCCGCGGCCGCGATCCAGGGGAATCCCGGCCAAGCCAACTACACGGCGGCCAACCGGATGATGTCCGCGCTGATCAGAGCCCTTCGGCGGAAGAACGACACCATCCGGTTCAAGGCTTTGATGCTTCCCCCCGTCGAGGGAGCGGGCATGGCCGAAAATCCGGATGTACGGGCACTAATGAAGCGGATGGGCGCGGCGTATGTTCATGTAAATGAGCTTGCGGAACTTTTCTGCCGGGAGCTCTTCGTATCCCCGGCCGACGACGATTGGGTACTCTTCATGAGGACATTACCCTCCGTGAAGACGGCAAGGCTCGATGACATGCCCCGTCCCTTGCCCAATGGAGAAGGAGAGCTGGATGGAGGCTCCGCGGCCTTCAGCCCCTCGGACTTTCCCATGATAGAGGGGATCTCCAGCCTGGACATGCGCCGGGAGCATCTCGAGGCCTTCAGATCCTTCTCCCGTGAGAAAGATCTTTGGCTCGAGGATCACAGGCCACTGAGGTTCGTAAAGCATCCCCTGGTCTCAGCCGCCATGTTTCTGGAGACATTCATGGAAGCCGCCCGGATACTGTATCCTTATTTGCAGGTGCGGGGAGCCCGCCAGGTGCGATTCCTGGACATGATTCAATGTCCTCCCGGGGTCCCGCGGTCTTCCAGGATCTCCTGCCGCCGAGTCGGCAACGGCCTTCCGGAGGTAGTGTGCGAGGTCTCTCTGGCAACGCGGGAGATCTCCCCCACGGGAAGATTGACAGACCGGTTCACCCCCCACTGCGAGGGGCAGGTCATTCTCGGCGGCGGGGAAGGATATTCAGGAGAGGGCTTCCTGGATTTTCCCGTCCGGCTCGACGAACTGCGAACGCGCCCCATGAATCATAAAGATATGCTTAAATGGTACAAGAAGCACAGCGGCCTCGAAGGCAGGTATCGAGTGCTGGAGCTTTTTGACGGCGCGGGGCCGGGAGTGGTGCGGGGCCGAACGACCTACCGGCAGACGGATGATTTCGCGCATCCACGCAACGCGCGGTACCAATATTCTCCCTACCTCTTCGAGGCCCTTTTGCAGTTGACCGGCTTCTACTGCGTGGCAATGAAGATGCCGGAGCAACGATCCATGATTCCCCTGGAGATCGGAGAGATGCGGTTTTACAGAAAATGCCGGGTGGGGGAACAGATCATTCTGGAGGCCCGCCTGCGGACACAGAACGAGCAAAGCCTCACCTGGGACGCCAGAGGACTTGACGATCAAGGCCGCACCATTATGCAGGTTTCCACTATACGGATGCACTGGGTTTCCGACTGAGCTTTCAGTGCCCCGAAAGAACGCGGTTCAGGGAAAGATTGGAGCGGATGTGGCAGAGAATTGCCGGGACATAACCGTCCAGGCCGCAAGCTTCGATCATCGAGGGGGACCGGTCTTCCACGCATCCCTGCCATGTTCCACCGGAATCCTCAAAGGAAATCGAACAAGCGGCTCGGGAGACAAACACCGCCTGGTATCTATCCTGTGGGATCACCTGACGGCGATGGAAAGCCCGCTTTGGCAAGGCTTTCATTCCTCCCATGGAGATGCTTTCCCCATTCACCTGGCTCGCGGTCCCCTTGGCAGGCCCCGTCTCCTGTTGGGAGAATCTCCGGGCCCGGCCATCTCCTTCAGTGAAGGTGGAGGAAACGTCTGGGCTGCCCTCTGCGGGGATGAGTCCGATATCGGCATCGATGTAGCGGGTAGCGATGAGTTCCAGAAGGAGTACCCCTTTCACCGGGTGTTCAATGACCGGGAGCTTCAACATGCCTTGAGCTTGACGGGCGGAGAATTGGGAAATGCATCGGCCCTGCTCTGGTCGATCAAGGAAGCCGTCGTCAAAGCCCTGGGATGCGCGTTCCACCTCGTGGACCCTCTGCAAATAAACGTCTATCCATCGGTATCAGGTGCTGACGGCGGATATACCTTTCCAGTAGGCCTATCAAGGAAAGCTCTGATGCGGTTTCCCATGGGTACCGACCGGTCCTTGTGGGTACGTTCGCTCCCTCATGTGAAGATGTGGCTTTCCATCGCGCTCCTGAATCGGCAGCCTTGACAGGTGTGATGACGGAGATTTTTGATTCAATCCCCCTTGGAGGTGGAGCGTAAATCCATGACGACAGAAGCCGGGCACGCAATCGAAGTCGAGAACCTGACGAAGTGCTACGGGAATTTAATGGCGGTCAACGACATATCGTTCAACGTCAGGCAAGGAGAGGTTTTCGCGCTCCTGGGTCCGAACGGCGCGGGGAAGACCACCACCGTCGAGATAATCGAAACGATCCGCAGGCCCACATCGGGAAAAGTGCGCCTTCTCGGGATGGACGTCACGAAGGAAAAACGCGACATCGTCCCCCGCATCGGGGTTCTCCCGCAGGGGTTCAGCTCGTTTGACAGGATAACGGTCAGGGAGACCATGCAGTACTACTCGCGGCTTTTCTGTCGCGGGAGCGCCGATATCGACAGGCTGATAGAGCTCGTGAACCTCGAGGACAAGGCCAAGGTGCAATACATGAAGCTCTCCGGGGGCTTGAAGCAGCGACTCGGAATCGCAATCGCGCTCGTGAACGACCCCGAGATCGTGTTCCTCGACGAGCCGACGACAGGGCTCGACCCCCTCGCCAGGCGCCAGGTGTGGGAAGTCCTGCTGGGCCTGAAGAAGGAGGGAAAGACGGTATTTCTCACCACGCACTACATGGAGGAAGCAGAGCTTCTTGCAGACACTGTCGCAATTATCTCCAAGGGGAGGATCATCGCCATGGACTCTCCCGTGCAGCTCATAGAAAGCAACGCGGATTACCTGGTCCTCACGCTGCGGTCCGTCGATGAAAAAGCCTTTGAAGTCATTGGGAAGATGGGCTTCGAGCCGGTCCGTAACAACCACGGGAACATCAATGTGAGGGTGGAGCGCACGGACGACATCCTGAAGATTCTGAACGCCATGAAAGACGCCGGGGCGTCATTTCTCGGCATGGATGTTCGCAAGCCCAACCTGGAACAGGTTTTCCTGCAGCTCACCGGCGAGGCGCTCTACGAAGGCGCCTCCGGGGGAAAGGGGTCGGAATGAACCCGCGCGTCGTCGGTGCGAATCTCGTCGTGAGCATCAAGAGCTTCTACCGCGAGAAGACCACCATGTTCTTCACGACTACCTTCCCGATACTGCTGATACTCGTGTTCGGCACCATTTTCATGGACCAGGACAAAGTGAGCTTCAACCTTTGCGTGCAGGACCTCGACCAAACGGAAACCTCGGCGGAGATCGCCAAGACCCTGGCCCTCACCGGGAAGCTCAAGATAATCGGGATCGACCCCGCCATCGACGCCACGCAGTACGCCAGGAACAACAAGGTGAACCTTGTCCTCGTTATTCCCAAAGACTATGAAAAATCCTACATACGGAATCTGAAATTCGACGACCCCAGCGCATTCGCTACCCTCACGTATATCTACGACCCCAGCTCCAGCCTGGTGGTTAAGAAGATGCAAATCCTCGACATGGTATTCGCCAGGATGAACCAGGGGCTGTCCGGAAAGCCGCCGTTCCTCAGGACGGCGGAAGTATCGATACACACAAGGAAATATCGGTTCATCGAGTTCTTCATCCCCGGCATCATCGCAATGGCGGTGATGACCGCGAGCCTGTTCGGAACGGTGAACGTGAACACGGAGCTGCGGCAAAAGGGCATCATCAGAAAGCTATCCACCACGCCCATCACCCGTACCGACTGGATACTGTCGAACATTCTGTACCAGTTCATGCTCGCGCTAATATCAACAACCGCAATGCTGCTGGTGAGCTACGCCGTGTTTGACGTCAAGCTCCGGATAGACGCCTGGCTCCCGCTGTTCATTGCGCTTGACGTCTTTACGTTCGTCGGAATCGGGCTGATACTAACCCGCATCGTTAAGGAGGCGCAGAGCGCCGCCGCGGCAGCCAACGCCATCATATTCCCGATGATGTTCCTCTCGGGGAGCTTCTTCCCTCTCGAGATGATGCCGAGCTTCTTGCAGACCTTCGCCGGTATGCTGCCTCTCTACTATGTTAACGAAGGCCTCCGCGCATCCATGGTGTTTCACGACAACGCGACCGCACTGAGCTATTCCGCGATAATAGGGACTTTCGCGGCCATGGTCTTCGTCTTGGGCATAACGGCAACCAGATGGGAAGAGAGCAAGTGACATGGTTTTTCGTTGAGGGCTTCACCCAAGGATTTTAAAAATTTGCAAGTTTAATTTTCAAAAACCCGCCAGTCGCACCGGAGTTAAATAGTGGGAGGTAATCAGAATATCTTTAAGGACATAGACTACAGCGCGGCTATTAATCATGCCGCTGCCTGCTATTACAAGATAGTTTTGGTTGTGGGACGTAGTGGGTCAGGGAAAACCAACCTGCTCAAGAAAATGTGCGGGCAGATGGAGATCCCGTTGATAAATCTCGGTCTGTCCCTGAGCCAAAAGCTGTTGCCACTTACATTCCGCGAGCGTAAACTGAGATGTTTAGAAATCATATCAGAATTGATCGACGCTCAGGACGCTCCACGGTTAGCTATGGACAACACGGAGATCATCTTCGAGCCCTCCCTGATGCTCAATCCCCAGGGCCTGCTTCAGAGCCTGTCGCGAACCCACCTGTTGATCTGGTCATGGAATGGGGAAGTCGAAGATGGTCACATTACATATGCATACCCGGGGCATCCGGAACACCAGTGTATTCCGACATCGGAAATTACGCTGATCAAATTGTAGCGGAGAGAAGAGGAGCATATGAAGTACGGTGAATTGATCACGTTCCAACCGATCGAAAGCGTTATTCAGTTGCGAGATGCGAACCGCAAGGAGTCCGCCCGCAATCTGGTAGCCTCATACGTCATCTCCAATGAAATGTGCCAGCGCCTGAGCGAAGTCGTCATTCCGCACCTCCAGTACGAGAAGCCTCACGACAACAAGGGCATCTTGATCGTGGGCAATTACGGTACCGGCAAGTCTCACATGCTTTCCGTTCTCTCCACGGTGGCAGAAAACGCTGACGTGCTCCCGCTTCTTGCAAATCCCACGGTTCGAGAGGCCGCCGCCGACATCGCCGGAAAGTTCCAGGTCATCCGTCTGGAAATCGGTGCCACCAAGATGGCTTTTCAGGACATCATCACCGACGCGCTGGAAAAAAGCCTTGCGGACTGGGGCATCTCATTTCGTTTTCCCGACGCTACTCAACAATATGAGAACAAGACATCTTTCGAAAACATGATGGATGCTTTCCATAAGAAGTTTCCCGATAAGGGACTTTTGATCGTCGTGGATGAACTGCTCGACTATCTCCGTTCCCGGCACGACCAGCCGCTGATCCTCGATCTTGGCTTTCTTCGCGAAGTGGGCGAGGTCTGCAAGGACCTTCGCTTCCGATTCGTCGCCGGCGTTCAAGAGGCTATTTTCGACAGTGGCCGGTTCGCCCATGTTGCGAGCAGCATCGGACGTGTCAAGGACCGCTTCCAGCAGGTGCGTATAGCGTCCACCGACGTAAAGTTTGTTGTCGCCAATCGACTCCTGAAGAAATCCGCGCAGCAGCTTGCCCGTATTCAGGAGTACCTCCAGCCGTTTGCCAAATTCTACGCAAACATGAACGAACGAATGGACGACTTTTCGGACCTCTTTCCCATCCATCCCGACTATATCGAGACCTTTGAAAACATCCCGATCGTGGAGAAACGCGGCGTTCTTCAGATTATCTCGGATACCATCAAGAAGTTGGTCAGCCAGGATGTTCCTACGGATCGACCCGGCATCGAGGCCTTCGACAGTTACTGGAAGGTTCTGATCGAAAACCCCGCCAACAAGGCAATTCCCGAGGTCGCGGCGATCATCGAATGCAGCGACGTCCTGGCTGCCAAAATCAAGAATGCCTACACCAAGCCGCCCTATCGGCCCATGGCCCTGCGCATCGTAGACGCGCTTTCCGTCCACCGATTGACAACTCTCGATCCTTATGCTCCCATCGGCCTGACGCCAGAGGAGCTCCGTGACGGCCTGTGTCTCTATCATCCGACCGTTGCCGCGCTGCCCGGTGATTCCGCAGCCAATCTGCTCACGGTTGTGGAAACGGCACTAAATGAGATCCGCCGCACGGTGAGCGGCCAGTTCATCTCCTTCGGCAAAGACAATCGCCAGTACTATCTCGACTTGAAAAAGGCGGAGGATTACGACGCATTGATCGAGAAGCGAGCCGAAACTCTCGACAGCAATGTCCTTGACCGCTACTACTACGATGCGCTGCGCCAGGCTCTCGAGTGCACGGACACAACGAGCTTCACCGGTTGGCAAATCTGGCAGCATGCAATCACCTGGAAGGAACGCCAGGCCCCCCGACACCGGGCAGGCGAACTGGTAAGCACAAGATGATTCAGGAGTTTTCATGATACTATCGCATACAAATGCAATAGAGAAGGTTCTGATCGCACAGAGCGCAGCGGCTCAGAATGCAGGTCATCCAAACCTGCGAGGCGGTCCACGCGAGTGGTTTATCCGGGATTTCTTGCATAACCATCTACCCACAACTTTGGAAATCGGGCAAGGTGAGATCATAGATGAGGATTCAAAGCCCAGTCCACCTCAGGGTAGTTACCGTCCGCAGGTTGACATAGTAGTATATCGGCGTGATCTTCCGCGCATTACATATTCCAGAGATAATGCAGCTTTCCTTGCGGAAGGTGTGATTGCCACAATTGAAAGCAAATCGGTCTTAACAAAAGCTGATTTATCAAACGCATGCAAAGCAGCATTGGTGCATAAGACGCTGAAGCGCAGCCCACCACTCCATGCTTTCGGGATTCCACTCGAGTGTATCCTCTCCTATGTCGTTGCTTTTGATGGTCCTCAGAATGTCTCAACTGTCGCGGAATGGCTTCCGGAAATAGCAGCGGAGTTAGGTGCTACTCCAGATAAATTGGTGGATATGGTAGTCGTTCTTGGGAAGGGCGTGGTGTGGCACAAAGTTCGGCATTTTCCTCTATTCCAGCCTTTGCCCTGCCCTCTGGAACTCGCTGGGCCTACTTTAAACAGCCTGAACGGAATCTGTTCATGATGTTCATGCACATGTTGACCTGGGTGTCATGTATCTCGATCCCGCCAAGCGCTCTCGGATATGTCTCAAAAGTATACTTTGAGCCTTACGATATAGTTTTATAGGAGACCAACTATGAAAGTCGATATCTACAGAGTGAGAAAAGATCCTGATCCAACGGAAAGAAGGTATGTACTGATACCATCCCACATCGATGCCTCCGCACTACTCGAAAAGCTCAGAGCGGATCTTGGCGAATTGGAATACGAAAGGACGATCGATATACATCCGGGAGAGAAACGCATCGCATTGGATTCAGATGAAGCTATCACAAACATACATTCAATGGGCTATCACATACAAGGTGCGCGGATTCAGACAAGGCTATCGGTAGGGTAACAGCGAGGTGCCACTCGCTGTAAGCCGCTCATAAAGCGATGCGCGCAGACACCTGACCACGCTGGGATTCTTTTTGTCATCTTCTATGGCTCTTTGGATGCGCGGTTGCGTGCTGGGATAGCCAGCGATGAGGAACTGACTTGACCAGTGGACAAGTAGGCTGTTGATTGCTGGACTTGTCCACTGGCCAAGTTTGCTGCATGGTTAGTCCAGGAGTGACCAAGTCCATTGCACAAGCGCCGAGCATGGTCACTGACCAAGTGGAACATGCGGTGACGTTACGGGAAAAAGGGGCTGCTTTGTGAAAGCGGACGCCAATATTCTGTTGATTGGGCATCCTTCATCCTTTAGTTAACACTTTCGTATATCAGGGGGAGCTGATTCTTGCAGAAGAGCCCAAAGTGAGGAAGCGGTGCGCTGTTTCTCGGCATCCACCTTTTGCAGGGCTTCCAGCTCCAGGGCTACGGCATCCAGGGCAAAGCGAATCTGCTCGGGCGTATGGGTGCAATTGACAAAAAAGCGCAGACGGGCGGAGTTGTCGGGAACTGCCGGATAGACCATGGGCAGGACATCGATCCCTTGCCGGAAGAGGGCCTGAGAGAGTCTTACCGCCTTCAAGGAATCTCCCACGATCACCGGAATGACGGGGGAACCGCTACTGCCGGCGCCGGTATTCAGGCCCCTTTCCCGTGCGAGCATGCGAAAAAGCCCGGAGAGCTCATGGAGGCGCGTCACCCGCTGGGGCTCCTTCCTGAGCAATCGAAGGGCGGCCAACGCTGCCGCGACATTGGGCGGAGGCATTCCGACGCTGTAGACAAAGCCCGGCGCGGTGTATTTCAGGTATTCGACGAGGGCTCCGGAGCCGGCGATGTAGCCTCCGCAACTTGCAAAGGATTTGCTCAAGGTGCCCATCCAGAGGTCCACATCGGTGGGATTGATTCCAAAGTGCTCGCCGATACCCCCTCCCCTTTTCCCCAATACGCCGATGGAATGAGCCTCGTCCACCATAAGAAAGGCTCCGTGTCGCTTCTTGATCTTGATGAATTCGGGCAGTTCCGGGATATCGCCATCCATGCTGTAAACGCCTTCGATAACGACGAGCGCCCGTCGGAAACGGGGTCGCGACTCGCTGAGAATCAGGTCCAGAGCTTGCCATTCGTTGTGGGGAAAAGAAAGGAACGTTGCTTCGGAGAGCCGGCATCCCTGGAGAACACTGTTGTGGATGAGGGCGTCATGGACGATGAGATCGAGCTTGCTGAAGAGATGGCCGATAGTGGTCACGTTGGTGGCATGCCCGCTCACGAAGACGAGGCTGTCTTCCGTGCCGATCAAGTCGGCAATTTCCTTCTCCAATTCACGGTGCGGCGGCCTTTCGCCCGAAGCAAGACGGCTTGCCGAAACGGACGTACCGTAGCGGTCGATGGCGTCTTTGGCGGCTTGAGACACGACCGGATCTCCGGACATACCCAGGTAATTGTATCTGGAGAAAGTGACGTACTCTCGACCTTCCGCAACGGCTCCCTTGGGGTCCTCCCCTTCGTGCATCCTGAAGTAAGGGTTGTCGATACCTCGCGCTTTCATTCCCTGCATGATCTGCCGAAGGTTCCGGTATTCGGGATAGTCCTCGAACGGCAGGCACTCCGGTTGGCTCTCACAAGCCTTTCCATGGGCACGGACCTTCTCCGCCGGCTCTCCGGATCGACAGCCGGGGGACAGTACCTTTCCCAAAGGTCCGTCTTTGGCTTCAAGCCCTCTTCCCGACGTCTTTTGCCACAGAACGTGCGCCGACAGATCGCAAATGCCGGCCCCCAGAAAGAGCGCCTCGACGGGAAGCTCGATTCCCATATCTTCTTCAATGGCCGTCTTGAGCTCCACGGCCATCAAGGAATCGATTCCAAGCCTGTTCAAGGGACCATGCACATCCAGTCTGGAGAGCGGGATCTTCAGAAGATCCGCCACTTTTTTTGCAATGTTGGACTCAATGACCCGGAGAAGGTACGACGCGTCTTGCGTCCCAGGGTCATCGGATTCCAACCCGTCCGCTTTGAGCGTACAGGCCTCCATACGGCTTGCAGCCGAGGTGTCCGCCCTCATGTTGCCCGGTTGGCATTCTTCCCCTGCCTGAATGGGTATCTCAGGCTCGATCTCTTGGGAATACCCCACGCACTGGGCAACAACCTTCAAGCTGCCCTGGATAAAATGCTCCCGGCAAAGGTGGCGTTTGACCTTTCCACTGGTCGTCTTGGGAAGACTGGAGGTCTTGAGGAGCACAACAGCGTAGGCCTGGAGTCCATGCTCTCGTGATACACTTTGTCGAATGGCCCCGATCACCGCATCCGCGTCGAGCTTTCTGATATATTGCCGCTCGACTTCCTGCACCACGACAAGCCGTTCCTCCTCCTCGACCTCGACGGCGAACGCGGCCCCGCAGCCCGCCCCCCGTAAGGCTTCATGGCTTCTCTCCACGGTCATCTCGATGTCTTGAGGATAGTGATTGCGGCCCCGTATGATGATGAGATCCTTCAGACGGCCGGTGACAAAGAGCTGGCCGGCATGGATAAACCCGAGGTCTCCAGTGCGCAGAAAGGGACCTTCACCATTATCGGCAAGCCTTGCCCGGAAGGTCTGCTCCGAATCCTCGGGCCGATTCCAATATCCTTGAGCAACGCTCGGTCCCGCGATCCATATCTCTCCAATTTTATCGCTCTCGCAAGGAATCCGCGTCTCCTGATCGACGATAACGATCTTTTGATCCCGCGGCGCTTCCCCATTTCCTACCAGCTTGCAGTCGTGCTCACTCTTTTCCGCCGCCACGGCAAGGCGGCCGGCTTTCAACGCCTGCGCGTCCACCCGCAGGAATGTCGGTTCGGAGCTCTTGTTGCATCCGGAGGCGATAAGGGTTGTTTCCGCGAGACCATAACAGGGCAGATATGCTTTTTGCCGAAAGCCGCGGGATTCGAAAGCCGCGGCGAAGCGGTGGAGCGTTTCCCCTCTGATAGGCTCGGCACCGTTGAAAGCTACCTCCCAATTGCTCAGATCAAGTCCTGACTTCTGCTCCGACGTGATCTTTCGAACACAAAGATCGTAGGCAAAATTCGGCCCGCCACTTATCGTGGCCTTATAGCGCGAGATGGCCATAAGCCAGCGTAACGGCTTTTGGATGAAGTGAACAGGCGATATCAGTATCGCATCCGCACCTGCGTATACCGGCTGAATGATCCCTCCGATCAACCCCATGTCATGGTATGGGGGAAGCCAGATTACGCCGCGGCTGTTCGGTGAATTCCCAAAGACTGCCTGGATGACGGATGAATTATGGAGCAGGTTTCCATGGCTGACCATTACGCCCTTGGGACTTCCCGTGGAACCGGATGTGTATTGTAGGATAGCGAGGGAATCAGCACCGAGGGAAGGTTCTTGCCAGGCATTTGCCAGGTCGTCGGGAATGGTGTCGGTTGGTATCCATTTGAGAGCCCTCAGCCCGGGAGTCTGATCAATTTGGCGCCTGTACTCTTCCAGGGTGGAAGCCGTAGTAAGCGCGACTGTTGGTCCCGCGTCGGATACCGTTGCCTCGAGGCGAGCCAGGAACTGGTTGGAATGTGGGGGATAGGTCGGCACGGCGACCATGCCCGCGCACAGGCATCCGAAGAACGCCGCGGGAAACTCGATGCCCGGAGGGTAGAGTAAAAGGACTCTTTCTCCCGGAGATGAGAGGAGATATTGGAGATGGGCCGCAATGGCCAGTGCTCTGCGTTCCAGTTCACAATATGTCAGTCCGGCTTCTTGTGATTCTCCATCCTTGAGATAGGTGTAGACGGTTTTTTCTCTATGCTCTTGAACCCTCAGACGCAGCAGGTGGATCAGGTTCGGCAGTCCTTGCGTACAAATCGTTGAGCTTGAGCCGCGCTGATTTCCATGGCTCAAATCGTCTTTCATGCTGCTATTCATTTCTTCCTTTTTGATCGAAAAATCCCGTGTTCATCAAAGACATCTCCGAGTCTCTCAATAGTCGATGTTCCATGCGCAATGGTGAATTGCACGGAAAGAGAGACCATTACGGGCGTTCAGCTTTCTCAAAGCATGCCGGATTTGTCAACCATAGATTTTTGAAAGGCTCTTTCTGCCTTCAGGTTGTTGGGTTATCCCTGGAGGAGCAGTGGAGGCAGCTTCCTGATATTGAAATGTTGCATGTGGGATGGAAGCGATGCAACTCTTCTGTTGCATGCAACACCTTTTCTACCCAAAACCACAACCTCCCATGGGTCTCACCCTGCCATAACCATCTACACATATTAGCTAAATTAAAAATGCTCAGCTTCTCTATCCGCAAGGTATGGAATTTGCTCAAAGATGATGCTGTATGGCTCCTCAGGCTTCCATCCCGGTTATCTTCCGTGATCCCGCATTTTGTAAGGGACAGAAGATGAAAGTAAACACATGCCGAGCTTTCAGCAGGAAGGAAACAGAAAATGCTAGGAACTATTCTTCTTATTCTACTGGTTCTTGTGCTCATTGGCGCCCTCCCTACCTGGCCACATAGCAGGGCTTGGGGATACTATCCCAGCGGTGGCCTGGGAATGATCCTTCTGATCGTGGTCCTGCTTCTGCTATTTGGTCGCATTTGAGAGGAGTGCGGTCATATAGAAGCGGAGGGAGATCAACAGTAACGGTTGGAGCTGAGTGTCTCGATCGTGGCTTTAGATTCGGTCGGGATTAGCCGGTCAGCGGGCTAAGGACATGAAAGGAGAAGAGGATGCCTTTGGTCAATTTGGTGATTATTCTGGTTGTGGTTGGGGTTATCCTTTGGCTGATCAACAACTACATACCGATGGATTGGAAAATCAAGAGAATCTTGAATGTAGTCGTCGTGATCGTCGTGATTTTATGGCTATTGAGTGTCTTCGGGGTCATAGGCTCACTTTCGACAATTCGTATCGGAAGGTAGGGTTTCGTTACATGGCAAGAGGTGATTCCTCATGAGTAAGAGCTCACGGCAGAGAGTGCATGGGTCGCGTAGGCAAAAAATCGACTCGCGGATTTCTCCGAAGGAGGAGACAAGATGAGTGCAGGCAAGAGCATGGCTATCGTGTTGGTTGTGGCCGGTATCTTGGGACTACTGTACGGCAAGTTCAGCTACACAGAGGAGACTCACGACATCAAGCTGGGCCCGCTGGAGATGTCGATTGCGGAAAAGCAGACGGTCAACGTTCCTGTGTGGACCGGCGTGGGGGCAATAGTGGGGGGTGGCATGCTTCTGCTTTATGGGCGTAAGAAGAGCCAATTCCAGGGCTAGAGCCGCTTGAGTTCGAACGTCGAGGTCGCAGGATTTCTTCACCGAGTCGTGGCCTTTGCTTCAGTTTTTCGGGCCGCCTCGTTTCCATGAGGGAGGTATCGCCGTGCATTCCGAATGCGGTTTGGGAGCCACGCTCCTGGGAGGGGACACTTGTGGATTTCTCGTCTGGGCCCCCGCGATCAACCAGGTAGAGGTCCATATTCTTTCTCCCGAAGAGCGAATTGTGCCCCTGAAAAAAATCTCGCGGGGCTACCACTATGGTGGGGTGCGGGGGGTTGAGCCCGGGGCCCGCTACTTTTATCGTCTCGATGGGAGCACGGAGCGTCCCGATCCCGCCTCCAAGTTCCAGCCTGACGGCGTTCATGGGCCGTCCCAGGTCATTGACCCCCATTTTGCCTGGGAAGAGCCTTCCTGGCCCGGAATGCCTCTCTCCAATTATGTGCTCTATGAGCTCCATGTGGGGACTTACACTGTTCAAGGCACTTTTGAAGCCATCATCCCACACCTGGATGAGCTGAAAGGTCTGGGCATAACATCCCTCGAAATCATGCCCGTCGCGCAATTTCCCGGGGATCGCAACTGGGGCTATGACGGCGCTTACCCTTTCGCGGTGCAAAATTCCCATGGAGGTCCTGACGGTCTCAAAAGACTTGTCAATGCATGCCATCAGCGTGGTCTGGCTGTTACTCTGGACGTCGTCTGCAACCATCTCGGGCCGGAAGGGAATTACCTGCAGGATTTTGGCCCCTACTTCACCGACCGATACCGAACACCCTGGGGCTCAGCCATCAATTTTGACGGGCCTGACAGCGACGAAGTCAGGCGGTTCTTTATTGAAAATGCTCTCTATTGGGTAACGGAATTTCGCGTGGATGCCTTGCGCCTCGATGCGGTTCACGGGATTTTCGACTTTTCCGCGCTCCATTTTCTCCAGGAATTGACTTGTGCGGTGCATGAGCGGGCCGAGCGGCTCAATCGCCGTGTTTATGTGATTGCCGAGAGTGATTTGAACGATGCACGACTGGCTCGCTCTCGAGAACTGGGTGGCTATGGGCTGGATGCCCAATGGAACGATGATTTCCATCATGCGCTCCACACGCTTCTTACCGGGGAGCGAACCGGGTACTATGAGGATTTCGGACGTATTCAAGATCTTGCCAAGGCCTTTGTCGAGGGCTTTGTCTATTCAGGAGGGTATTCCCCGGCGAGACGGCGTCGACACGGAAGCACCTCCAAAGCTATATCCGCGCGCAAGCTCGTGGTCTTTGCCCAGAACCACGATCAGGTGGGAAACCGTTCAAAAGGAGATCGGCTCAGTACCCTGGTCTCTTTTGAAGGTTTGAAGCTGGCGGCTGCCGTGGTGCTCCTTTCGCCTTTCATACCCCTGCTCTTCATGGGCGAGGAATACGGGGAGACAGCGCCGTTTCCCTATTTCGTCAGCCATTCGGACCCGGATTTGAGAGAGGCGGTACGCCGCGGGCGTCGACAAGAGTTTGCGAGCTTGCAGGGGGCGGATGAGCCACCGGACCCTCAGGAAGAAGCGACCCGGCAAAGCGCTAACTTGGATCACAGCCTCCGGCATCAGGGGAGCCATCGCATCCTGTATGAATGGTACAAGGAGCTGATAAAGCTCCGAAGCGAAATTCAGGCTTTTGCGGGATTGAGCAAGGAGCGCATGGAAGTTGTTTGCCCGGAGAGGGAAAACACCCTGGTCGTTCGGCGCTGGGGCGGCCGGGAGCAGGTTGCCGCCATATTTCATTTTGGCGACACCACCGCGCCCGTTAGCATTCCCTTGCCTCACGGATGCTGGCTGAAACGTCTGTCGTCGGGAGAGGAACGATGGAACGGTCCAGGCAGCGACCTGCCCACAGTCTTCCATTCAGATGGAGAAGTCCCGGTGACTTTAACTCAAAATTCCTTTCTGATTGTAAGCTTACAAAAGGAGTCCTAAATGACGGATCGCTTTGTTTGTATCCATGGACATTTTTATCAACCTCCCAGAGAGAGCCCCTGGCTGGAGGCCATTGAGATCCAGGATTCGGCATTCCCTTACCACGACTGGAACGAGCGGATTGCCGCCGAATGCTACGCTGCAAACGCCGTGTCGAGAATCTGGGATACGGAAGGACGAATCGCCCAACTGGTGAACAATTATGCCAGTATAAGCTTCAACTTCGGTCCGACTGTCCTGCTCTGGATGCAGAAGTACGCCACCGAAGCCTATGAGGCCATTCTGGAGGCTGACCGGCAGAGCCTGGAGAAATTCTCCGGTCATGGAAATGCCCTGGCCCAGGCCTACAATCACATGATCCTGCCGCTGGCCAACAGCCGCGACAAGAGGACCCAGATCATCTGGGGAATAAAGGATTTCGAGTATCGCTTCGGACGTAAGCCCGAAGGGTTATGGCTCCCGGAGACGGCAGTGGATCTTGAATCCCTGGACATCATGGCGGAGCACGACATCGGCTTTGCCATACTTGCCCCCAGTCAGGCACGGCAGGTTCGGCCCCTTGGAGATGCTGAATGGCAAGACGTGAGTGGTGGAAGGATCGACCCCGGCATGGCCTATCGGGTGTCGCTGCCGTCAGGCCGCTTCATGAATCTGTTCTTTTACGACGGCCCCATTTCACAGGCTCTGGCCTTTGAAGGATTGCTCAACAACGGAGAGAGCTTCGCCAACAGACTGCTGTCCGCGTTTCCCGACGACCATTCGACTCCTCGCCTCGTCCACATAGCAACGGATGGCGAAAGCTATGGGCATCATCATCGCAACGGCGACATGGCCCTGGCGCATGCGCTCCATCACATCGAGTCCAACGGACTGGCACGGGTGACGAATTATGGCCGGTACGTGGACGAGCACCCACCGACGCACGAAGTGGAGATCTTTGAAAACAGCTCGTGGAGCTGCGTTCACGGCATAGAACGTTGGCGGTCGGATTGCGGATGCAACAGTGGAGGCAACCAGGGTTGGAGCCAGGCTTGGCGAGCCCCCCTGCGCGAGGCCCTGGACTGGCTTCGCGATGTCATGAATCCGGCTTTCGAAAAAACAGCCGGACAATTTCTGACCGATCCCTGGAAGGCTCGAGACGACTACATCGACATCATCGTGGATCGAGCACCCGAGCGAATCAAGGCGTTTATGGACCACTACGCGACCCGCCCGCTGAACTCCGAGGACGAGATCACGGTCTTGAAGCTCATGGAGCTCCAACGCAACGCCATGCTCATGTACACAAGTTGCGGTTGGTTTTTTGACGAGCTTTCCGGGATTGAGACGGTTCAGATCATACAATATTCCGGCAGAGCTCTTCAGTTGGCCGACCAGCTTTTTAACGAGGCCTTCGAGCCCGGCTTTCTCGAACATCTCGAGCGTGCCCGGAGCAACATCCCTGAACACGGTGACGGCCGCGAAATTTATGAGAAATTCGTCAGGCCCGCCATGCTCGACATGAAAGATGTGGGCGCCCACTATGCTTTGAGCTCGCTGTTTCAGGATATCGGTGAGCGCAGCTCGATCTATGCATATTCCGCCACGCGTGAGGACTATCGCACCTTTCAGGTAGGAGGCTCAAGGCTGGTAATCGGGCGGGCCACGGTGACTTCAGAGGTTACGCACATATCCTCCAGCCTGTGCTTCGGTGTTCTACATCTCGGTGATCATAGCATCGCCTGCGGCACTGGTGAATATCAGGGCTCGCAAAAATATGAAGCGCTCGCCAAGGAGATTTCAGCGGCTTTCGCCGGAGCTGACTTCCCGAAGACCATACTTTTGCTGGGTAAGCACTTCGGGACGTCCACGTACTCTCTGACCTCCCTCTTTGCCGATGAACGGCGAAAAGTCCTGAACATGATCATGGAGCCGACTCTGAGGGAGGCTGAAGCTGCCTATAGCTCGATTTACAAGCACCATGCTCCCTTAATTCGCTTTCTGACCGGGTCCGGCATGCCACGGCCCCAAGTCCTGTCGGTTGCCGCTGACTTGTACTTGAATTCCAAGGTTCGCAGAGTGCTTCAAGGTGACGGGCTTGACCCCGAAGTAGTCAGGCCTCTTCTCGAAGAAGCTCGCTTGGCCGGCGCAAAGCTGGACGCGGCTGCCCTGGGCTTGATACTGGCCGTCAACATCGAGAGTCTGGCCGAACAACTTCTCGATCAACCCGACGACCTTTCTCGCCTGGAGAGATTGAATAAGGCCGCGCAACTGGTTCGGACCCTGCCGTTCGAGGTCAATCTCTGGAAAACCCAAAACATCTGCTACAAGATCCTCAACACCCATTGTCCCAACTTCAAGGAGAAGGCCGACCTGGGCGACCAAAACGCACAGGAATGGCTACGCCATTATACGGCCTTGGCTGATAATTTTTTGCTGCGGGCACCCGTATGTCCCGTGAACGGCAAACCTGCAAATGGATAGAAGAGCGGGAAGTTTCTCATGAATATGCCAACCTCGACCTATCGGATTCAATTCAATCCCGCGTTCGGCTTTCAGGCCGCGCGGCCGGTCATTTCCTATCTGTCGGACCTGGGTATATCCGATCTTTACGCTTCTCCCATATTCAAAGCCGTCAAGGGCAGCCTCCACGGCTATGATGTGGTTGACCCCGGTTGCTTGAATCCCGAGCTGGGAGAGCCCTCCGACTTCGAAACGCTAGCCGGGGAGCTGAGGAAGCACAACCTGGGATGGATTCAGGACATTGTTCCGAATCATATGGCAATGGATTCAGAAAATCGCCTTCTGATGGATATCTTGGAGAATGGCTCCCGCTCCGGTTTTTTTCAGTTTTTCGACGTGGATTGGGACCATCCGGCCGCCAGCCTCAACAAGAGAATTCTGGCGCCCTTTCTTGGCAGGTTCTATGGGGAGTGCCTCGAAGATGGCGAGATCGCCCTCCAATACGGTCCCGACGGCTTCAAGGTTGCTTACTATAACATCGCCTTCCCGTTGCGGATCGAATCTTATATCAATTTTTTCAAACACCTGGCCGACTTAAAGAAGAAGCTCTCCGACGACGATCCCGACTTCATCAAGCTTCTGGGCATTCTCTACGTCTTGAAATTGCTCTCTTCGAGCGACGAGCCGGAAGAGCGCTCCAACCAGATAAAATTCATCAAACGTACACTGTGGGAGCTCTACAACAGCAATACCGTAATAAGGGCATTTGTCGATGAAACCTTGCGGACCTACAACGGTGAGAAGGGAAAGGCCGAGAGCTTCAATTTCCTCGATGACCTTCTTTCCCAACAACTCTTCAGGCTTTCATTCTGGAAAGTGGCCGCGGAAGAAATAAACTATCGCCGCTTTTTTTGCGTCAATGGGCTGATTTCACTCAGGGTGGAAGACGAGCACGTTCTAAGCCACACGCACGGCCTGATCTTCGACCTGATTGAAAGAGGAATCGTAACCGGTTTAAGAATCGATCATGTCGATGGCCTGTACGATCCGACAAGCTATCTTCAAAAAGTGAGAGACAGGACGCCGACGACCTATATCGTGGTTGAAAAAATCCTCGATCTCGAGGAAGACCTGCCACCTTTCTGGCCGGTACAGGGAACGACCGGCTATGATTTTACAAATTACGTCAATGAATTGTTTTGCCGGAAGGAAAATGAGCGCGCCTTCGACAGAATTTATTCCGGCGTGACGGGCTTAAAGAATTCTTATGAAGATATCGCGCGCGACAACAAAAAACTGATGATCCAGGAAGATATGGCGAGCGATGTGCACAACCTCGCTCTGCTTCTGAAGAAGATCTCCAGCCGGGACCGTCATGGAAGCGACATAACCCTGAATGCGCTACGAAGAGCTTTGACCGAAGTCCTTGCGGTATTCCCCGTATACAGGACCTACATCAGCCAGGTTGCGGTCTCGGAGAACGACAGGAAAACTATTTTGGAAGCGGTTGACCGCGCCCGAGCCAATTTCCCCGCCCTCTTGCATGGTTTTACGTTCGTCCGCAGATTCCTTCTCCTGGACTTTCCCGATTATGCTTCCGAGGACGAGAAGCGGGACTGGCTCCACTTCACCATGAGATTTCAGCAGTTTACCGGGCCGGTCATGGCGAAGGGAGTCGAAGATACAACACTTTATGGCTACAATCGGCTCGTGTCACTCAATGAGGTGGGTGGACGGCCGGATCACTTTGGATGCTCGCTCGAGGAATTTCACAACTTCAACACGAAGAAAAAGGACTTGTGGCCGGATTCCTTAAACGCGACCGCGACTCACGATACCAAAAGAGGCGAAGACGCTCGCGCCAGGATCAATGTGCTCTCGGAGATACCGGACGAGTGGCTGAAGAAGCTCCGAGCCTGGATCGGGATAAACAGGGGCAAAAAGAAGCGCGTCCAGGGCATGGCCGTCCCGGACAGGAACGACGAGTATTTTTTGTACCAGACACTCATCGGGGCATTTCCCTTTTCAGAGGCCGATTATCCCGACTTCGTTCAAAGAATCAAGGCGTATATTGTCAAAGCCGTACGGGAAGCCAAGGTCCACACCGCGTGGTTGAAGCCCGACACTGAGTATGAGGACGCTTACGTGTCCTTTGTCGAAAGAATCCTGGCCCGCTCGGAAGCCAATGCGTTTCTGAAAGACCTCATCCCGTTTTGCGGAAGAGTATCTCACTACGGGATGCTCAACTCCCTCTCGCAGACGCTTATCAAGATTACCTCACCCGGTGTGCCCGATTTCTACCAGGGAACGGAATTGTGGGACCTGAGCCTGGTGGACCCTGACAATCGACGCCCGGTGGATTTTGAAAAAAGGCGCGCCATGCTGGCCGGCATCCGTGAACGGGAGGGTGCGGATATTGGCCGACTGGTCCAGGATCTCCTTTCCACGAGAGAGGATGGAAGGATTAAGCTCTTTCTCATTTACCGGGCGCTCAAAGCAAAAAAAGCAAATCGAGAGATCTTCCGTTCCGGTGCTTACCTTCCCCTCGAGTCGGCGGGAAAATTCAGGAGCAATGTCATCGCCTTTGCCTGGCGGTATCGGAGGCAATGGGCACTGGTCATCGCTCCGAGGTTTATCAGCCACCTGGTTCAAGAGGGAGATTTTCCCCTGGGAAGACAAGTATGGCGGGACACAGAGGTGATAGTGCCTGGCGGAGCACCCGCTGCCTGGCGGAATGTTATCACGGGCGAGGTAGTTTCCGCGGGCAAGGTGCTGTCAGTCGGAGACAGTTTACTGAGTTTTCCGGTTGCGTTGCTCATGGGCGAAGGAAAGAAGGAATATGTGCAAGCCACTTGAGTGGCACCGCCCCGGCGGTGCTCCCGTGCGTGCCGGCCAACTGTCGAGAGTCGATGCGTATTCTCCTATCAATAGACCTTATATGAACTTGTGGGGGTAAGATGTGTATAACTGCCAACGTTGAGCCATTTCTCGTCAAAGACTGTGCCCTGGTGACCATAGCAACCGGGAAGAAGGCCCAAAACCTGAAAGAGATGAGAGAGCATTTGCTCAACATCCATCTCGGAAGCATATACCATCATTTTTGGGGTGGACTCTTGAGGCCCAGGTTCGACGACCCCGAATACAATAACGATTTTGCGGAATGGGTTCATCATGCGCTCCAAGACGATATCCTTGCGGAGCGATTGTCCGTTATCGACCCAGATCCTTTTGTAAATCTGGAATCCTTGCGCCAGGAGCTGCTCGAGGTCATCGAACAGAGGCTGGATTCGATCGAAACGGTTACCTGGGCCAAGCCCGACATGCAGTTTCATTTTGTCCGCTCTCAAATGGTGGTTTTCGATACCCACGACAAACTTGAAGAGCCGGAGGAGTTGGTGCAGGCCGTGCCTAAAATGTCCGTGGGAAGCATATTCTATCATTTTATTGATGCGAGACGCCGCAGCCCTGAAATGATGGACGATTTCCGCACCTGGTTGAGGGCTTGCGGTAATGATGACCTTTGCTCGCAAGTGGCCGAGGTCGATCCCTATTTTGGATCACTCGTGGAATTGCGCGGGCAACTGGCGGATCTTTTCGCAAAACATTTTTTTCGGGGAGTGACCGTATGACATCTATTCAAGATTATGTGGCAGTGACCGGAGAAAACGTGATCGACCGACTCCGTCAACTTGCCAGGCCATTAAGAGGCATGAAGGTGGTGCACGTCAACTCCACGTATGTGGGTGGCGGCGTCGCTGAAATTCTGAGCAAGCTGGTCCCACTCCAGAAAGATCTGGGTCTCGACGTGCGGTGGGAAGTCATTCGAGGTGAAGAGGCGTTTTTCCAGGTCACCAAGAGCTTCCACAACGCCTTACAAGGCATACCCGTTCCGCTGTGGGATGGGGTTTTCAAGGTGTACGAGGAAACAGGGGCGCAAAACTCGGAAGAGCTCCGTTCGATTCTCGAGGAAGCCGACATTGTTATTATACATGATCCGCAGCCGCTGCCCCTTTTGAGGTCATGCCCCAATCGAAAAGGCAAGTGGATCTGGCGATGTCATATCGACCTGAGCCATCCTTATCGTCCGGTGTGGCAATACTTGCGTAATTATGTCATGGAATACGATGCGAGTATTTTTTCCCTGGCGGATTTTGCCCAGCCCCTGCCGCACATCCAGTATCTGATGCCGCCCAGTATCGACCCTCTCAGCGACAAAAACATGGATCTGACCCCGGAGGAAGTCCTGGCCGCCAAGCTTCAATTCGGCCTGGACCCCGATAGACTGATAATGCTCCAGGTCTCACGCTTCGATCGATTCAAGGATCCCGTGGGCGTAATTAAATCCTATCGCCTGGTCAAGGCTTTCGCTCCGTCGCTGCAATTGGTACTCGCCGGCGGTGAAGCCACCGATGACCCCGAAGGCGCCGCGGTTCTGGCAGAGGTTCGTAAGGAGGCCGGCACAGACAAAGACATCCACGTGCTGCTCTTACCTCCGGATGCCCATGTCACGATCAATGCCCTGCAGCGAGGGGCGGACCTGGTGATGCAAAAGTCTCTAAAAGAAGGATTCGGCCTCACCGTGACTGAAGCCCTGTGGAAAGGAAAACCCGTGATTGGCGGCGACGCCGGGGGGATTCGGCTTCAGATAGTGAACCATCACACCGGTTTCCTGGTCAAAACTCCGGAGGGAGCTGCCTTGCGCGCCAGGTATCTCTTGCGTCATCCCGATAAGGCCCTGGAGATGGGTCGTATAGCAAAAGAATTGGTCCGGCAGAATTTTCTTTTGACCAGGAATTTGCAGGAGTATTTGAGTATTTTGGTGGCCCTTGTATATGGAGACCAGGAGAGGATAGAGTTACAACTGAAATCCGCGCCGTAATAGCCCCCCGGACCAACACGAGGTACTACCGTTCGTGCTTCGATGCCTCGGCACGAACGGTGGCTTAGCCCTTACTCTCGATATTGTCTACGAGGGCTCGAGCGTTGCCGATGCCTGTCGGATCAGTAGAGCCATTTGGTCCCGTTGAAACGAAAGATTTCGTTGGTATCGGTATGCAATACACAATTAAAAGGCCCTTGCCTGGCCTCCTCAGCGGTTTTTCCAGCAGCGCTACAGCCGTATATCTCATAATGCATGGTGCCGATATATGGAGTAGCCGCCTGACCGACCTTCTTGATGTGAGATCCCGGCGCTTCCCTGATTTCATCGTACTTGGCCGTGAATGAGCCGTCGATGGGGGACTTTTCGATCCGTAGCCCCTTCTCGCCGTACTTGCCTTCCGTATTCAACTTTTTGATCCAGTCCTTCTGGAACTGTACAAAGGTCTGTTCAACTCGCGCCTCATCCATGGCTTGCGCTACGGAGCAAACAGACCCTGAAAATCCCAAAACGAGCAGCCCAAGCCAGAGGATCTTTATGTTTTTCACAGTAAAACCCGCCTTTCCATTGGCTCTATAAAAAGATGAACCGCAGAGCGCACCGTGAGCGCAGAGTATTTTCCCTGCGTTCTCCGCGATCCCTGCGGTGAACATTTATCAAATTACTTTAGGATTGCACGCAAACTGTTGTCCCTTCGGGTCACCGGCTCGAAGCCCGTGACCCAAGAGGGCCAGTCGCACAGCATCATTTTACAATCTGAAGCTCAACCCGCCGGTTTATGGTTCGCCCTTCCGCGGTTGCATTGGTTGCTATCGGGTCTTCCAGGCCGTGACCGACGGTTTCCAGTCTGCCGGCAGCAATACCGTTCGCCACAAAGTAGTTATCCACACCCTTGGCGCGACGATTGGAAAGACCGATGTTGTACTTGGGTGTTCCAACGGAGTCGGTGTGTCCGGCGATCACTACCTCGATACCGGGCTTGGCTTTCAGCGTGGACACCGCTTCGTCCAGGATGGGCTGAAATTCAGGCTTGATGTTGGATTTGTCGAAATCGAACTGGATGCCTCTCAGAACTATCTTCTGCTGAACCGGCGCAACGGTAACTTCCGCTGCTTTTACCGCTTCACCGCAGAACACGTCGTTTACAAACTTTTGCATGGCCGCCGGGTTATTGTAAAGGCTCGACGCCTCCACGAACACTCCATGGCCAATTCCAGCGAGGTGCCGATTGATCGCCGCGCCTTTTTCATCTTCTGGATCCACCTGGTGCGCGATGGTCTTGGAATCTTTCACACCGGGCTGGGCGAAGGAAATAACATGGAAGACAACCTTTGGGTGCTTATCCTTCACTTCTTGCGCTATCACGGCCGGATCGCCACCAACGTTGGACTTGCCGTCGCTCAACATGATGACGGCCGTTCTTCCCTTCAACCGCTCCAGCACCGCCGCCTGTTCGGCGCTAAGGATGCCCTTGGGCATGGGAGTCTGACGGCCGTAGATATCCTGATTGTCTTTGATAGTTTTAATGGCAGCCCCTAATGCAGCGCGATTGTAAACCACCGGGGATTGAATCTCTTGGAACGGAGCGAAAAGATCCAGGGTGGCGTTATACCCCGCTTCGGGGATCACGGCGTTCATTTCGAGAAGAAGCTGCTTTGCGACCGCCATCTTCAAACTACTGGCCTTTTCGTAGTTCATGTACATGGTGCCGGATTGATCCACGAAGAGGATGAAATTGTCGACCTTGGGTGGGCACACAGTCGGTGCGGCAAAGCTTACGGAGGGCATCGCCATGGCCATGAACGAAAACAAAACTGCGGGAAATAGGGCTTTCTTCATCTCACATCCTTTTTTGGTGTTTTGGAGAGCCACTAACATAATTGTGGTGGCCGGCTTCGGTCGTTCAACATAAGACCGATCTAACTCGAGATTTCCCTTGAGCTGCTTCTGTGTTTGGTGCCATATCCCTCCCGTATCTTGCCGGATAAGTGCTCCGGCATCCCGATAAATGCTGCCTTGAGCTTACTAGTTGCGAACTATCTTGCCTGTTACTTGAGCAAGTTCCATGCCCGGTGGATCGAAAGGCGGGTCATTTTAAATTTAGCTAATGAGTGCGGATAGTTAAGGTGGATTTAAACCCATCGAAGGTTATGAGGTCAAGTAGAAAAAGTGTTGCATGCAACGGAAGAGTTGCATTGCTTACATGTCACAGGTAACATTTCGGCATTTGTCGCCGGCCTGTTATAGCCAGTGTTTGAACAGACGGAAAAACCATTCCTTCAGGTGATTGTCGAGTGGCCGTTTTTCCCACTCCTCCAGACTTATCCGATCAGACTCTTTCAGATCTCTTTCAAACATCGCTTGCATACTATCGGCGAAGTCCCGGCCGAGGATCACGGCATTGGCCTCGTCATTCGTAAGGAAGCTTCGCGTGTCCAGGTTGTTCGATCCGATAGTGGACCAGACGTCGTCGATAACCGCCGTCTTTGCATGCAGCATCCCTCCGTGCCTCTCAAACAATTGCACGCCTGCTTTCAACAACCGGGTATAGTAATGTCGGCTCGCATGGTAAACCAGTATGGAATCAGAGGAGGCGGGAAGCAAGATCTTCACGTCAACACCACGTGCCGTAGCTTCGGTGAGCGCTTTCAACATCTGGTCGTCAGGCACAAAATAAGGAGTCGTCAAGTAAATGGAGTTTTCCGCATGAGTGATGGCTGACAGGTACATCATGAATATGAGTCGATTCTTTTCACCCGGTAAACTGCCAACCACCCAGACCAGCGTGTCTCCAGCCTGCTTCGCATAAGGGAAATAGTTTCTCTTGGGAAGTGTTGGTCCCTTTTGTCTTTCCCAGGTGTTTATGAAAAGCCGTTGGAGTCGTGCCGCCGCCGGACCCTCGATTCGAACATGTGTATCTCGCCAGGGCTTTTCCTCCTTCCCACTACGGGACCGACTGGCTGAGCTCCCGGAATAAACACCACTGATGTTGACTCCGCCAGTGAAAGCGATGGCGCCGTCAACTATCAGAATTTTACGATGATCTCGATTGTCTAATGCCCATTCCTTTCCCTTGAGTACCTTCCCGGGATTAACGGGATTGAATTCAAGAACCAGAACCCCACCATCGCGTAGACGCTGAAAAAAGCTAACCGGAGTATTCATGGATCCAAGACTATCGTAAATCAGGCTCACTTGTACGCCTTCAGCACTTTTCCCGATGAGTAGATCGGAAAATAGATTGCCTACTTCATCATCTTCAAATATGAAAGTTTCAAAATTGATGTGATCCCTGGCGTTTTGGATGGCCTTAAACATTGCCGCGTAAGTAGCTTTCCCGTCAATGAGCAGGGTAACCTTGTTGCCGGCCACTAGAGGACTCCCGCTGATGGACTGCATCAACTGAACCTGCTGCTGCAAAAGCTCGGTTTCATCGACCTGCCCCTCAAGCCGTTTGATCATGGCTTTACTTGTTTTTGAAGATAGCTCTCCTTTAGCTCCCATGATCCTTGTCGGTTGATCAGAGCGCGAGAGCTTATGGACTATCATGTTCTGTACATTCGGCAGGGATGCGCAGCCGAAAACAGCGACCAGACAGAGAAAAGTGAGTAATAAGCAAAGAGGTCTCATTAGTGGGCCGGTACTCAAATTTTTCATTGCACGAATCCTGGAATGGCCTCTTGTCCGACCATTATCGCATTGAGCAAAAGGGGTTAACGCTCAAGCGCAACGATGCCAAAATAAAATACTCCGACACTCCGATAAATACTGCCTTCAACTTACAAGTTACGAGCTATCCTGCCTATTGCCGAGCAAATCCCATGCCCGGCAGAGCGAGATTCGCCGCCTTTCCTTTTTAGCTTATGCCCATGGCTATTTAGGGCAAAATGAGTACCATCGGACGATACGACCTGGTATAGAATGAGTGTTGCATGCAACATAAGCGTAGCATTGCTTTAAGTCGCATGTTACACTTCTCCGAGAAATACGAATTATGCACTGATCGTTAGAACAAAGCCCGAAAAGGGACTGAATCGAGGGTGCAAGTATGACTGAACATGAATCCAGAGAGGATCGCACTGCCAGGCTGCGCCGCCTTGCAGAGGAGCGCGGTAGAGAAAGTGCAGCCCAAATAGATCGAACAATGACCAAAGAAGATATCTGGGGGCTGGTTCACGAGCTGCAGGTTCATCAGATCGAGCTGGAGATGCAAAACGAAGAGCTGCGTAAGGCCCAGGAGCAGCTCGGCGAAGCGATGGCAAAATACTCCGATCTCTATGACTTTGCGCCGGTCGGCTACGTCACTTTGAATAAAGAAGGTCTCATCCTGGAAGCAAACCTCACCTTTGCCGGTCTGCTTGGTATTGAAAGAGGCCGCCTGATCAACACCCCTCTTTGGCTTTACGCGATAGCGCGGGACAGAGGCAAGCTCCGATCTCACCTCGATCAGGTTCTTAGAGCCAACGAACGGCTAGCCTGTGAACTGAGACTGGAAAGACGGAGCAACCCGGAACGTTATGTACAATTAGACAGTATCCGGGTAATGAGTGTTGCCGGCGCCGAGTTATGCAGGACTTCCGTAACGGATATATCTATCAGAAAAGTGGTCGAAGAGGAGCTCATCAGGGTTCATGACGATCTGGAAAGAAGGGTGGAGGAGCGCACGGCCGAGCTCAGTGAGAACGAAAGGAAGTTCAGAAAACTATCACAGGAATTCCATACTCTCCTGAACGCTATCAGCGATACCTTGATCCTGCTCTCTCCAAAAATGGAAATATTGTGGACAAACGGTGGAAATGCCTTGGAGTTGAATGAGACGGTATCCGATGCGGTAGGGCAATATTGTTATAAATTATTACATGACCATTCCGCTCCCTCCGAGGACTGCCCGATAACAAGATGTTTCGATAGGGCTGAAAAGGAAGTTGCGGTCGTAACCCAAAACGGGGCGGTACTGGAAATAAGGGCCTTTCCGATCAAAGAGGCTGAGAAGGTCAACAGCGTGCTCCTGCTGGTGAGTGATATCACGGAAAAGATGGCGATGCAGGCGGAAGCGATGCAGGCGGCTCATATGGCTTCACTGGGAGAGCTGGCCGCCGGAGTTGCTCATGAAATCAACAATCCCATCACCGGCATCATAAACTATGGCCAAATACTGATAAATGAGTGCAGCCCCGAGAGCATGGAAAAGGACATCGGAAAGCGGATTGTGAAGGAAGGTGAGCGTATCGGCCGTATAGTAAAGACCCTCCTCTCCTATGCGCGCGATGGGCGAGAAGAGAAAAAGCCCTTTAGCGTACCCGCCATTCTTGAAGAATCCATGATTCTAACCCAGGCGCAAATCCGCAAGGAGGGCATCGATCTAAAGATACACTTTCCCCACGACCTTCCTGAAGTGGATGCCAACTTTCAGCAGATCCAGCAGGGTTTTATAAATATCATAAACAATGCGCGCTATGCCTTGAACGAGAAGTATCCCGGGAGGCATAAAAACAAACGCCTCGAAATCACCGGCGAGAGAGTGACTATCGAAGATCGCCCGTATGTACGAATCGTATTTTACGATCAAGGGGTGGGGATTTCCCCCCATGAGCTCGCCATGCTGACGAAGCCGTTCTTTTCCACAAAGCCGTTCGGAAAAGGGACCGGCCTCGGGCTGAACATTACGCATAGAATCATCACGGATCATGGCGGGCACCTCGGCTTTGAGAGTACCAAAGGGGAATTTACCAGGGTCATAATTGATTTACCGGCTGAGCGAAGCGGTAAAGGGGTGGGAAATGAGTGCGAGAATTCTTGTAATCGATGATGAGGAATCGATCAGGTTTACCTTCGAAAGGTTCCTCAGGGCCGCGGGGCACAGCGTGGCCACTGCCGAGAGCTGCGGCGAAGCTTTGGACCGACTGAACGAGATGAGCTTCGATGTGGTATTTGCAGACATCATTTTGGGGGATGGGACGGGAATCGACGTCTTGCGCGAGATCAGGGCAAGAGGACTGAGCTGCCCGGTGATCATGATCACGGGAGATCCCGGTATCGAGACCGCCGCCGACTCCATTCGCCTGGGTGCGTTCGATTACATCCCCAAGCCGGTCAACCAGGAGTCATTACTGCATGCCACCCGAACGGCTTTGAAGTATAAGGCCGTAAATGAAGAGAAGGAAAGATACCGTACAAACCTCGAGGCTATCTTCAGGAGTGTCAGGGATGCCATCATCACCGTGGATAAAGAATCGGTCGTGATCGAGCTCAATGAAACAGCCATGACCATGTGCGGGTGTTCTCGCGATGACATAGGAAAGCCCTTTAGCTCCCTGCCCGACATGTGCCATGGGAAATGCGTGGAAATTCTCGATGCCGCGATCAAAAGCGGAGAGCCTGTCGAGGTAGACCGTATCGAATGCCGACCTCCCAACAATGTCGGAAGGGTCATCAGCGTAAGGACGTATCCCCTGCTTAATCTTATGGGCACACTCTCGGGCGTCGTTATGGTGTTGAGGGACGATACCCATGTGGCCAACCTCGAAAGGGAGCTCAAGGAGCATAGGCAGTTCCATCGCATCGTGGGCAGAAGCGAGCCGATGCAGAAGGTTTATTCCCTCATAAAAGCTTTGGCCGCTGTTCCAACGACTGTTCTCATCACGGGAGAAAGCGGGACGGGGAAAGAACTGGTAGCCGAGGCGCTACATCGCGCCGGAGAGCGCAGCCACAAACCGATGGTCAAGGTGAACTGCTCTGCCTTGCCGGAAACTCTCCTGGAGAGCGAGCTCTTCGGCCATGTGAAGGGAGCGTTTACAGGCGCTATCAGAGACAATGTGGGGCGGTTTCACAGAGCGGATGGCGGCACCATCTTCTTCGATGAGATTGGTGACATCTCGCCGAAGATACAACTGAAGCTTTTGAGAGTCCTTGAGGAGAGGGAATTCGAGCGAGTCGGAAGCTCTACTCCAACCAAGGTGGACGTTAGGCTGATCGCCGCAACGAACAAAAATCTAATGGAAAAAGTCAGCCTCGGCGAATTGAGGGAAGACCTCTACTACCGGCTGAAGGTGGTTGAGATCAGGTTGCCACCCCTAAGGGACAGGCACGAAGACATCCCTCTTCTGGTTGAGCACTTTCGAAATGGGTTCAACACGAAATTCAAGAAAACCATTGAAGCCATATCCTCCGATGTCTTGAAAGCTTTTCTCAAGTACCCCTGGCCGGGCAATGTGCGGGAGCTCGAGCACACCATGGAGCATGCCTTCGTCCTGTGCAGTCAGAACATCATTACCTTCGATCATCTGCCGCCTGACTTCATGAGTGCTCCAGGAATCCAGCCCCGCTCTCCCGATGAAGCACAGGAAGCCGATTCTCACGCAATTCTTGAAGCCCTGGATAAAACCGCCTGGAACAAAGCCAAAGCAGCCCGGTTGCTGGGGATAGACCGCGTGACCCTCTACCGGAAAATCAAAAGATACAATCTAACTGATCGGTGAGCTGGTGAATAGGCTGACCTATTCACCAGCTCACCGATTTTTCAAGCGTTGCATGTGATGCAGAAATCATGCAACCCTTCCGTTGCATGCAACACCTCTTTTCTTGCCGGCTATAAGCCGGCATTCTCGCCCCTCAGCCTTAACATCATGTTATGACATCACAATATGTAATGAGTGCTATCACCTGCCTTTTCGGCACGGATCTTGATGATACAAGCCACAATGAATAGCCATTCCGGACTTTTCTCGCCTGTCATAGCTGACAGGTGAGTGGTGGTTGGCAATTCTGAAGAAGAATCTGATTCCGTGAACAGGGCATTACAACATTAAGGAAACGCCGAGCTTTCGGCGGAAGAGGAGATATGGAAATGTTGGGAACATTTTTAGTCATGATATTAGTTCTTCTAGTGGCGGGGGAGCTCACCTGCCTGGCCATACGGCAGTGGGTGAGAATACTATCCAAGCGGTTGCATGGGGCCGATCCTTCCGATTGTGGTCGTGCTCCTGTCAATAGCCCATATTTGACAGGCGTGAGGGCATCGCAAAGGAGTGCCGTCCACTCTTTTGCTATGGGATATGGTCTGGCAACCGTAAGCATTAAACATCTTTAAAAGAAAAGGAGCAAGTCATGAACTGGGATCAAATCGCGGGGAACTGGAAGCAAGTCAAGGGCGTGGTCAGGGAGAAGTGGGGAAAGCTTACCTACGACGATATGGACGTCATTGCAGGAAAACGCGACATACTCCTCGGCAAGATACAAGATAGACACGGCATCGCACGAGAAAAGGCGGAAAAGGAGCTCAAGGATTGGGAAGCTTCTTTGAAGTAGTTGAGGCGCGCTCATCACAGCGTTCGGAAAAAAAGAATGCAATAATCAGGGTTCTTGTTTCCGACCTCCAACTACTGATTTCTAATCTCCATATCATAATAGGAACGCGCGGGATGGGGGCTTTGCCTCCGGATAGATATCAAACAACAATTGAAACTAAACCTCAAACAATTAAGGAGATCCACATGAGTAAGACCGTCCTGTCCATAGTGTTCTTTCTTTGCTTTGCCGTATTGGCGGGCATGTCTGCAACCTCCTTTGCCGCTCAGTCAGTGGGGGGCGAGATAGATGATACTGTTATTACTACTACGGTGAAGGCTGAGCTGGCAAAAGATGTTCGGCTGGGGACGCTGACCGGCATTGAAGTGAATACGACCCAAGGTGTGGTTACCCTCGCCGGTAAGGTGCATAATAGTGAAGAGAAATCGCTTGTAGAGCAGAAAGTCCGGACCATAAAGGGTGTTGTCAAGGTAAACAATGCATTGCAGATAGTTACCCCGTAACAAAAAGAATGATCCGGAACGGGCTCCTGACGCAAAGGTCATCTCATTTTCGAAAGCGGTGGCACCCTGTGGCCCGTTCCGATCCTCACCCCGGACGCTCCTGCGCTCCGTCTCCGCCTCTCCCGCGAGGGCCGACCATTTGGAGGCAAGAGCATTGGGACCAGGAAACATAACCTGGAAGCTTCTGCTCGTTTTATAGATTTATTATGAGGCAACCATGCGCTGTTTGCAGCGCGCAAAAAGGAGACCACATGAAGAAGACTACCTTATCCATTGTTATGGTATTGAGTATGGCTCTTTGGCTCGGTGTATCATCAAAGGCCTTTGCCTATAGCACAAACCCCGAAATCATCGTCTTTATAAATCAGGCTTTTGACGAGTTGGCGGAAGGTAAATGCAGTCTGGCTGAGAGTCACCTGAAAGAGGCATACAAGATAGATCCAAATGATCCTTACGTACTCCTGAATCTTGGTGTCGTATATCAGAACAGTGGCCGAAAAGAAGAGGCAAAAGAGATGTATAGCAAAGCCATGGAAATGGGTGCCTCTGAAACTCCCCCGCGCGTCCAATATAAAAACGATAGCGAGCTTACAATAAGCAGTATCGCCCAAAGGAATATCAATGCCATGAATAGTCCGGACTTCACTCTTGCAGGTGGGACCTGTCCTATTCCGTCCAATACAAGGACAATGGCAGTCCAACAGTAAGATCGAATCACACGAAGGGACCGGTCGAGGCAGCGACCGGGTCCCTCGACCAGCGGAGCGCGGGCGCGCTCCGCACAGGCAGCTATTGCAGGGAATGCAAAAAATTCTGGAATTGAGGCGAATCATCGAGGAGTTTCTTTACGGCGGCGCGTACACGGTCGATGCTTTCGCGTGGTAAAGAGAAATTCGTTCCGATGCTGTTGAGGAACTGCCGTTCACTGTCGTCCCGCAGGCTGTCGAACCTCAGATGGACAAGAGATGTTTGCGGATATGGGGGCGGCCCTTCCGGATAGATTTCCCCTACGCAGTGCTCGACTCCGCCCCGCTCATTCTTCTCACAATACGCTCGTCTTTCCGTGTATGCCGTTTCGGCTTTCTCCCATTGAGCAAAAAGATCGTTGAGCCTTTCGGTGGTGTCGGAGGAGTAGTTTTGCAGCACGGAAACGGTCACCCTGTTCACAGTCTGAGCCAACCCGATTCTGCTCAGCACGGACTCGGTGGTATCGACCGGTTCCGCCCTGGCGTTCACGATAATCACAAGGAGCTTTTTGATTGCCTTTCGCTTGATCCTGTCCCGCAGAGTCCACAAGCCGTCCTCTCGAAGTAGCGCATAAAGCGGGCCGCGCAGAGCGAGCACGTCCGAAATGCCTCCGTCCACAAGCTTTATGCATGGCCGCCGCCGGGAATCCAGGTAGGTCATGAGCATTCTGGACTGATCGTACAGTCCTGTACTCATGTCCTTTTCCATATAGCCTCGGCTAAGCCATTCCGGAGGCTGATAACCGCATTCCCCGGCATGATTGTCCAACCACATCGGGGCGAAGACCACGGGAAAGGATGCGGACGCGGTCACCGCGCGCGATACATGGAGCTTTGAAAGATCGCCGCACAACAGATCGAATTGATCCTGGGAAAACTCGAAGCGCACTCCCTGGATCATGTCGGTTGCATTGATCAGAATGAATGGGCGCGTATTGCGCATATCACCGAAGGTGGCTCCGTGAAAAAATTCCCTGTCATAGTATTCATCCGCCAGGTCGGTCCGGGTGAAGTTCGAAGAAAAGATGCGAAACCAGCCACGGAAGGAGAAGAGCTGTTTCAATAGATCTTCTTCGATATTGTGGTAGAGAATTTTCTCCGAAAAGTCCTTAAACAGCCTGTCGCCATAGAGCCCGTAATACGCGGCGGTGATACTCCCCCCCGAAGCCGATGATATGATATCCACCTCATCGAGGAGGCTCCGCTCGCTGCCGTGCCAGGAAATCCCGGTCTCCTTCAGCTTCTCCATCACTCCATAGGACATGGCCATGGCTCGCGTCCCGCCGCCCGAGAAGGTCAGGATGACGAACAGGTCATCGGAATTATTCCCGAGCAGTGCCAGGTTATTGAACCGATAGTCGGCGGAACGGTCACGGCTGCTCAGGACCGTGGTGCGCGGATAGTGGGCGCAGGCGGATAGAGCAAGCACAAGAATGAACGGGAGCGTAAGGAGCTTACATTTCATCATCTTAGGCCTCGCGTGTGGGTTAAACCGGGCAGCAGCGATCCAGCTCCGGGCATGATAGGATAGTTGAACAGATCTCGTGAGTTATTTGGGGCGGCGACTCGAAATTGTCGCAAGCTCGGGACTTATCAGCCCGGGATGCCCGGACTTTGTCTCAACCGTGATCATCCGCTGGTGATATGCCTCGAGTGAGCGCCGATGCCCGATGCTGATCATCGTCGTTCGCCCCAGGGCGTCAGCGAGCCTGCGATAGAGCGCCCCTTCCTGGTCCTCCTCCAACGCGGACGTGGCCTCGTCGAGGAACAGCCAGTCCGGTTTGTTGAGGAGGGCTCGGGCGATTGCCACGCGTTGCTGTTCGCCCGGCGAGAGCACGTGCGTCCAATGCGCCTCCTCGTCCAGGCGCTCTCCCAGCGAGGACAGATCGACCGCGGCCAGTGCCGCGTGCGCCTCGGCGTCCCCATCCGACAATGGTCTGGCCGGAAACCACAGCGCCTCGCGCAAGGTCCCGATAGGCATATAGGGCCGCTGCGGCAGGAACAACGTCGAAACACCAGCGGGCAGTAGGATGCACCCGGCCGCATACGGCCACAGACCGGCGAGGACGCGAAAGAGCGTGCTCTTGCCGCATCCCGACGGCCCCTTCAGCAACACCGCTTCGCGCGGTTTCAGGCTCAGCGTCACGGGCGCGAGCAGTGGCGTTCCCATGGGCAAAGCCACGGACACATCCTTTAATTCGATCGTGTCGCGAGCGCTCGTCTCAATGCGCGCGCCCACGGCTTCCGCGCTGGCTTCGCGCTTGATCTCTCCGCCGAACTCGCTCAATCGGTCCACCGCGGCCCGCCAGTTAGCGAAGACGGTGTAGTTACCGATGAACCAGGACAGAGCTTCATTCACCTGCCAGAAGGCATTTGAGATCTGCATCAGGATGCCGAACTGGATGGCGCCCGCGAAATAGCGCGGTGAGGCGACCAGCACCGGAAAGAGAGCGGCAAACTGGCCGAAGAATAACTGGAACGTCTGGTACTGGATATTGCGCATGATGAGGAGCTTGAAGTTGTCGTAGAGTGCTCCGAAACGGCCGAGCGCAATGCCTCGTTCCTGGGCCTCGCCACCATAGAGCGCGATGCTTTCGGCCTCCTCGCGCAGGCGCACCAGACTGAAGCGGAAGTCGGCTTCGACGCTCTGCTGCCGGTTGCTGAGGTGGATGATCGGGCGCCCGACCAGGTGAGCGAGCACCGACCCGCCGCCCGAGTAGAGGACGGCCACCCAGAACATGTAGCCGGGGATCGTGATTTCAAACCCGTGGATCGGCACGGTGATACTGCCTGCCAGGCGCCAGAGGATTGCGGCGAAAGATGCCAGCGTCACCAGTGAGCTCAGCAGGCCGAACGCTAAAGACACCGTGAACTCGGTGAATATTCGGATGTCCTCGGAGATTCGCTGGTCGGGGTTGTCGGTCTTCCCGGAGAAGCGGAGGCGATAAAAGATTCGGTCGGTGAGCCAGTGGGTGAGGTATTGATCCGTCAGCCAACGCCGCCAGCGAAGCTGGAGCGTCTGGTTCAGGAAAGAGCGCGGCAGCACGACCGCCAGATAGAGCACAATCAAGAGGAGCATGGTAACGAAGGCACGGTAGAAGCCGGCCCCGTCGAGCTTCTGAAGGGCGGTAAAGAGGGTGCCGTTAGCCACGTTCTGCAACACGCTGATGTACACCGCGCCAAGGGTGAGGGCGATGTTTGCACCCAGGAGCGCCCACGCGGACCAACACTCCCCGCTCACCCAGTAATTTTTCACCAGATCCCAGACATCGTGTCCAAGCATTTCCCGCTTCGTCATCCAGGCACCCTCCCGCAACAAGCACGAAGTACGGATTCATGGAAAACCCTGTTCTCCGCGGGCGTCTTTAGCCGCTGATGCGCAAAAAAGTCATTAAAGCTCACTCGTTCAGGCCGAACTGGGTCCGATAAAGGGAAGCAAAGGCCCCTCCCGCATGCACCAATTCCACAAAGCTCCCTCTTTCGACAATCTCCCCTGAGCGCAGGACCAGGATCATATCGGCTTCTCTTACGGTGGAAAGTCGGTGAGCAATGATAAAAGTGGTACGCCCCACCATCAGTTGGCTCAAGCCTTCCATTATGGCCGCTTCGGTTTCGGCATCGACGGAGGACGTCGGCTCATCCAGGATGAGTATGGGTGAATTCCGCAGAGTTGCGCGTGCTATGGTGATTCTCTGTCTTTCACCTTCGGACAGGGTCGCCCCCTGCTCGCCCACCAGGGTATCGTAGCCCTTTGGCAGCCTTGAAATGTAGTCGTGGATTCGTGCAAGGCGCGCAGCGGAAACGATCTCTTCCTCGGTCGCCTCGGGGCGGCCATAGGCGATGTTCTCCCTTATGCTTATGGGAAAAACAAGGGGAGGCTGGAGCACCATGGAGATCTGCTTCCTCAGTGACTTGAGCTGATATTCCCGCACATCGATCCCATCGATTAGAACCCTGCCCTCGCAAGCGTCATAAAAACGAGGGAAGAGGCTCACAAGAGTCGACTTTCCCACACCGGTGGGACCCACGATGGCAATCTTCCGGCCTGGAGAAATCTGTACGGAGATGTTTTTCAGAACTGGTTGATCCGGCGCATATTGAAAGGAAACTTCTTCCAGAATGATCTCCCCCTTTGCCCCTGTCTCCGGAAAGACACGATCTCCGTCCTTCATATCCCTTTCGATATCAAGAATCTCGGAGACACGCTGGAAGCCGACCTTTGCCCCCTGAATGACGCCCCAGGTCTGGCTGATCGTGTAGATTGGGCCATAGAGGGAAGCGAGGTAAGTCGTGAAGATCACTATATCCCCAATACTGAGGGCACCGGCAAGAACATGCCGGGCACCAACCCAGACGACGAACGCCGTGCCCAGGGACATCACCACGTTGATCACGCCGGAATAAAAATTCTGCAGCGTATACAGGCGTAAGCTGGCATCCAGGCTGCCGACACTGGCTTTCATGAACTTCCGGTGCTCGTCTTCCTCTTTGGTGAAGGCTTGAATAATCCGCATCGAAGACATAGCCCTCTGGACCACCGAATAAACGTCGCTTTCCTGCTCCCGAAAATGAGTTGCCGCTGAAGTTATGGTTTTGCTGAGAAGAAAAATCATAATCGCCAGGACGGGACATATGCTCAAAGCCATCAAAGTCAGCTGCCAGTCGAGCCTTATCATCACGAAAAACATCCCGCCGAGCAGGGTAACAGCGGTTGCAATGGGAAAAACACCATTCATGGTAAGTGCCTGGATGGAATAGGTGTCCGATGTTACCCGGTAGAGAAGGTCCCCAACCTGTCTTCTGCTGTGAAATGCCAGGGAGAGGCGTTGGAGGTGGCCGTAGAGATCGCTTCGAAGGTCATTGACCATGCGTTGCCCGATCCTGATGGTGCTGTAGTTGTTCAGCATGGTCAATCCGCCCAAAAAGAGGTAGATCAATATCAGGCCTACACAGGAAATGAAGAGAATGGTCTCTTTCGGGAAGGGTTTCAGAAACGCCCAGGGGACCGGCTTTCCACTCAACACGTTATCGATGACAACCTTGAAAGGCCAAGGTTTCAAGATTTCGAACATACTGATCACAAAAACCTGCCCCAGGGCTATTATGAAAGGGAAGCGGTAGGGCCAGAGGTATTTGAGGACCTTTTTTCTCATGACGGCACATCACCTCTCAGGGAATGTAAAATGAAAATGGGTCGACCTATCCGCGACATTGCCGAACATCCTCCAGCAACTCTACAAAGAACAAAATCAGTGGATAAAAAGACTTCGATTTTCCTCAATCCCGTCAAGAAGGGCGGAGACCGCGTACTGCAATGCATTTTTGGCACCCTCCTCAGGCGTCGCTCCGAACCATTTTCCGGTGCTGGACTCCGCGTGCCCCCCTATTTTTGCGATACTTGTCCCATCTTTTGCATAGAGCTCCGTCAACATATCGATATCGAAGCCATACTTCTGATTCCCAAACGAAGAATCGACGCTCATGAATCTGGGTATCAGCACATAATCACAGGCCCTCATCTCCAAGCTGACCGGACCATCGGGACCGAACATCGCCATGGCTTCGGCTTCGCTCCTCACCAGTAAGACTTGAACGGAAGCGAATTCGATTCCAAAGGCGACCCTCAGCTCCCGTACAGCATCCTCACCGAGCGGGTGGCGTCTTTCATTGCCCTCGTAAGTGCTGACATACACGAAGCGCTGGAACTCTTCCGGGATCAACAGAAGAGCTCTCACTGGAACGGGTGGTTTTCCATACTGGGAATAATCCATGGGCACCACCCACGAGCTCTGCGCAACACTGGAAGTGGTTAAAAGAAACAAAGAGACAAAAAGGAGGGACAAATTTACTATCGTTTTCATGGTTGTTCTCCTCGTTCAGATTTACTGCAGCGCCCTTGCAGCCTCTTGTCAAACCTTACCAAATGCGGGGCACGGAAGAGAACCGTGAGGTAAGCCCAAGGAGGAGCCAGGCGCCATCAACTCCAGGCATATTTGATGCCCGGCGGATCGAGAGAGGTCGCGTTTTGAATCCAGATGATAGACGTTATTGCTAATAAGCTCTGCGAATGCTGCCGACCGCCCAGATCAACTCAGCTTGAACGCTGGGCAGCCGACGCGAAACAATCCACTTAAGGACGAATAAAGAGGGGTGGGAAAAAGATACCGATGCCCGGCGGTGGAGGCGGTGCATAGATGACCGGCGGCGGACCATAAGCTCGTTGCCTGTAGCCATAAGGCCGATAATAACGCCTGTCATACATATGGCGGTTACGGTTATAATACCCGCGATGACCACGCCTGTCATGCCAACGTCCGTTGTCCTCGTAACGGCCGTTGTCATGTCTTCCCCAACGTTCATGGCCACCATCTCTGCCGAGGGCCGGTGCCACATCCATACTGCCGATCATTACGGCTAAAACAAGCCCCAACAGAATCTTACCCAGTATGGATCTGGAGCTCCATGTGCTTGACGTTTTCATAAAGGTACTCCATTCTTGGATCGATTCCAATCGCCTGGTGTCAATCCTTATTTGTATAATCTTACTGATTATTTCGTCTTATGTTTTCCATGTCTTCCTGTCCGGAATATTGCATCGGCACTCTTCTTTTGTGCATCCGACAAACCGGCATAGAACGCCTCGAAAGGCGGAATCAACTTCTGCAATTGAGCAAAATGGGCTTCGGTCATTTGACTATAGAATTTCATATGCTCAACAGCGTTCATGTTAGTGATTGCAGCCCTGTCCTTGCGAAGGGCGTCCATCTCTTTCGCATTTTCCCGCATCACCTGAGTAACCTTATTCCATGATTCTTTCTGGGTCTCGGTGATCTTTAGCGCGTCTTGAAGCTCTTTGATGCGGGCCTCGGCATGCTCGACAGCAGAGGTTCGAGCAATCCCCGATGATTTCTTTTCGCTTGAGGCTGCAAAAGAAAGATTTGCCTTGGCAAAAAAGATAGTGGATAGAAACGCCACCATCAAAACAACGAGTATAGCTGGAAAAACAACCTGATAAGCCCTTCGTTCCATGATCTGTCTCCCTTGAAGTTTGGTCATAATTGTTGTTCGTTATGCCTATTGTTTCCCTGTGCTCTTTCTGCAAACAACAGCAAGAATGAGCGAGCCTCAACTACCTCAAAACTCCCCAATCATTGAGCTCCTTTTCTGCCTGTTCAGGTTTGATCCCGCATCCTACTTGTATTTGGCCCAGGAGTTGATCGCGCCTTCCAGCAATGATGCTGAGCTCATTGCCGGTGAGCTTACCCCACTTCTCCCTGACGTTGCCTTTGAATCGCTTCCAGTTCCCTGCTATTTCATCCCAGTTCATGAATTGCTCCGTTTGTCTTAAAGAAGTTTGAAGGCCTGTCTTAAGAAATTCTGATTGAGAAAATCGCGCTTTCCCATCCACCTGTTGCTTACGCAAACTCCATGCCCGGTGGATCGACAGGCGGTTTATTTCAATAATTATATCATAAGTACATATAGTTAATTGTAGCGCGAAGCCCATCTAAGGTTGTGGACCTGAGTAGAAAAAGCGTTGCATGCAACAGAAGAGTTGCATTTCTTCCATGTCGCATGTAACACTTCAATGCCGGAAAGTATCTTCGACACATACTACCTGCCGGGCCGGCATTTGGGCGATAACAACCAATTTCATTCCACTTGCGTGGAATTACCAAGGTTTCGGATTTACTTTCGCACGGTGAGCGACTGGAATCGAGGGCACCGGGTCGATTTATTGTCAGGAATTTCGTATCTTGGGAAGTCAGTGTAGCCCACCTCATCAAAAGAATACCAGACCATCTGATCCGCAGGCGGATTTAAGGGCCAACCATTGGCGAAACGCTCCACCAGGTCCGGGTTGTTGATGAAGGGTCGACCGAAGGAGATCAAGTCCGCGTGGCCGTTTTCAATCGCGGCCTCCGCTGTTTCCTGAGTGTAACCACAGTTGCCCATGAGCGGCCCCCCGAACACGGTTCGGAATTCCGGCAGGATCATTTGTGGTCCGAGCTCGTGAAAGCCGAATTCGAGACCGTCCACCACATGGAGGTAGGCGAGCTGGTACTGGTTGAGCTGTTTTGCCGCATAAAGAAAGGTCTCGCGAAAATCGGGTGAGCCCATGTCGTTAAAGATGCCGTTCGGTGAAAGGTGTACACCGACTCGACCGGACGGCCAAACAGTGAGAAGCGCCCGCACAGTCTCATCCAGGAACCGGTAGCGATTCTCCAGGCTTCCCCCGTAGCGGTCGGTTCGATGATTGGTCCTGGATTGCAGGAACTGGTCAAGGAGATAGCCATTGGCCGAGTGTATCTCGACACCGTCAAACCCCGCGTTTTTTGCCCGCTCCGCCGCACGGCGGTAATCCTCCACGATGGCCGATACTTCCTCCGTTCCCAGGGCTCGCGGCGTTTGATAGGGCTGATTGCCGTCGGGCGTATGGATATAGTCCCCGTTGAGCTTGATGGCAGAAGGGGCTACGGGAAGTCCCTCATTCTCGTGAAAACTGCCATGGGAAGCTCGCCCGCAGTGCCAAAGCTGCAAAAATATCCGTGTGCCCTTGGCATGAACCGCATCGACAATCATCTTCCAGGCTTCGGCTTGTTCATCCGTATAGATTCCCGGACTGTTCAGCCAACCGATCCCTTGTCTTGAAATCACCGTCGCTTCAGTGATGATCAGCCCCGCGGAGGCCCGCTGAGCGTAATACTCGGCCATCAAAGGATTGGGCAGGCGCATCTCGCCGGCTCGAGATCGTGTCAACGGCGCCATGACAACCCGGTTATTTAGCGACAGTCCCCGCAGGTCAAACGGGCTCAACAAGGCATTAGTGCTGGTAATTTCACTCATGGCTTCTCCCCTTCGTATAAGTTCAACAGTTGTGCTACTCCCGTACCGGCTTCGGACAGGGGCTTACGTACCCGCTCGTTTGCGCAGGTGCTCCCTCAGATAGGACCGGTCGCCTATCATGTGTAACAATGGACCGTGCACCGCCATTTCCACGACGCTCACAGAAGCCACGGGCATATTGATGCGATCTCGAAAACGCCCCACATCGATGCCTAGCAGGGAGCAAAGCATAATCCTGATCGTGGCTTTGTGAGAGACGACGAGGACATTTCCCGCGCTGCGGGTTTGTTCAATCTCTTCAATAACAAGCGAGCTGCGCCGGGCAGTATCGATACCTCTTTCCCCTCCGGTTGGAGCATTCCACCCCGGATCGGCTAACCAGCTAACATAGGCATCATGAAACTCTCGGCTCACCTCTTCAGGGGTTTTCCCTTCCCATTGACCATAAGCAATTTCCCTCAGCCCCTCTTTGAGCTGCACTCGTATTCCCACAGCCTCGCAAAGAGGCTTGGCCGTGGCTACGGCACGGCTTAGCGGGCTGGAAAAGACGGCGACCCATGGAAGAGATTTATAAGAATCGGCAAAATCCTCTGCCATCTGATAACCTTCCGGGGTTAAATCCGGGTCAAGGGTGCCGCAGTAACCACCTGTCCGGCTGGCAGTGGTTTCTCCATGTCGGAGAAGATAGATGGTTAAACTCATGAGTCAATCCTTCCCTTCGCCTTAATTGCTCGAGATCCGGCCCAATCAAAACACGACCTTTGCTTATCTTGCCCGCGAGCCCACATTACTTTCCATCTCGGTCCTGTACCGGCCAAGGCAGGCGGCACTGTTGCATCCGGCTCTATGATACAGAGCCTGCTGAGCCGCGGCCGCATTTGCCTGCCGGCCCTTCCATATATCCAAAGCCGGTTGCTGGATGGCGCGGGCAAAGGAAAATGCCAACGCCCAAGGCAGTCGCGACTTGAATCCAACATTCATGGCATTCAAGCGGGCGGAGGCCAGTTCACCGGATTGGCCCCCCGATAGAAAGGCAATCCCCGGCACGGCAGCAGGAACGGCCCTGAGAAGGCAGGTCACGGTGGCATCGGCCACCTCGTCGACCGATTCTTGCTTCGGGCAGGTCAATCCCGGAAGCACCATATTGGGCTTCAGGATCATACCCTCCAGCGTCACCCGTTGGGTGTAAAGCTGGTTGAAAACCGTTCGCAGGACTTCCTCCGTTACCTCGCGGCACCTCTCCAGGGTATGCCCGCCATCCATGAGCACTTCCGGCTCGACGACGGGGACCAGACCGGTTTCCTGGCACAAGGCGGCATAGCGGGCTAATGCATGCGCATTGGCCTCGATACAGCCCCGACCGGGAATGCCGGCTCCGATGGTGATCACCGCGCGCCACTTGGCAAAACGGGCGCCCATTCGAAAGTATTCAGCCAGGCGGTCGCGCAATCCATCCAGGCCTTCGGTTATTTTCTCACCGGGGTGAGCGGCCATAGCTTGCGCGCCGGTGTCAACCTTGATGCCGGGAATGATTCCCGCATCGGTGATGACTTCAACAAAGGGAGTACCATCTTTCCCGGACTGACGGATGGTTTCATCATAAAGGATGACGCCACTGATAAACTCACCCAACCCGGGAGTGGTCACTATCAATTCCCGGTAGGAGCGGCGAAGCTCTTCAGTTTGAGGAATCCCCAATTTTTCAAAACGCTTGTTACAGGTGGGGGTACTCTCATCCATGGCCAGAAGGCCTTTGCCCTCGGCAACCATGGCCCTGGCAGTGTCTATAAGCTCTTGTGAATTCATTTGGGGCTGCTCCATTTCCAATCACGAATCTCCGGCATGTCCTGACCGTATTTGTCGATGTATTGCTTGTGCTCAAGGAGCTTGTCCTTGAGCTGCTGCTTCAGGTAGATCCCTTTGTCGCCGGTCCGCGGCAGACGGTCGATGGCGTCCATCACGAGGTGGAAGCGGTCCAGATCGTTCAGCACCGTCATGTCGAAGGGCGTGGTGATGGTGCCCTCTTCCTTGTAGCCTCGGACGTGGATGTTGTGGTGGTTGGCGCGGCGGTAGGTCAGCCGGTGGATCAGCCACGGGTAGGCATGGAAGGCGAAGATGACCGGCTTGTCCCTGGTGAAGAGCTCGTCGAAATCCATGTCGCTCAACCCGTGCGGGTGCTCGGCTTGCGGCTGCAGCTTCATGAGGTCCACGACGTTGACCACCCGGATTTTCAGGTCGGGCAGATGCTCCCGCATAATGGAGACGGCCGCGAGCGTCTCCAGCGTGGGCACGTCGCCACAACAGGCCATGACCACGTCGGGGGCAACGCCCCGGTCGTTGCCGGCCCACGGCCAGATGCCTATGCCCTTGGTGCAGTGCTTGACGGCGGCGTCCATCGTCAGCCACTGCGGCGCAGGGTGTTTGCCCGCGATCACGACGTTGACGTAATGGCGGCTGCGCAGGCAGTGGTCCATCACCGACAGCAGGCAGTTTGCATCCGGCGGAAGGTAAACACGCACGACCTCGGCCTTCTTGTTCACGACGTGGTCGATGAAACCGGGATCCTGATGCGTGAAGCCGTTGTGATCCTGGCGCCAGACATGCGAGGCGAGCAGGTAGTTGAGCGAGGCGATCTTCCGCCGCCACGGCAGGTGAGACGTGACTTTCAGCCACTTGGCGTGCTGATTGAACATCGAATCCACGATGTGGATGAACGCCTCGTAGCAGTTGAAGAGTCCATGCCGCCCGGTGAGCAGATAGCCCTCGAGCCAGCCCTCGCATTGGTGCTCGCTGAGCATTTCCATCACGCGCCCGGTGGGGGCGAGAAATTCGTCGTTCGGCACGGTCGCGGCGTTCCATTGGCGTTTGGTGACTTCAAAGAGGGCTTCCAGGCCGTTGGAGAGCGTCTCGTCAGGGCCAAAGACCCGGAAATTACGCTGCTCACTGTTCAGCTTCACCACATCGCGCAGGAAACGCCCGAGCACGTGCGTGTCGCCGATACCGCGCACCCCCGGCGAGGGCACCTCGACCGCGTAGTCGCGGAAATCCGGCATCCGAAGGTCGCGGAGCAGAATGCCGCCGTTGGCGTGGGGATTCGCGCCCATGCGTCGCTCGCCCTTGGGCGCGAGCTCGGCCAGCTCCGGTTTCAGGCGACCCTGCTCATCGAAGAGCTCCTCCGGCCGGTAGCTCCTCAGCCAGTCTTCCAACAGCTCGAGGTGCCCGGGATGGATGGCAGGGTCGGAGAGAGGCACCTGGTGGGAACGGAAAGTGCCTTCGATCCGCAGGCCGGCGACCATCTTCGGCCCCGTCCAGCCCTTGGGTGAATTGAGGACGATCATCGGCCAGCGTGGACGCGCCAGGTTGCCGTGGACGCGAGCGTCCTGGCGGATTTTTTTGATCTGCTCCACCGCCGTGTCGAGCGTCGCTGCCATGGCCTCATGCATCAGCTCGGGCTCGTGACCCTCGACGAAGTAGGGTGTCCACCCGTAGCCGCGGAGCAACTGTTCCAATTCCTCGTGGGTAATGCGGGCAAGGAGAGTCGGGTTTGCAATCTTGTAGCCGTTGAGATGCAGGATCGGCAGCACCGCGCCGTCGGTTACCGGATCGAGGAACTTGTTCGAATGCCACGCCGTGGCCAGCGGTCCGGTTTCCGCCTCGCCGTCGCCGACGACGCAGGCGACGACGAGATCGGGATTGTCGAACGCCGCCCCGAAGGAATGGCTGAGCGAATAGCCCAGCTCACCGCCCTCGTGGATCGAGCCCGGGCACTCCGGCGATGCGTGACTGGGAATTCCTCCGGGAAACGAAAACTGAATAAAGAGCTTCCGAAGCCCGGCCTCATCCTGGCTGATGTCGGGATAGATCTCGCTGTAAGTACCCTCGAGGTAAGTGTTGCCCACGACGGCCTGGCCGCCGTGTCCGGGGCCGGAAACGTAAATCATGTCGAGGTCGTATTTTTTGATGACCCGGTTCAAGTGCGCATAGATGAAGTTCTGCCCGGGGGTCGTGCCCCAATGTCCCAGCAGCATATGCTTTACATCCGCGAGCGCTAGCGGCCGCTTAAGCAGCGGATTGTCACAGAGATAAATCTGGCCGACCGAAAGATAGTTGGCCGCGCGCCAGTAGGCATCCATTTTGTGGAGCAGCTCCGGGGAAAGAGTCTTTGTATCCATGGCTCAATTGTCCTTTTTAAAGTCAAGGCCGAGAACGTGGCAAACCATCCCGGCTATCACGCGTTCTTCATCCGTGGGAATGACGCGGACCGCAACCCGGCCGGCCGCCGTGGAAATCACGCCCTCATTTGCCGCGTTTCGCTTTTCTTCGAGCTCGATTCCAAGGAATCCCAGCCCCTCGCAAATCCTGGCGCGTACTATGGGCGCATTCTCTCCGATGCCGCCGGCGAACACCAACGTGTCCAGCCCGCCAAGTGACGCGGCGAAGGCGCCGATCCATTTCTTGATCTGGTAGCAAAAGAGCGCTACCGCCTCAGCCGCCCGCACGTCCCGCGTTTCACGGTCGAGCAAATCACGCATGTCGGAACTGGTCGCCGACACACCGAGCAGCCCGGACTGGAAATTGACCATATCATTGAATCCTTTTGCATCGAGGCCTTCTGTGCGCGCCAGATACCAAAACAGTCCGGGATCGAGATCGCCTGAACGGGTGCTCATCGGCACTCCGGCTGTCGGGGTGAAGCTCATGCTAGTGTCCACGGATTTGCCGTCACGCACTGCGGCAAGGCTAGCGCCATTGCCGAGGTGGGCCAGGATGACCCGGCCTTGTGCCGCTTCCGTTCCGGCCAGGCGGGCCAGTTCTTCCATTAGAAACGCGTACGACAACCCGTGGAACCCGTACCGCCGCACCCCCCGCGCTTCGTAGCGGCGCGGAATCGGCAACAACCGGGCCACGCGCGGCAGGTCATGGTGAAAAGCCGTGTCGAAGCACGCCACTTGGGGCAGGTCGGGAAAGCGGCGATGAAACGCCTCGATCAACAGGATCTCCTCCGGCAGATGCTCGGGATCGAGGGGACTGAGCCGGTGCAGTTCCTCAACCATTTCCGCGGTGATTCGCCGCGGCTCGCCATACTTCGGCCCGCCATGCACCACGCGATGCCCCACCGCAGTCAAGGCATCGCGCCCGCCGCGCTCCTCGATCCAATCCATCAGAGTGTCCACCGCCACCGTATGATCCGGCGCCGTCACGGACCGAAAAAAGTTGTCCGCCTCGTTCAAGCCTTTCACCCGCAAGGTGGCCTCCGGCAGCCCAATCCGCTCAATCCCGCCCTCCAGAATCCGTCGCAGTGGGTCTCCGGCCTCGAACAGCGCGAACTTGATGCTCGACGAGCCGCCATTGATCGTCAGGATGCGTACGTTAGCCGGGTTCATGGATGGCTCCTTCGTCGTCTTTTCCACAACATCCGAATGTCATCAGCTTGCCTGTTTCTTTCTCGTAATCAAAAAGTTTGCCATGGTCTTCATCGCCTTCACAATATCCTCGATCGCTTCATGAGTGCCTTCACTGTAGGAGATGCTCTCCGGTGGTCCTTCCTTCCCGATCTTGTCCTGAACCTCGGCTTATGAGCTATCCTGCCTGTCGCTTAAGCAAACCCCATGCCCTGGAGATAAGGAACCGTAATTTTCTTCTTTTATATAATACACGTGGATACTTATGGGAGGGGCTAGTACCACCCAAGGGAGGTGGACGTGAGTAGAAAAAGCGTTGAATGCAACATAAGCGCTGCATTTCTCTCACCTCGCATGCAACACTTCAATGCCAGGGAGTACCTTGGTTGCCCCTTTCCGATGAGTGCTTAGTTTTCGAGTGTTCGAGTCAGGCTGTTTGATCCGACGTACGCCCATCCGCCTGTTGGGACTTTGCTTTCTTCAAGGAAATGCTTTTGTAAAGGCGGTTCAATGCACTCTTTAGATCTGAGCGGTTTGATGGCGATACTCCAAACCTCCATATCTCCGGTTGCGGTGATCTCGGGGGTCGGGCTGCTTTTGCTTTCCATGACGAACCGACTGGGAAGAACAACGGATCGAGCGAGGATGCTATGCGATCTGGTCAGAGATCCCAGTCCGCAAGGAAGGGAAAACCTCATTCAGGAGATTCGGATTCTCTACAACCGCTCCCGAATCCTTCGCCTCTCGATCTGTTTCGCCCTGTTGAGTATCCTCTTTATCAGCCTCCTGATCGTGACGCTCTTTTCGATCAGCCTCTTTGGGATGGGCATGAAAAAGCTGGTTCTCGTCCTGTTTGCCCTCAGTCTTTTATCTCTCCTGATCTCTTTGATACTCTTCCTCGAGGATATCAATCTATCTCTGAAAGCATTGAAGCTGGAGCTCAAGGGAGTTATATGACCTGATGCGACTTGAGAGGATCGGTTGACTTCCGTCAAATGCTCCTGGTTAAGGAAAAGGAAGTAAAAAGCATCTTCAACGTATTATCCGGTAAACAAACTCTTCGAGGTTGTGACTATGTCGGACACAAATATCGAAAACCAACTTCGCCTGGCCAACACTGAGCTGAACAGGCGAATTGCGCTGCTGGAAGAAACGTTGCTGGAAAAGGAGAGGACCGGGGAGGCGCTGCAAGATTCCGAGAAACGCTACCGGCGGCTCTTTGAATCAGCCAAGGACGGTATCTTGATTCTCGATGCCGATACGGGAAAGGTGGTTGATGTCAATCCTTTCCTGTTGCAGTTGCTCGGTTATTCCTACGACGCATTGTACGGGCAATATATCTGGGAGCTCGGTGTATTCAAAGACATTGCCGCGTCCAAGGATGCTTTCAAGACCCTGCAAGATAACGAATACATCCGCTACGATGATTTGCCGCTGGAAACCCTCCATGGGCAGCCTATCGACGTGGAGTTTGTCAGCAATGTTTACCTCGTGGACCATAGCAAGGTGATCCAGTGCAACATCCGCGACATCACCGCGCGCAAGCAGGCCGATGCCGAGCGCAGACGGTTGATGGCGGCCATCGAGCAATCCGCGGAGGCCATTGTCATGACCGATGCCCAAGGAATCATCCAGTTCGTGAACCCGGTCTTCGAGCGGACGACGGGCTACAGCCGAGAGGAGGTCATCGGCCGAAATCCGCGCATCCTCAAGAGCGGCACGCAGGACGAGCTATTTTACCGCAATCTTTGGGATACCATCTCCAGCGGCAAAACCTGGGCGGGACGTATGGTCAACAAGCGCAAGGACGGAGCTCTCTATACCGAGGAGACGACGATTTCGCCGGTGCGCGACGTTTCGGGCCGGATCGTCAACTACGTGGCTGTCAATCGTGACATCACCGAGCATCTCCGACTGGCCGCCCAATTTCAGCAGGCCCAGAAGATGGAAGCGGTTGGCCTGTTGGCGGGCGGCGTGGCCCACGATTACAACAATATGCTCAGCGTAATCCTTGGTTATACGGAACTGGCCCTGACCAAGGTGGACCCTGCCCATTCGCTGCATACCGACCTTGAGGAAATTTTCAAGGCCGCGATGCGTTCCGTGGACATAACCCGGCAATTATTGACATTTGCCCGCAAGCAGACAATCATTCCAGTGGTGCTTGACCTGAACCGGAATGTGGAAAGCATGCTCAAAATGCTCCGGCGACTCATCGGCGAGAACATCGAACTGGCCTGGCTGCCCCAGGTGGGCCTGTATCCGGTCAAAATCGACCCCGTCCAAGTTGACCAGATCCTGGCCAATCTTTGTGTCAACGCCAGGGACGCCATTGCCGACGTCGGCAAGATCACTATCGAAACGGGAAGCATAGTCTTTGACGAGACCTACTGCGCTCAGCACGTTGGGTTTGTACCAGGAGAGTATGTGATGCTGGCCGTCAGCGACGATGGATGCGGCATGGACAAGGAGATTCTCGACCAAATTTTCGAACCGTTCTTCACCAGCAAGGAAGTGGGCAAGGGAACCGGCCTGGGGCTATCCACAGTGTATGGCATCGTCGATCAGAACAACGGATTCATCAACGTCTACAGCGAACCAGGAAAAGGAACAACCTTTAGAACCTACCTGCCCCGGTACGCGGGTCAGGCCGTCGATACTCAGAGGGAAAAGGCCGCGGAAATCCCTCTAAGCCGCGGCGATACAGTGTTGGTGGTGGAGGATGAGCCCGCACTCCTGACAATGACCCGAAGGATGTTGGAAAGATTAGGGTATCGGGTGCTGGCCGCGGGCACGCCGGGCGAGGCCATTCGACTGGCAGAGGAGCACGCAGGCGAGATACGACTTCTCATCACCGACGTAGTCATGCCGGAAATGAACGGCCCGGACCTGGCGGAATGGCTGCAATCCCTTTACCCCGGCATGAAGATTCTGTTCATGTCCGGCTATACAGCCAACGTGGTCGTCCACCGTGGTGTGCTGGACGAGGGCGTTAACTTCATCCAGAAGCCATTCTCCATGCAGGACCTGGCCGTCAAAGCACGGGATGCGATGCGATGAGAGAAAAATGAGTGCGGGGGCGCAGTAGATATTGGACAATCCGAAACGAATGCTTATCTTCTGAGGATGTCGGACAATAGTTATCAGACATGATGCAAGAAATTAAAATAACTAAATATATATTGAAAAAAAAGGATACATAACTATGCAGCTCACTATCACGGAACTTAGAGAACAGAGAAGGCCCTTGTGGTTGAGTGATCTGGACGTAGACGACTATGCTGACTTTATCGGCGGTGGCGGAGATATCTATACGGACAGACTTCCCCCTGTATGGGAAAGACACTCGGGCTTGGAGCTTTCCGAGGAAGAATTCCAGGAAATAACGGACAGCGGCCTCGTCGTTTCGGCGGGCAGTGAAGCTATTGCTGCATAACATGGCTCCAAAAGTGGTTGACCTGGAGCACATGGCTTGGCCGGATTCAAGAGCACCAACAGTACCATCCGATCCATCCCGTTTGAGACGGTTTTCCCACAACACACCGTCTCGTCACGAGAAACGATGGATAGGCGGGCGTTTGATTCCCGCCCTTTCATTGTTTGCTCTCCATCATAAAAACTCAACGAGCTCCTCCTTGATTATGGGCTCGGTTATGTGCCGGAGCATACCTCCCATACGCTTGTTTGCCACGGTAGCGCCGCCTTCCACTGCGGCGCTACCGTCACTCTCCAGACTGTCTTAACGCTCAAGACGGCCGGACCCTTGAACCGGATACCGAGTCCGTCTCTTTCATCCTTGACATCATCTGCCCACGGATGTTCCCGGCTGACTTTCGATGGAGGCCGTGACCTGCGCCGGAACGACAGTCGACTGAGTTTTTTGTTGCTGGGCAAATACAACCCACGACACAATCACAACGACAAAAAAGACTACGTACGACACCACTCTTTTCATGACTCTCTCCTTCTTTGGTTGAGAAGTTTAGAAAGATTGAAGGTAGACTGATCCGAAGCTCACTGCTGTCATCATTTCCCTCCGGAGAGCGATCTGACTCCCAGCGTTTCAATCAGCTTGTTCATATCGGTGGTTTTGAGATTCATTCCACCTTCCGACACGGGCAGCAGCATGATGCGCTTTCCCTGTAATGCCTCCGCAATTCTCAATTTCACAATTGCCTCGCCTCCCGCTCCCGCAAGAGCGTTGTTCATTTCCAGGATACCCTTGGCATCCGCTATGCCTTCGCTCTTGATGGCCTCGGCCAGGAACTGCTGTTGTTCCTGGTAGACATCAGCTTCGATTTTGTCTTTGAGGTACTGTCCGTCGGCATCGGCCACCATCTTGTTGACTTCACCGCGGGCCTCTTCCAGTTTACGCTTGTATTCTTCCCGAGCCGCGTGCTGGGCGGACTTGTTCTTCTCCACCTGCTGATCGGCCACCTTTTTGTCTTCGATGGCCTTCGTATATTCGGGGTTGAAGCGGTAGTCGTTGGTCAGCACTTTTTCAACGACAATGCCCATGGGGCCAAGGATTTTCTGAAGCTCATCCTTGGCCTTGTTGGCTTGAGTCTCGCGGGATTCGGCCACGTAGAAGGCCTCCGTTTTCAGCTCGCCGAAAATGTCCCGCGGTTTGCTACGGGCGACGGTTCGAACGATTTTATCCCGCAGGGTTGCGTCATTGCCGGCCACGTACTGGAGAATATAGGGCGCTTTGCTCGCGTCGATGCGATAGGCTATGATCACATCAAGACTGATGTCGTTGCCGTCCGTGGTTTTGAACACCAGGTCGTCCTGAGCTTTCCTGTCGCCCCGTGTTTGGGATAACGTCATCTCCAGGTTCTGGAGCTTGGTATCGAAGACATACCAATCGTTGATAAACGGCATGAAAAAGTAGGTGGTCCCCTGAGGATAGACATGGTCTTCAACACCCTTTGGACCGAAAAAAGCCATTTTCCGGATTCGGACGCCCACCTCCGTCTCCCCCGTGGTATGAGGAACACAGCCGGTTGCGGCGAGCATGGCCGCCATCAGAATCAACGAGAGAAAAAGACGTTTCATTGGCCGCCTCCTTTGCGAATATCAAATAACTGCATGGCCTTGTTCAGATTCAACGGGTTGACTCCATCCGGACCGTCGCTGGGCAGGATGATAACGTCGAGCCCCTTGTAAACGTCGGCCATCTTCAGCCCTACAATGCGCTCGGACCCGCTTCCTTTCAGGGCATCGTTTTTAAGGCGCACCCGTTCCGCCTCCGCCAGCTTCACCAGCAGGTCGGCTTGCGCTTTCTTGCTGCGAACATAAAGATCCTTCTCCGCGATCTTGCGGGTGACATAGGCTTTGCCCTTTTCAAGCTCGACGGCGGCGATGACCATCCCCTCCTGAACGATCTTCTTCAATTCAGCCTCTTCCTTCGCTGCCCGGGCCGCCGCCTGGTTGGTAAACACCATCTGGTCCTGGAGCTTCTTCTCCTCTATGTTTTTCTGTATTTCCGGGCTGTACTTGAAATAGCGCACCAGCACCTGGTCCACTTCAATCCCTTTTTGATTCAATACCTCGTTGAGCCTCACCTTGGCCTCTTCCGTTCTCTGGACTCTCATGGGACTGTTGTAGAATTCCTCGGTGGTCAACCTTCCAAGGGTCTCTTTCAGGGCCGGTTCGGCCTTGGGAATAATGCCGTTGTCTTCAAAGAGGAGTCCCGGACCGATGGTGGTAAAAACCAGGTAGGGATCCTTGATGTGATAAAGCATGGAGACATCGACATCCACGAAAAAGCCGTCCGAGGTCTGTATGTGGGCCGCCCGGTCTTTCCTCGCCTCCTTTGCGGCGGTTTGGGGAAAATTGGTCAGCTCCAGCACCTGGATCCCCTTGGGAAGCATGTACATTTGCTGCAATCCGAAGGGCAGAAGAAAGGTCAGGCCCGCATGATAAACCTCTTTTTGAACGCCTCGGTTAAAGCCGACCCGCTCCACCTTGATCCCATATTCGTCGGGCCGCACGTAAACAAAGAACAGGTTATAGAGAAGAGTCAACAGCACTATCAGGGCCGCCAGGACCTTCAATCCCACCAGCAACTTTGGATGAAGCGGGGGAAGCTTGAAACGTCCTCTCAATATTTCTTCGAAATTGATCCCTGAAAACGGATTATCACCCATCTGATTGTTAGGCATGGTTGTGCTTTCCTTTCAAGACACGTCGTCAACGAAGGTGGCATCATGTGTTCCTCTCCGGTTTGAAACATTGACGTTCACACTTAAACCGTGAGTTACATTAATAACTTAAGAGTCATCATACGCAACGGGATATGCCTTCCCGAGTGGGTCGGAATCCTCATTCTCTCCACGTTCCATTTGTTGTAATGCTTTGTCTACGGAATAAAGCAGCCCTTCCTGTCTTAGCGGTTTAATGAGGTAATCGATAGCCTTCATGCGAAAACCGGCATTGATCGTTTCCGTAGTGGGATATGCCGTCATGATGATCACGCGGGTTTTGAGGTTTCTCCGCATTACCTCCTGCAGGATATCTATCCCCCATCCATCATGGAGAATGATATCCGCAAGTATCAGGTCAAATTCCATCTCATCCATTCTCGCCAGAGCCTCGAAGTAGCTTTCGGCCGTGATCACATTGTGCCCCTCGGCCGCGAGGAATCTGTGAAAGCTGAACCTGATGCTTTCTTCATCATCGATTAAGAGGATATTCGCCTTCATTCATTATCCTTCTGAGAGCCTCCCCTGTTGAAAAAGGAGCTCGGCAGTACTCGCGCCCTTTTTTGAAACGTCAACCACCGCTCACCCTCAAGTCCGGCTGGCGAAAAATGTACGGAATGGCTATTCATTATGTTTGGTATAATCAAGATTCGTGCCAAAGGGACACAGGATCTCACCCAATCCATATTGTTACGGTATTACGTAAGGTTAGGACTGAGAGACGAGGGTGTGGTCCTATAGCCGGCAAGAAAAGAGGTGTTGCATGCAACGTAAGCGTTGCATGGTTTTCCGTGTCACGTGCAACACCTTGAATTGATTTAAACCTTCAGGCGCAAGGGAAGGCCATCTTCAGGCTGCATCCGGTAAACCAGCGTTACCCGGCCCTCGTTCTACTTCCAATTTGGCGTCCCAAGCCAGGGGGTGAGTGTATCGACGCCGGCATGCACTTCCCCTGTGAGATAGTAATTATACTCGGAAACCAGCACTTTTCGGCGAGTCTGGCGAGTGACTTTTGTTTGTCGTTTCGGGGCACAAAGCTCCCGTCGTAGTGTCCACTCCGGTGTTGCATGCAACTCTTCCGTTGCATGCAACACTCTTCCCATGCCATAGCGCAACCTTATGTGATAATCACCATCCCACAAGTACTCACAATCATGATACAAGGTTCAATTGGAAAACATATCTGTCTTTCAGGCACGAAACTTGCTATTCTTGTTCTTTAAAGATAGCCGGATGGGAGCAAAAGGTGAACCGGCATCGGAGCCACCCAACTTCTCCATCATAAGGAATCATTAGTTTTGTTCGGTTTTTTCATTAAGGAGCGATCAATGGCAGGAAAGAGCGGCGATGATTCGGGTCTTATGGATAAAATCATGAATCACATCAAGGGCGCAGGAGAGGGCACTCCGAACAGAACCGACCCTTCTCAGCGGAAAATGCGATTTTCCATATGGTATTTTATCGCAGCCATGCTGTTCTTTGCCTGGTTTCAGAGCTACCAGGGAGGACAGCAGACGGAAAAGGTCACCTATTCGGATTTCAAGCAATGGGTTCAAGAAGGAAAGGTGGAAAACCTTGTCGTTAGGCCGGAGACGATATCGGGCAACATAAAAGACGAGAAAGGGTCGATAAGACCATTCGTCAGCGTTCGCGTGGAAGATCCCGAACTGGTCCGCGAGCTACAGGAAAAGAGAATCAAGTTCAGCGGTTATGTTGAGAACAAGTGGATAGCTTTGATGATCTCATGGCTGCTGCCGATCGCAATGTTCGTCTTCATCTGGTTCTTTATGATAAAGCGCATGAGCGGGGGGCCTCAGGGCGTACTTTCCCTGGGTAAAGCACGGGTGAAGATCTACGCGGAGAAGGAGCTGAAGATAACTTTTAAGGATGTGGCGGGGATTGATGAAGCCAAGAGCGAGCTCGAGGAAGTCGTCCAATTCCTGAAAGACCCCGCAAAATCTCAACGTCTGGGAGGACGCATTCCCAAGGGGGTTCTCCTCGTCGGGGCGCCCGGAACCGGCAAGACGCTGCTTGCAAAGGCGGTTGCGGGCGAGGCCGGAGTGTTCTTCTTCAGCATGAGCGGCTCCGAGTTCGTCGAGATGTTCGTGGGAGTGGGAGCTGCCCGTATCAGGGATCTCTTCAAACAAGCCAAGGAGCACGCTCCGTGCATCATCTTCCTGGATGAGATGGATGCTCTGGGCAAGGCCCGCGGACTCAACCCCATGGGCGGGCATGACGAGCGGGAGCAGACTCTTAACCAGCTTCTCGTTGAGATGGACGGCTTCGATCCGAGGGCGGGGGTCATCATCCTGGCCGCTACAAACCGTCCGGACATACTTGACCCCGCTCTGCTGCGCCCGGGCAGGTTCGACCGCCATGTGGCCATAGACAAGCCCGACATTCGAGGGCGGGAGGCTATTCTCAAGGTTCACGCAAAAGATGTCGAGCTCGGTCCGGATGTGGATCTCAAGAAAGTCGCCTCAATGACCCCCGGCTTTGTGGGCGCCGATCTGGCGAATCTGATCAATGAAGCTGCCCTGATTGCGGCTCGGGGGGATGCGGACGAAGTGACCATGGCCAACTTCCGGGAAGCGGCGGAGCGGATCATCGGAGGCCTCGAGAAGAAAAACAGGGCCATGAATCCAAAGGAAAAAGAGATCGTGGCCTACCACGAATCAGGCCATGCGCTTGTGGCCATGCTGCTGCCCAATACCGACCCGGTCAGTAAGGTCTCCATCATCCCCAGAGGGATTGCGGCCTTGGGCTACACCCAGCAGCTTCCCACCGAAGACCGCTACCTCATGACACGCGATGAGCTCCTGGATCGCTTACAGGTGCTTTTGGGAGGGCGAGCAGCGGAGGAGGTGATCTTTGGAGACATTTCAACCGGGGCTCAGAACGACCTGCAGCGCGCCAGCGATATTGCCCGCAGTATGGTGATGGACTATGGGATGAGTGAGCGCCTGGGGCTTTTGACCTACACTCATCAGCAGTCAAGATACCTCGATATGGGATTGGGTCCAAGGGAAAGAGAATACAGCGAACAGACAGCACAAGAGATCGACCGGGAAAAGAGCAGAATAATCGATGAAGCGCACCAGAAAGTGCTACTCAAGTTGAAGAATTATAGGAGCTCCCTGGAGAAGCTTGCCGGAATCCTGCTCGAAAAGGAGTCCATCGATGGTGAAGAGTTGAAGAAATTTGCCGAGGAAGTAAAGAGTCGGATCGGGGAATAGGGGAATGGGTGAGCAGGTGAAGGGGAATCGGCTCACCTACTCACCCATTCACCGACCCTTCTAAGGAGACATCAATAATGAAGGTGAGCAGCGAGAGCGTTCGCGGAACCTTGTCCAATTTGGCATCATATTTTCGCGGAAATGGCCCGACACGGAAGTTAGCGGGCGACGAGCTTCCGCTGAGAGCGGAGCTCTTCGGCAGCGACCAGATGAAGCAACATGGCAAGACCCTGGCAAAGGCTCACGAGTTGGGCTTCGGGCGCGCCCCGGACCAGCTTTTGTCGCGGCTGGCCGATAATGAGACCGTTCTGATCGGCGCCTGCGAGCTGCTGACTGAAGCGGTCAAGGCAAACCGCCGGATTGCACCGGCAGGGGAATGGCTGCTCGACAACTTCTATTTGGTCGAGGAACAGATTCGAACGGCCAAGCGACATTTGCCGAAGGGTTATAGCCGTGAGCTGCCGCGCTTGCTGAACGGACCATCGGCAGGGCTTCCGCGGGTGTACGACATCGCGCTGGAGACGATCTCGCACGGCGATGGCCGGGTAGATCCGGAAAACCTCGGCAGTTTCGTAGCCGCCTACCAGACGGTGACCGCCCTGAAACTGGGCGAGCTCTGGGCCATCCCCATCATGCTGCGCCTGGCCCTGATCGAGAATCTTCGCCGGGTTGCCGCCCGGATAGCCGCCGACAGGACGGATCGAAACCGCGCCGACTATTGGGCCGACCAGATGACGGAAATCGCCGCCAAAGACCCGAAGAGCCTTATTCTGACGATCGCCGACATGGCGCGCTCGGACCCCCCGATGGTAAGCTCGTTTGTTGCGGAGCTCACGCGCCGCTTACAGGGCCAGGGTCCCGCTCTGGCACTGCCGCTCACATGGATTGAGCAGCGATTGTCCGAGCTCAGCCTGACCATCGAGCAACTGGTGCGCTCGGAGAACCAACAACAGGCCGCCGACCAGGTCTCGATGAGCAACAGCATCGGCAGCCTCCGTTTCCTTAGTGCGATGGACTGGCGCGAGTTCGTCGAAACGATGAGCATTGTCGAGCAGACCCTGAATGAAGATCCCGGCGACTTCTACGGCAAGATGGATTTCGCCACCCGTGACCGCTACCGCCATGTGGTGGAGAAGACTGCCAAGAACAGTCCGCACTCAGAAAGCGAAGTAGCGCGCAAAGCGATCCAACTGGCGCGGGAGGGAGCGGATCAAAAAGGCGGCGACGACCGCACGGCGCACGTTGGCTTCTACCTGATCGACGAGGGATTGGCACAGCTCGAACGCATGGCTGCGGTGCGCCTGTCGCCTGCCGAGGCTCTACGCAAGGCCTGCCGCCGGTTTCCTTTGCTGCTGTACGGCGGCACCATCCTGCTGATGACGGCGATTTTCGCCGGGAGCTTCGCGGCGAAGGCATATGCCGACGGGCTGGAGGGTTGGGCACTCGGGCTGGTCGGACTGCTCTCGCTTCTGTGCGCCGCTCATCTGGGGGTAGCCTTGGTGAACTGGCTGGCAACGCTGTTGGCAACGCCGCACCCACTGCCTCGCATGAACTTCTCCAAGGGTATCCCGCAAGAATTGCGCACCCTGGTTGTGGTCCCGACGATGCTCACGAGCACTCAAAACATCGAGGACCTGACCGAGGCACTGGAAGTCCGCTTCCTGGCAAATCGGGATGACCACCTCCACTTTGCTCTACTCACTGATTTTCGCGATGCCATTGAGGAAACGCTGCCGGAGGATGAACCGCTGTCGCGGCTGGCCCGGCAGAGAATCGAAGAGTTGAATGAAAAGTACCGGAGCTCGGAAGGCGACATCTTCTTCTTGTTTCATCGCCCGCGCCGATGGAATCCGCAGGACCGGATCTGGATGGGTTACGAGCGAAAGCGCGGCAAGCTTGCGGATTTGAATTGGCTTCTGCGCGGCGGAGCACAAGGAGGTATCCTCGGAGATCGCTTCGCGCTCGTCGTCGGTGAAACCGCGGTCTTGGCGAACGTGAAGTACGTAATCACCCTGGATACCGATACGCAACTGGCACGCGATTCGGCGTGGCGGTTTGTGGGCGCCATGGCGCACCCGCTCAATCGTGCGCGCTACGACGAAGACCGGCAGCGTGTCGTTTCGGGGTACGGCATTCTTCAGCCACGAGTGGCGGTGAGCCTGTCCGGCACGAACCGGTCGCGATATGCGCGCCTGTGCGCCAGTGAGCTCGGCATCGATCCGTATACGCGCGCCGTTTCCGATGTTTACCAGGACTTGTTCGGTGAAGGCTCGTTCATCGGCAAGGGCATCTATGAGGTTGATGCCTTCGAACGGGCACTTAGCGGGCGTTTCCCCGAGAACCGAATCCTCAGCCACGATCTTCTGGAAGGGTGTTACGCCCGGTCCGGGCTGTTGAGTGATGCGCAGTTGTACGAGGAGCACCCCTCTCGCTACAGCGCGGATGTGAGCCGCCGGCATCGTTGGATTCGCGGCGACTGGCAGATTGCGCGCTGGGTGTTGCCCGGTATTCTCGGTCCCGATGCGGACCTGCGGAAAAATCCGCTCTCGATGCTCTCCCGCTGGAAGATCTTCGATAACCTGCGGCGCAGCCTGACGGCCGCGGCGTTGACACTCCTGCTGCTGTTGGGCTGGACCGTGTTACCCTCGGCCTGGTTCTGGACCCTGGCGGTGCTCGGCATTATCCTCATTCCTTCTTCAATTACCTCGGCTCTGAGTGTGCTTCAAAAGCCGGGCGATGTGACCCTGGGGCAGCACCTCTCCGACACGGCACACGCGGCCGGCCGCAGCTTCGTTCAGGCTGCCTTCACGCTCGCATGCCTGCCCTACGAAGCGTTTTTCAGTCTGGATGCGGTGGTGCGCACCGTCTGGCGGATGCTGATCACGCATGAGCGACTGCTCGAATGGAATCCGTCGGGGAGCTCGGATCTCAATAGCCGGACTGACCTAATCGGCTCGTGTCGAGCCATGTGGATCGGCCCCTTCATTGCCGCTGCCGCGGCGATCACGCTCGCTGCATCCAAACCGGCCGCGCTGGCTGTCGCCGCGCCCATACTGAGCCTCTGGCTCGCTTCCCCCGCCATCGCATGGTGGATCAGCCGGCCGCTCGCACGGCGCGGAGAAAGGCTGACAGCGGACCAGACCCTCTTTATGCGGAGGATTTCCCGGAAAATCTGGGCGTTCTTCGAAACCTTCGTAGGCCCCGATGATCATTGGCTGCCGCCCGATAACTATCAAGAGCATCCCGTTGCGGTCATCGCGCATCGCACGTCGCCTACCAACATCGGCCTTGCGTTGCTGGCGAATTTATCCGCCTACGACTTCGGTTACCTTTCAGCCGGACAGCTCCTCCAGCGCACGGCGAAGACACTCCACACCATGGAAGCCATGGAACGACACCAGGGCCACTTCTACAACTGGTACGACACGCAATCTCTCAAGCCACTGCCGCCCCTCTACATTTCGTCGGTGGACAGCGGGAACCTAGCGGGCCATCTGCTGACATTGAGGCCGGGTCTGCTCGGACTTCCCGATGAAAGAATCTTGGGAGCGCGATTCTTCGAGGGCTTGAGCGATACTCTCGGGATTGTCATAGACACCGCGGCCGCTGCTCCGGAAGGTTACCCCCCTGCCCGGCTCGCTCAACTTCAGAAGGATCTGGAGCTCACGACCCATTCCCAACCCACGACGATCAACGCTTTGTGGCTGTGCCTCGACCGGTTGACAACGTCCGCCGCGGAAGTGGTAGCCGACGTTGAAGCTCTCGATTCCAATCCCGAGAGCCAAGTGAGGTGGTGGGCCCACGCCTTCGCCCGGCAATGTCGAGATGCCCTCGAGGAGCTGACGTATCTTGCTCCGTGGACAGAGCCCTTGTCTTCCAACAATTGCCTCGAAGACTTTCCCGATCTCGACGAGATCCCAACACTGCGCGAGCTGGCGGCACTGGAGGTAAAGCTCCTGCCGGTGATCGAGCAGCGCCTGAGCTCCGCCGCGACGTCCGAGGAGAGTGCCCGGCTTGGTGAGCTTCAACGCCACATCACGACAGCCGGCCGGAACGCCGGAACAAGGATTGCCTCTATCAAGGGGCTCGTCCTTCAATGCGACGCACTCGCCCGGATGGAATATGATTTCCTGTTCGACAAGACACGTCATCTGCTGGCTATCGGCTACAACGTCGATGAACGCCGACGAGACTCCAGTTATTACGATCTTTTGGCTTCGGAAGCGAGGTTTTGCACTTTCATAGCGATTGCGCAGGGACAACTGCCACAGGAGAGCTGGTTCGCCCTGGGGCGTCTCCTCACTACCGCCGGTGGAGAACCGATTCTCCTATCGTGGAGCGGCTCGATGTTCGAATACCTGATGCCGCTCCTGGTGATGCCGACGTTTGAGAACACGCTGCTCGACCAGACTTATAAGGCGGCCGTAGCCAGGCAGATCGAGTATGGAAAAAAGCGCGCCGTCCCGTGGGGCATTTCGGAATGTGGCTACAATGCCATCGATGTGCATCAGAACTACCAGTACCGCGCCTTTGGCGTGCCGGGCCTGGGGCTCAAGCGAGGGCTGGCCGAGGATCTCGTGATTGCGCCCTATGCCTCGGCGTTGGCGCTGATGGTGGCGCCGGAGGAAGCGTGCTTGAACCTCGAGCGGCTCGCCGCTGAAGGCTTTGAAGCCCGCTATGGCTTCTATGAGGCGATCGACTACACTGCCTCGCGTCTTCCGCGCGGTCAATCGAGCGCCGTGGTTCGCTCCTTCATGGCCCATCACCAGGGCATGAGCTTCCTTTCCTTGGCCCATCTGCTCCTGGATCGCCCGATGCAGAAAAGATTCGAATCCGATCCCTTGTTCCAGGCAACCATGCTGTTGCTCCAGGAGCGAATCCCCAAGGCGACGGCGTTCTATGCGCACACCTCCGAGCTCTCCGAGCACCATATGGCTGCCGGCGCTCAGGAGACGCCGATTCGCGTTTTCACAAGCCCCGATACGCCTGGCCCGGAAGTGCAGTTGCTCTCAAACGGCAGGTACCACGTGATGATCACCAATGCCGGCGGCGGTTACAGCCGCTGGAATGACCTCGCCGTCACCCGTTGGCGCGAAGACGGCACCTGCGACAACTGGGGCACATTTCTTTACCTTCGCGATGTCGCGAGCGGAAAATTCTGGTCAACGGCATATCAGCCGACACTCAAACCATCGAAGCATTTCGAGGCGATCTTCTCTGAAGGGCGAGCCGAGTTTCGCGGCCGCGACCACGACTATGACACCCATACCGAGATCACCGTATCTCCCGAGGATGACATCGAAGTGCGCCGCGTGCGCATCACCAACCGCGCTCGGACGCGCCGGGCAATAGACGTTACCAGTTACGCGGAAGTGGCTCTGGCTCCTCCCGCCGCGGACGCACTGCATCCGGCGTTCAGCAATCTCTTTGTGCAAACCGAGATCATACGTGGCCAGCAAGCGATACTTTGTACTCGCCGACCCCGCTCCCAGGGTGAGCAAGCGCCCTGGATGCTGCATCTGATGGCCGTGCATGGGGCAAAGATAGAAGACGTCTCCTATGAGACCGACCGCATGCAATTCATCGGCCGCGGAAATACTGTCGCCGATCCACAAGCGATGAGAGGGACCGCCGACCCGGACCGACTCGGTTTTCAAAACCGAGCCGGTCTGCTCTCGGGCAGCGAGGGTTCCGTGCTCGACCCGATTGTCGCCATCCGCTGCCTGATAACGCTCGATCCGGGAGAATCGGTAACGATAAACATGGTCTCCGGCATCGCTGAAGACCGTGAGGCAGCCTTGAGCCTGGTGGAAAAATACCAGGATCGGCGTCTGGCGGATCGCGTCTTCGATCTGGCGTGGACTCATGGCCAGGTGCTGCTGCGCCAATCCAATGCCTCGGAGGCCGATGCGCAGCTCTACGGGCGCCTTGCCGGCTCGATCATCCACGCCAATGCAGCGCTTCGAGCCGACCCGAGCGTCCTTCTAAAGAACCACCGGGGGCAATCCGGTCTCTGGGGATATTCCATCTCCGGCGATTTACCCATTGTGCTGCTGCAAATTGAAGATCCGGCCAATATTGATCTCGTGCGCCAGCTCGTGCAGGCCCACGCCTACTGGCGCCTAAAAGGACTGGCGGTCGACCTGGTGATCTGGAACGAAGATCACGCCGGTTACCGGCAAATCCTCCACGACCGGATCATGGGACTCATTGCGGCAGGCATCGAAGCCAACGTAACCGACAGGCCCGGAGGCATTTTCGTAAGACCAGCGGACCAGATAGCGGAGGAAGACCGCATCCTGATCCAAACGGTCGCTCGCGTCATCATCACCGACAGCCGGGGGTCGCTCTCGGACCAGATAAACGGCCGCACCCTGGTGGAGCCAACCGTCCCTCTCCTCAACCCCACCCGAGCCCACCGTCCCGAGCCTTTGGCGCTCGCCCCACAGCCACGCCTGGATCTGACGTTTTTCAACGGACTGGGCGGATTCACCCCGGATGGACGAGAGTATGTCATTACCACCGCACCCGGACAACTGACGCCCGCGCCCTGGGTGAATGTGCTGGCAAACCCCAACTTCGGGACCGTCATCTCGGAAAGCGGTCTTGCCTGCACCTTTAGCGAGAACGCCCACGAATTCCGCCTCACTCCCCGGGGGAACGATCCCGTGAGCGATTCGAGCGGAGAGGCCTTTTACCTGCGCGATGAAGAGCGCGGCCACTTCTGGTCCCCCACTCCCCTGCCCTGCCGCGGGGCAACGCCGTACGTCACCCGGCACGGCTTCGGCTACAGCGTTTTCGAGCACACCGAGCACGGCATCCGCTCCGAGCTCTGGGTTTACGTGGCCATGGATGCACCGATCAAGTTCACGGTGCTCAAGGTACAAAACGTCTCGGGCCGATCCCGCCGACTCTCCGCGACCGGCTACGCGGAATGGGTGCTTGGCGACCTGCGGGCGAAATCGACCATGCACGTGATCACGGAAATCGACCCGAACAGCGGCGCTCTCTTTGCGCGAAACTCTTACAACACGGAGTTTCGCGACCGGGTTGCGTTCTTCGACGTAGACGATACGACTCGCACCGTAACCGGCAATCGGACGGAATTCCTGGGACGAAACGGCACGCCGCGCTCTCCCGCCGCCATGAGGCGCACGCGCCTTTCCGGCAAGGTGGGGGCAGCCCTGGACCCTTGCGCCGCGATCCAGGTGAGCTTCGATCTGGCCGCCGGGCAGGAGCGAGAGATCATCTTCAAGCTCGGCGCGGGGCGAGACGCGGATGACGCAACAAATCTGGTCAATCGCTTTCGAGGCTCAACCGCCGCGCGCGGCGCCCTCGATGTGGTGTGGCAGCATTGGACGCACACCCTCGGCGCCGTAAATGTGGAAACACCCGATAAGTCCTTGAACGTCCTGGCAAACGGCTGGCTGCTCTACCAGACTCTGGCCTGCCGCCTCTGGGCGCGAAGCGCAACCTACCAGTCGGGAGGCGCCTTCGGCTTCCGCGATCAGTTGCAGGACGTGATGGCCCTCATCCACGCAAGACCCCATCTAGTGCGCGAGCACCTGCTTCTGTGCGCGTCCCGTCAATTCCCGGAAGGAGATGTTCAGCATTGGTGGCATCCCCCAACGGGTCGGGGTGTGCGCACGCATTGCTCCGACGACTACCTCTGGCTGCCCCTTGCGACGTGCCGCTATGTCCAGGCAACCGGGGACACCGGAGTGCTGGATGAGCCCATTCCCTTCATCCAGGGCCGCCCGGTGAACGCGGATGAAGACTCTTATTACGATCTGCCCGGACGCTCCGAGGAGAGCGCGAGTCTTTTTGATCACTGTGTCCGAGCCATCCTGAACAGCCTAAAATTCGGCGAGCACGGTCTGCCGCTCATAGGCTCCGGTGACTGGAACGACGGCATGAACCTCGTGGGCGAGCAGGGCAAGGGCGAAAGTGTATGGCTGGGATTTTTCCTCCATGAAGTGCTCATGCGCTTCACCGAGGTTGCCCGAAATTATGGCGATGTCTCCTTCGCCGAGCGTTGCGAGCGGGAGGCGGCCCGGCTGCGCCGCAATATCGAGGGGCATGGCTGGGACGGCGAATGGTACCGCCGCGCCTGGTTCGACGACGGATCATTGCTTGGATCGGCGAGCAGCTCCGAATGCCGGATCGATTCGATTGCGCAAAGCTGGTCGGTGTTATCCGGCGCGGGAGATCCCGAGCGTTCGCGCATGGCCATGGAAGCGCTGGACGAGCGCCTCGTTCGCCGCGAGCACGGGCTGATCCAACTTCTCGACCCACCGTTTGACAAGTCGGAGATGAATCCCGGCTACATCAAAGGCTACGTCCCCGGAGTCAGGGAAAACGGCGGCCAGTACACCCATGCGGCCATCTGGGCGGCCATGGCCTTCGCTCGATTGGGGGACAATCGACGGGCCTGGGAGCTCTTCACCATGATAAACCCTGTGAACCATGCAAGATCTCCAGAGGAGACCACCACCTACAAAGTGGAGCCCTACGTCGTTGCCGCCGACGTCTATGCGGTAGCGCCGCACACCGGCCGCGGCGGCTGGACATGGTACACCGGCTCGGCCGCCTGGATGTATCGGCTGATCGTGGAATCACTCCTGGGGCTCAGGCTCGAGCTGGATAGACTGAGCTTTGCGCTGTGCCTTCCCGCGGATTGGGAGGGATTCAAGATGCACTACCGCTATCGGGAGACGGTTTATCACATCGAGGTTGTGCAAACGGTGGTGGAAGATGGTGAGATGCGCGTGAGCGTGGATGGCATCGATCAACCGGATAAGACTATCCCTCTTGTCGACGACCATAGGGAGCATTGGGTTGAGGTGAAAGTCCCTGTCAGAGGTTGAGAGCTCGTTTTGGGGACTGCTCCAAAAGGTAGTCGAGGATTCTCTGGAACTGCCACGTACGAGGGAATCTATACTTCGGGTTGCCTACAGAAACTGATGGGACCGATCTGTTCATAATAACTCGTCACAGGAGAAGGTTACCCTCAAATCCGGGCAATACCTCTTTCAAAACCTTCGCAAACAAGACAACCTGCGTGAAGACCAATTTGCGCCTGGCTGCTCACCCACCCCAACACAATACACACCCTGATGAGTCCAGTCATCACCTGTCAAGAAATCGGAACAACATGGCTTTGGCAACATCCACACAGGTGCTATCCCAAAGACCTCAAAGGGACTCAACGGGTATTGTCAATTTAATGGATCTCTTAACGATTTGAAGCTCACGACCAATGCCTTTATCTCCGGATCTATACGGCCTCCCAGCTTTATCCTTGAAGCCAGGTCATACTTGAGCTTCTCGGTAAGGTTATAGTGGTGCTGCAGACGTTTGAGTATTCTTTTTCCGTCTATGATTCTATTCAAACTGAGCCATTTCTCTTCGCTGCCTTCAGGGTGAGAGCCCGCGAAGGCAACCACTCTGGCAAGATGGTTCTTGTACTGCTCAAGAGAGCTTTGATATTGGCCTTGATTTTGGAAATTGCGCATGATCTGTTGCTCTATTTCCGATTCAAGCTCACCCCTATTTCGGAAGCTCAGGCCAAATCCCATTGTAAGAGCTTCAGTGGAATTTTCATGAAAAAGCACGTTAGCAGCCATTACCGGCATCAAAATGTGGCACACTTCGAGTAGCTCCCTGATCACTTGGATCTTTTTGCGGCGTTCGCGAGGAGCTTCTTTTGAGCAATCAGCCAGAATGTACTCCAGACCCTCGGGGTCAAGAAGGTAGTTCTCCAATTCCCACCGACATAGAACCCTGACAAACGGCCCAAAAGGTCGTGCATTCTTGAATACCTGGTCATCAGTCTCCCAGAAAGAGCTCCATTCGTTGCATTTCATGAGACTGTCGCGATCCACGATGCCGAATACCGTTACGTTCTTCTCACGGTATCTTGTGACCTTTGCCATTACCTGAGTGCAACCGCCACCATGGCCTTCATCAGAAGATCTGAATTCAAGCCACTCCTTTTCTTCAAAAAACCATCTGTTTTGCAGAACCTGCAGGTCCTCATCGGATTCGACGAAGACCAGAACCTTGTTGGCATAACGGGCGTCCAGAACTCCCGTATCAATGATATTTTTGAAACTTCCCATAGGTCATCTTACCTTGGTTAATCTTCAGGTTGCTTCGGATCGTCCGGTTCAATGATGTGCCCGCCCTTGCGAAGGTTCTTTTCTTCCACTTCAAATGCGAAGCCCTCCAGGAGCTCCCTGGAGTGCGTTGAGACGATAATGGTGAGACCGGGAAAGAGGTCCTTGGCCATTTGCTTCAGTTGATTCAACAAGCGATGCAGCCATCGGGTGTGAAGATGAATATCCATCTCATCGATGAGGATGATTGTATTCCTTGTCATATGCGCGCCAATTCGCAGGAATAGCTGCACAAGGCTTTTCTCTCCGCTGCTGAGCTGATCAAGGCGGTGCTTCTGATTTCCGTTGATTACCACGGCTTCCGGTGGATCTTTCTGGATGCTTTTGAAGAACTTGAGGGAGCCCTCGAAGACTCGTTCGTTAATGATGCTCCTGGCTCGCTCAAAACGTCCATCATCAAGCCACTTGAGCCATACAAGGAGGTTATCCAAAGACCTGGCCCATTGTTCTCCCTCTTGCAGAAAAGAATGCACCGGTTTATAACCCCAATCCGCGGGACGCGAAATAGACCGCTCGACGTCACGAATAGGCGCTATATTCCTGTAGGCGGAGAAATACAGCAACGTTGGGTACATGGAAGGATTATCCTCGAAGCCACTCGGAGGAGCGGCAAGTGCACTTCGAATTGCACTCACGAAATCCTCGACAAGGCTATCTTCCTCGCCAATCGCTTCCAAACGCGCACTTCCACGCCGGCGAAAACCCATACGGTGCCATGAGCCGGCGCCTACCTTTTGAAGATCATCATCAGTCCAAACCTTGAGAGAAACATCCTCGCGCAGAGAGCCTGCCAGCAGGGACAACACTACGCTCTCATCGCGTCCGTCCCGGTGCATGCGCAACCGGATATCCCATTGGGCGCGCCCGTCACCCCGATCCAGGCCCTCGTGCCCGAAGGATTCCAGGTGGCGGTGCTCCAGCATATTCATGAGGACGGCCATGAGCTCTAGAAGAGTTGTTTTGCCACGACCGTTCTCGGACATAAAAAGGAAGAAGTTGCATGGCTCTCTGTTAGCATCAGTGAAATCGAAGCTCCACGTTTGCTCCCGGAAAGGACCCAGTCCCTCCACTGTCAACCTTAGTGGCTCAAATCCCTGGATAAAGAAGTCATCGTAGATCATTTTGACCTCCCTCGGCGGCTTCTGATGCAAGCTGCGATATCATCCGCAACAATGTGCACACCATGAATTCGCGTTACGGGCGACCCGATAAGCTTAATCAACATGTCGCCCTTGCCTGTCAAGCCTTCCGCTCCCGTCTCATCCAGGATGATTCTCGACTCCGAGGATTTCTGGACCGTGAGAGCAATTCTGGATGGTATGTTGGAGCGCAGCAACCCGCTGAACGTTTCGGCATCAGGCCTCTGCGTTGCCAGCACCAAGTGAATACCCACAGCTCGCGCCATCTGTGCGAGTCTCACCAAGGGACCCTCGGCTGTTCTGGACTGGACGAGGAGGTCGGCAAGCTCTTCCACAAAGACTACAATCCGTGGAAGAGTCAATCGCCCTGTTTCATACCCCTCTTCAAGATCGCGCAGGCCTAAGTTAGCCAGTTCCCTGGTACGGCTTTCCATTTCTTCAAGCAATCGATGCAATACATCGACTGCATCCGTCACTTCAACAACCACTTTCCCGGCGTAGAGAGAATCCATGCCCTGATAAGGCGTCAGCTCAACCCTCTTGGTGTCTATTAAACAAACTTGTAGCTGCTCATGGTTATACTGCCACAGCAGCGACAGCAGCAGGGCATGCAGGCAGACACTCTTTCCGCTGCCTGTCGTCCCGCCGATCAGCAGGTGAGGAGCTTGGGCCAGGTCAAAGCAGAACGGTTTTCCCAAGACATCAAATCCAGGAAAAACCCGAAGAGTCGAATCAGGAGTACTCTCGGCAATCCACTCTCTGAGGTCACTACCGGAAATCCTCTTCCATGTTTCAGGTGGCCTGGGCACATCCACATCCACGAGCTTCGATACATCCGTTGACTGCAAAAATATTCCCTGTCGCTGCAGCCCCATTGAAAAGGACACCTTTTCAAGCCCTTTCCTGAGTCGGTCCAAATCATTAATGTCCGGAAGATAGACTCGGAAGCGAGTAAGACGAGGCCCGTGTATTTCTTCCTTGATTTCACCCCGTACATCGATCTCCCTCAGGGCGCTGAAAAAAAGCTGTCGCAGGAATGAGGAATCTTCACCATCACTTGTCGGAACATCTGAAAATAGCTCCTGAAACAGGAATTCGTGGAAGTCATGGCTATCGCGCCAGCCGGCACGGATCTCTCTTAGACCACGACGAACATGGAGTTGGAGCAGATCAGTGAACCGGTCTTCATCCTGAAAGAGATCCTCTTTGTGGTAAACGCTTAGAAGTGCACAAAATGCATCGGTAAAATCCCGTTCCTGCCCCCTATCCGTTTGACCTTGCCCTTTGCCCGTGACTTGCTCCAGGTGGTACTCGCTCCCGCGGGAATCCACTTTGAGCATGTCATGATCGGGTTCTGTCGGTATGCGGAGAGAGAATGCCAGGGCCAGCCGCAGAACCGCCCACTTTGATATCTTCGTGCCTCCCAGCCCTTTAGAGCCAAGCACCTGTTTGATAGTGTCTTCATCTTCACTAGTAGTATAGATTTTGCCCATAAAGTCTTTCTCAGGATTAGGAATACATCTCTGTCAATCGCGGACGAGTGCTCTCTCCGTCTGGATTCTCGAGACGATACTGCCTGTAGATGTGTGGCAAAAGCATTGAATATTTTTCTCTGTCTAATTCAGAGTCAGTAGGCAATACGATAACTTGCTCGCCGGCACTAGGATAATAGTATTTGATCAGTTTCTCTTGGTGATCCCAATCGATCCGTGCCAACGGTGTGTCAACAACAAGTGGAATCATTTTCTGCGAGACTTCTTTCAGAGTCCAAAGCAGAGAAGTCGCTACTAGCTGTTTCATGCCAGCGGAGAGGTTCGCCATGCCAATGGTTTCCCCGTTCTTGTCCACATAACTCAAACCAAATGTATCCAAGACATCAATGTGATCAATCATCCCATGAGCGCTCATTAGTTGCCGAAAATGCTTGTTAATGCTCTCTTCAATATCTCCTCGATACTGACTTCTGAGTCTCTCCTTATACCGACTAAAGAGCTCACTAACCCGGCGCGCCATATCAATCTTTCGCTCAGCTTTTGCACTCAGTACGACTTTCTTTTCCTGCTCTTTGATTTCGCGTTCTTTGTCTCGAATTTGGTTCTTGACCTTCTGAGCTTCCTTGCGCAAATCCTCAAGCCGTTGTTCATGCCTTCCCACAAGACCCCGGCGCTCATCATTGGCAGCCTTTCGTTGGCGATAAGTTGTCTGCTCCACCCCGGAAAGGTTGGATACATCATCCAACCGTCTCTCGACATCTCTCAGTTCTCTCTTCATCCGAGTTATACTACGCAGATCTTTTACGTATTGAGAGCGTTGCATCGTAGACTGCATGTACGGGTCAAGAGTGGACAGCAACAACTTGGCCCGCTTGACTTCGATACGGATGACTGAGTCTCCAATATGTTCAGGATCAGGGATGTAGGCTTGGAGTAGCTTCGTTAGCCGATTCTTATAAAATCTCTTCTGAGACTCAGCTAGGGGTGGATTCGGGTAAGGCGGTTTGTCGAACAGGTCAACAGGCAGGCCTGTTATGAATCCCTCCAGAAGACGCACCTGCACTCCTGATTGGCTCTCAACCAATTCTCGTAATTCACGAATTGTCCGCTCGAGCAAATTTGTACAGCTCACAAGGGGGATGTCCACCGGAAGAGTATCCGCCAGAGTATTCTGCTGCTCCTCAAGGTCACTTCGCAACTGATTCTGTTGGTGTCTAAGACTCTCCGCATCTCGGTCGTAACTGTATGCGCGCATACTTTCGAGGTAACGGTCTTCTTCTTCGATCTTACGTTCCAGTTCAGTGATGCTATCCTGAATCTCTTCTTGTTCTTGAATGCTGCTTGCCTCTCTCGCCAGCAGTTCGGCTTTCTCCTTTTCCAGCCGCGTTAGATTATGCTTGGCCGATAGATCCATATCGTTTCGGCGCCATTCGCCTATTACTTTGGACAGATGATCCCTAAGACTCTCAATAGGGGAGATATTGAGTATTCGTTCCATCTGCTTCGTTTGAGCGCTCCAGTTTGCTTCGGCAATAGCCTGAATCTGCTCGCCATCAAAGAAGAAGAAAGGGATATAGTCTTGGGGCAAACGCTCATCGAGAAAACTCTGTGCGGTCTCTTCGGACACAATACCCCCGAAAGAGCTCCGGACTTCCAGAGTCGCACTGAAGCTGCCACTTTCCAGATGCCATGTGCGACGAGCCGTTACGTTTCCGGCATCCTCCCGCCATTGGACTTCCACCCAGCAGTCTCTCTGCCCTGCTGAGTAGGCTTGTCGGTTCATAATGCCCATCCACTGATCGCCCGTGCCCAAAACATATTGCTTGGGACTGAGCTTCGCATCCCTTATTACCCGAAGCATGCTCTCGTTGATTCCACCGAAAAGGAGCTTTACGCTGTTGATGAAGCTGGTCTTCCCGTAGCCGTTCCTACCTGATATGAGAACAATATTACGTCCCGGCTCGGGTGCTTTGAGGTCAAAAACCTGCTCGTCTCGATAAGAGAAGAGGTTGCAGATACTCACCGAATCAAATTGCATCACTCAAATCCGCCTGTTCATCCAATTCTACGACCTTCGCTATAGCCTCGGCCACGTCGCGTTCCAACCCTGCCTTGGCACCCCATATCTCTAATGAAGGATATTTATCATGCACCAAATACAGCAGGTGCTTTACCAACTCAGGCGAAATCTCGTATTCAGCCAAAAGCTCTTCCAGGATTTCCTGTTCCCTAAGGGGCAGGGCAACTTGTTCCACGGCTTCCACCTTCCTGCCGAATCTTTCGGCCAGCCTGATGGCGGTCTCTGCCAGATCGTAATCCTTGGTCCAAACTCGTTGAATGTAGTCGATTTCCTGATCAGTGATAAGCTGCCTTCCAACGTCTTGCTCAGTCTGAAGGAGCCTTTCCAGGATCTGTTTGCGGGCCTGCGGAGTAAACGGCCCGAGCTGACCGGGTTTCACCGTGCCATCACGGCGTTTGTTGCTCCTCATGTCGGGGTCTTCTCGAATGACCTTGAGCCAGTCACGAAATTCGTGCAAAGGAGCCATCCATGTCTCGCCTGAGGTGATAAATCCTTTCATGGATCTATCGACTTTTACAACCGTGCATGTCCAACAGCCAAAGCGGGTGCCACCACAGGACGGTGCAATGAGGTCCAGGATGAAAGGGCATTCCCCGCCACTGGCTTGCCGATAGAGGTCCCGCATGATGCCATGATCGCCACCCCAGGGAGGAGGATTGTACCTGGCGAGATACTCCCACACTTCTTCGTTTTCCCATTCGGCAATGGGAGTCGCCACCAAAGCATCAGGAATTTCATTATGAGGGTTCAGTTTTCGGGCGCTACATTGCCTTGCGTCCATGCGTTTGCCGCGATCGCTGCTCTCAGTGCGGCGTGTCCCCAATAGTAACACTACACTTCCGTGTTCGCTAATGATTTCATCGATTATGCGCCGCGCAGGTCGTATTTTCATACTACTCGTACACCAGCGAAACCACCTGGTAGGAGATGGATAGCCTTTTCCTATGAGTTTCCCCCAGAAGCTCTCATCAGGGCGAGGAGAAACCAACCGCACATGGACAGGGAAGTGATGGGACCGGGCATGGGCTTCGATACAACTCGTCGTGCGTTCGATATAATCCGCGATGTTCGGAGGCTCTACCCTCGTATCCGAGGAGACCACGTACACAGGTTTGGTGGCACTGTGCTTATGTTCGATTAGCATCTCGTAGACCAGTTGCAGCAAAACAGTGGAGTCCTTTCCCCCTGAAAACGCAACGACCCAAGGTCTCTTATCCGCAAGATATAAGTCAATCATGTACTTGCGTGTTGCCTGCAACAAGCTGGTCTCTTCAAGACCCGATCCACCATCCTGCACTGGTGGGCCACTCCCCGGGTCAAAATCCATAGCCTCAGTTTCCATCAAATGAGCCTCATAATTCAAAAGGGTAAGATAAGACAAAACCTACTGATTGAGCATCTAGCAGCTTGTAGGAGAACACACCCACTATGTGATTCCGGCGAAAGCCGGAATCCAGCAAACCCACTGTATCACCGGATTCCGACTTTCGTCGGAATGGCGAAAAAGCTTAAAAAAACCAGTTCTCCGACAGGCTACTAGATCTTCGAACCGTAAGTTCGTTCCCCCCCTGACAAGCTTTTCGATTGGTTTGGGGACTGACTGAAAGACGTCAGGTGGGGGGGACGAATTTATGGCGCGATGATCTAGGACTTAACACAAAGCTTGCAGTGCAGCAAGACGCATTGACTTCATTGCTGACGCATGAAGTTCCATTGCACAGCTCACGTCGGTTTTGGGGTGGAATTTCGAAGGTGACCTGAGCAACCGGCAGATGGTGAATCTGTGCAATCAGAAGTGATGAGCATGGCTGCGGACCAAGACCGACTCGGTTTTGAAAACCGAGCCGGTCTGCTCTCCGGCAGCGAGGGCTCCGTGCTCGACCCGATTGTCGCCATCCGCTGCCTGATAATGCTCGATCCCGGAGAATCGGTAACGATAAACATGGGCTCCGCATGACGGCATGAACCTCGTGGGCGAGCAGGGCAAGGGCGAAAGTGTATGGCTGGGATTTTTCCTCCATGAAGTGCTCATGCGCTTCACCGAGGTTGCCCGAAATTATGGCGATGTCTCCTTCGCCGAGCGTTGCGAGCGGGAGGCGGCCCGGCTGCGCCGCAATATCGAGGGGCATGGCTGGGACGGCGATTGGTACCGCCGCGCCTGGTTCGACGACGGATCATTGCTTGGATCGGCAAGCAGCTCCGAATGCCGGATCGATTCCATTGCGCAAAGTTGGTCGGTGTTATCCGGCGCGGGAGATCCCGAGCGTTCGCGCATGGCCATGGAAGCGCTGGACAAGCGCCTCGTTCGCCGCGAGCACGGGCTGATCCAACTTCTCGACCCACCGTTTGACAAGTCGGAAATGAATCCCGGCTACATCAAAGGCTACGTCCCTGGAGTCAGGGAAAACGGCGGCCAGTACACCCATGCGGCCATCTGGGCGGCCATGGCCTTCGCTCGCCTGGGTGACAACAGGCGGGCCTGGGAGCTCTTCACCATGATAAACCCTGTAAACCATGCAAGATCTCCAGAGGAGACCGCCACCTACAAAGTGGAGCCCTACGTCGTTGCCGCCGACGTTTATGCGGTAGCGCCGCACACCGGCCGCGGCGGCTGGACATGGTACACCGGCTCGGCCGCCTGGATGTACCGGCTGATCGTGGAATCCCTCCTGGGGCTCAGGCTCGAGCTGGATAGACTGAGCTTTGCACCGTGCCTTCCCGCGGATTGGGAGGGATTCAAGATGCACTACCGCTATCGGGAGACGGTCTACCACATCGCGGTTGTGCAAACGGTGGTGGAGAATGGTGAGATGCGCGTGAGCGTGGATGGCATCGACCAACCGGATAAGACCATCCCTCTGATCGACGACCATAGGGAACACTGGGTTGAGGTGAGGATACCCGTTAGACGCGGTTGAGAGCTCGTCTGTTGTACCACCTCAAAAAGATCGCCGAGGATACCCTAAAACCGCCGGGGATCTATACTTCTGGTTGGCTATGGACACTGATGAGAAGCATCTGTCCTTAATAATCCACCATCGAAGGAAGCTCCTCGCCCTGGCGCTGGATGGACTGCCGGGCATTGGCCCCCAAAACCGCAAGATGTTTCTTACTCCAAGCCGAGACGATGCCCCACGCGCACGCGCCTCGATTTAGCCGAACACGACCAGCCAAGCCATGGTCGCTACATAGTTTTCGATTTGGACTTTCAACCCGGGCGCCGATGGTGTAGATTTCTCATCGCGAGGGTCAATGGCGGCCCTCTCATGGCTTCAAAGAGATTTGGAATTATATCGATGGTCGATACTCTCACGCCTGAGCAGCGTAGCGAGCGCATGAGCAGGGTTAGGGATCGAGGAAGTAAGGCCGAGATGGTAGTTCGCCGCCTCGTGCATTCACTCGGCTACCGTTATCGACTGCATGTATCGCATTTGCCTGGAAGACCCGACATAGTGCTCGCGAAGCATCGAAAGGTCATTCTCGTACACGGGTGTTTCTGGCATCGACATGAGGATTGCAGGCTCGCTCGCCTGCCGAAGTCGAGGCTTGACTTCTGGGTTACGAAGTTACAGCGTAACCGGGAGCGAGACATGGAGAACACACGAAAGCTCAAGGATGCGGGCTGGTCCGTGTTCGTCGTGTGGGAGTGCGAAACGTCGGACAGGGAGAAATTGACCGAGACGGTAAAGAAGTTTCTGGGGAGCGTGCATGGCCTCGATTGAGCTTTTCGCGGGAGCGGGCGGACTCGGAATGGGTCTCACAAAGGCGGGTTTTCATCACTTGGCCGTTATCGAGTGGAACCACGACGCCTGCGCGACCATCGCCGAGAACAGGAAGCGAGGAAGCGCACTCGTGAGGGATTGGCCCGTGATCCGCGCCGACGTGAAACAGTTCTCTTTCCAAAAATTCTCGGGGCGCGTCGATGTCGTATCAGGCGGGCCTCCATGTCAGCCCTTTTCCGTTGGAGGCAAGCACAGGGGGTATCTGGATGATCGAGACATGTTTCCGCAGGCCATTAGAGCCGTCCGTGAGATTGCGCCCAAGGCGTTCATCTTCGAAAACGTCAAGGGTCTCACGCGCGTTACCTTCGCCAACTATGTCGAGTACATCAAGCTGCAACTCAAGTTCCCTGAACTGATCAAGAAGCCGAACGAGGAATGGTTCGAGCATCGGGCGCGGCTAGAGCGACTAGCCACGAGGGGAAAGATCGAAGGGCTTGAGTACAATGTGATAGTCCAAGTCCTGAACGCCGCGAATTTCGGTGTCCCTCAGAAGCGGGAACGGTTCTTTATTGCCGGTTTTCGCTCCGACTTGGGCATCAAGTGGAATTTTCCACTGCCGACACACTCACATTGGACTCTACTATGGGATCAATGGGTTTCGGGCGAGTATTGGGAGCGTCACCAAGTGGCCAGGAATGATCGCCCCCTCCCCCCAGAGGACCACGTTAAGGTTCTCGACCTCTTTCGACGTCCTACGCAAAAGCCGTGGCTGACGGTGAGGGACGCAATCGGTGATTTACCAGACCCGGAACGAAATCCCAGCCAGGCGAACGCCATTCCAAACCACGTTTTTCAGTCGGGCGCGCGGCAGTACGTGGGCCACACGGGGAGTCCCATCGACGAACCGGCGAAGACTCTGAAAGCCGGGGATCACGGAGTACCTGGAGGCGAGAACATGCTTCGCCGACCCGATGGGAGCGTCCGTTATTTTACTGTTCGGGAAAGCGCTCGCCTTCAGACTTTTCCGGATGACTACGTGTTTTCCGGTTCCTGGACGGAGAACATGCGTCAACTTGGCAATGCCGTTCCTGTACGACTTGCCGAGACGATCGCCGGCAGCATTAGAAAACATCTGTATCCAGAAGCCTCGGAAGAGGCTTCGCATCCACTTCCCTTTCGAACCGCGGACGGGGATCATGCCTAAGAAGACCAAGGACACCGGATTGGAAATTATTGAGCAATTGCGCAAAAACCTTGATTCCCTCCGGCGGGAAGCGACTGCGGCGGGGCTTCCGACTTCGCGCCGTAATCGTCTGAATCAAGAGATTCAAAAGATCGGGCTGGAAATCGAGGTGCTTTTGAGAGAGATCAACCCGATCAAGCTGCCCCCGGCGATGTTCGATCCAAGCAATCCCGATCTCGTGGGGCGGTTCATTGCCCTGGCGCTCGTTGCCCAACCACGTGTTACACTGACCGTTACAATTCAGACTTCGTCTGAAACTCCTTCAATCGGGAACACTCAACGAGCCGCTCCAAGGTCTTCAGCGTAAACACCTTCCCTCTGGTTGCAAGAAGCATCTTTCTCATATCCTCACGGCGTACTCCAAAGCCACGACCACCGATACAGGCTATCACCTCGAACTTCGGCAGCCCGGAAAGCTCCGCGGCGTTGCTCAACTGGGCAAGATGCTGGATGCGCGTCACTTTGTCCCTGGCTGTTCCGTCATCCTCGGTGAGCTTCGCCTCGATAACCACCTGTGGGTTGAACTCGCTCGGGATAATGAAGTCGGGCGTCTGGTCGAACCCTTCGATCCGCTCGGCTCGTTTCGTCTTGCGGTAACTGATTCCGGATCGAGTGAGCAGTTCATCTATCGCGGACTCCAGACCATCACCGACCAGTTCGCTCACCGAATCCCGGTGGCTCGAAAAGGGCCGTCCCAGGAATCGCTCGTAGAGAAGCATCGCGTAGGGTACTCCCAATGCCGCCATGTTTTCTACCGATTGGATGCCCCCTTTGGTGTCTGCCTTATTGAGGCGGTGTATCTTGGTGGGGTCAACATCGGGTGCACCCTCCATGAGCAACTGGCATGCGGCTTCAATGAGAGCTCTTAGTCTCACGCCGGTTTCACCCCGTGCCTTGAGAGGAGCGGAAGGCGTCATACGTATCTTTCGGTCGAGAATCCTCGTAAATCCCTGAGTGACTTCCACCCCTGTGCGCTGCATCGTGATGTAGGCCCATTCGGAAGGAGTAAAGCCGAGCATGGCTCTCAAAACGATTATCGATATGGGCATGGAAAGCGCGGTTTGATAGACCTCATCGGCCGAAACCGTCCTGAACCCGGATGATGCCTTTTTGATAGCCTCATAGCCGGCTTCAAAGACATGGTATTCGATAAATCCGGTACCCTTCGGCATTACGAGAAATTCAGATTCCAGACAGGAGAAAACGGAGGATACGAACAGATCCGGGTTTTCCCGTATCTCGTCGAATGAGGCTTCAAAAGGATAGTTGAGCATGAATCTCCCCGTAGGATGTCTGGGTCTCCTGGGCTGCCATGTTCTGCAGAACCGGGCTGACTGAACGGATGTCGTCAAGGTAGTGTTCAACGGAAGCAAGGCCTCCGAAGGCATTGATCCAGTGAGCTACGGCATCTAAGCGGTGATCCGTCGGCAAGCGGCTATCCCAGTCCTTTCTTAGAAACCAGACGGCAAGGCGGGTGAGGTGGCCAAATATGATGCAGCGGATATCCCCAAGGGTGGCCGTGAAGCTCGGGACTTTGAGCTTTTCAAGGTCTCCTCTTACTAGGTCGGCAAGTCCTTCCGGCGAGCTCACAATCCACTTTGCCGGCACTCTGCCAGTTGAGCGGCAAACAAACACCGTATCAAGAATGGAAGACTTGGTGCCGCTTATGTGGATCGAAGCTCCCATTTCCCCCGGACACGGAAGAGAGGCCGAGCAGGCAAGACCTGCGTCGAGTATGGCCACGGCAGCGGGGTAGTAGGCATCGATCCTGTTGTGGTGATAGGTGAATACCAGGGGAGCACCTCGTTTGAGTGCGGATGCCATCTTCTGAAAAACAGATGAGAGGCCCTCGGTGAAGTGCTCAAGCCCTCTTCCCATGTTTTCATTTCCGGTGAGCTCACCCGGGTGGCGAGTAGATGGCGCGGCAAACTCGGAAACGTTTTTTCCCGCAAGCTTGCGCAGCCATACGTAGCAAAAATCCATGAGCTCGGCGTATTGGACATTTCCGAAGTAAGGAGGATCGGTCAGTACGGCATCGAGGCTTTCCGGCTCCAGATCGGCCTTCGCCGCATCGGAGCAGGACAGATTGACCTTTCTCATCCCGTTGGGCTTAAAACCATTGTTCGTTTCACCAATCCACTCGCCCGGTATCTCAACCGTGATCTTTCGTCCTCCCTGGTGCCGGATTTCAAAAGGCCGGGAACAAAATGACTTCGCCTTGAAGAACTTGGCGGTTATGTTGGACCAGCCTCCGCTTCCCACATTATAGCCGTTGGCTCCACCGGATATTCCGATAAAATTGGATTCGCACTGAATGAGACCGACGGGGAAGCCGTGCACGGAAAAGATATCGAGCGATTTAAGGGCCATGCTGTCATAGCGGCACAGCATGTTCTGATACCTGAGAAGATCCGAGAGATTGGTTGCCAGGGCATTCCGCACTCGCTCATCAGTCAGCTCTGCTATGAAACGGCAACTGAGCTCAAGGCCTAAGATCTGACGGCTGTTGAACATCTCGCTATAGCGTCTGTAGCCCCAGCGATGGAGTCTGTCGGTTTCGTCTCCTCCGGGGATTTCATCCTCGGGGACGAAGAGCGTTTGTAGAGCATTGCACGCGGATTCGGCTTGATCGAGCCTGACTAGATCCGATGAGTCGGGCGTTTTGAAGAAACGTCCCTTGTGGTGAGGCTTGCAGCGGGGACAGTGATACTCCATGGCGAACATCGTGTGCCTTGGAGGTCCCGCTTTCGAGTCGGGATAGGTGTTGATCTCTCCGCAGTGGGGACAGGGGCATCGATTTCTCTTTGCCGGTCCGGAAGTTGTCAGAGGCTTTCCGCATTCAGCGCATATGCCGGGGTGTTTCCTGTCCTCGACCTCGTTTAAACGTCCGCATCCGGCACACAGCAGGACGTTCATCGGGTGGCGCTTATTTTCCGAGATCAGGTACCCTGGAAATAGCCGGACCTCCTTTTGGCACCTCCTGCAGGTCATGCTTTTCACCCAGAGGAAGTATTTGACATGAGCCTCTTCCGATCCGCATTTGAGGCAACGCGTACGATAGAACCGGCCGATTTCATTTTCGAGGTATCGAAGTAGATTATCGCCGGCGATACGATATGCAGCCAAGTCAAGATACTCTATCTCCTGTTTTACGATCCAGTAAGACATCGGATTGATATCGCACCCGACGACATCGCAGCCGAGACGATTCGCTTCAAGCAGTGGCGTACCACCGCCCATGAAGGGGTCGGCTATCCGAAGCCCCTGTAGATTGTTGGAGCGATAAAAGGACTCCTTCAGGGGAGCGTTCACGAATTCGGAGAGCAATAAGCCGCGAAAGAGAGTCCCGGGCCGACGGGCAAACCACTTGTGAACGGCAATGATGGGGCGGTAGTTCTGCTGGATCTGTTTTTCCCTCAATGCCAGGTCGGCTATGAAGGATATGTCGAAATCGCGCTCGATCATCGGGTATCTTCTTCCAATCCTCACGCCGGTGAATACCGGTCCAAGTTGCATCCTTGGTGATAGCCCTGACAGAGCGCATCAATTTGTATTGATCATCGCTAAGCTCGGTTGGACAGAACAAAGCTCGTTCGCTCCGCCATCTCCGTAGTTGCCGTTTCCGAATCCTTTAGTACATCGACAAGTTGACTGGCTATGCGCTGGAGGTCGGCATCGCCCCCTTCAAAACCCAACGCCTCGCCATTATCCTGAGCTCCCAGCAGTAGAGCTCCTCCAGATTAATTGGCAAAAGCAGCCAAGTCTTCCAAAGCTCTCGGGGTCCAGCATTCCTTGAGCTCCAGGGTTTCTCCCTCTCGAAGATCCTTGCCATCCATATCACATAGACTCCAGCTCATGTTTCTCTACGTTCCCTGTGTCACAAACGTTATGGGGTTCATATCATGTTTGTGCAAGTCATGTAAGGCATCTTCTTCCCGGCAAACCTGGGCCTTCTTCGAGACCTTCGTAGGCCCCGATGATCATTGGCTGCCGCCTGATAACTATCAAGAGCATCCCATTTCGGTCATCGCGCATCGCATGTCGCCTAGACGCCGATTCGCGTTTTCACAAGCCCCGATACGCCTGGCCCGGAAGTGCAGATGCTCTCAAACGGCAGGTACCACGTGATGATCACCAATGCCGGCGGCGGTTACAGCCGCTGGAATGACCTCGCCGTCACCCGATTGTCGCCATCCGCTGCCTGATAACGCTCGATCCGGGAGAATCGGTAACGATAAACACGGTCTCCGGCATCGCTGAAGACCGTGAGGTAGCCTTGAGCCTGGTGGAAAAATACCAGGATCGGCGTCTGGCGAATCGCGTCTTTGATCTGGCATGGACTCATGGTCAGGTGCTGCTGCGCCAGTCCAATGCCTCGGAAGCCGATGCGCAGCTCCACGGGCGCCTTGCCGGCTCGATCATCCACGCCAATGCAGCGCTTCGAGCCGACCCGGGTGTTCTTCTAAAGAACCGCCGGGGGCAATCCGGTCTCTGGGGATATTCCATCTCCGGCGATTTACCCATTGTGCTGCTCCAAATTGAAGATCCGGCCAATATCGATCTCGTGCGCCAGCTCGTGCAGGCCCACGCCTACTGGCGCCTAAAAGGACTGGCGGTCGACCTGGTGATCTGGAACGAAGATCACGCCGGTTACCGGCAAATCCTCCACGACCGGATCATG
>Ga0074199_1000267_pt1 | contig 98333 bp, 85 predicted proteins | sample EPASupsiteSAE347_FD_64528 | JGI IMG/M metagenome (GOLD analysis project Ga0074199, IMG submission 64528) | Bioremediated contaminated groundwater from EPA Superfund site, New Mexico - Sample SAE3-47 | ecosystem: Environmental > Aquatic > Deep subsurface > Groundwater > Contaminated ...
TACCCTGGTGGAAAACTTCCTGGGCGGCACCGGCACCAGAAACATCCGCATCGAGGGCCGCGATTTCACGGCCATCGAACAACGGCTCATCCGGCGGGTGGTGAACCTCCTGCTCAACGACCTGGAAAAGGCCTGGTACTCCCTGCAGCCCCTCAAGGTTCAGTACATCAGAAGCGAGATCAATCCCCAGTTCGCCAAGATCTGCCAGCCCGAGGACGTGGTAATCATCTGCCGCTACGACGTGGATATGGACCGGGCCGTGGGCAGCATCACGGTCTGCATCCCCATGAGCAACCTGGAATCGGTGAAAGGCAAGCTGCTGACCACCTTCCAGCGGGAACAGAGCGACGAGGATATCAGCATCAAACGCGTCCTCACCGAAAACATCAAGAACATCCCGGTGGAGTTTGTGGTGGAACTGGGGAGCGCCACCATCTCCGCGGGAGATGTCATGGAGCTGGAGGCCGGCGACATCATCCAGCTGGAACGCCGCACCGACGACCTCCTGCCGGCCTTTGTCGCGGGAGAAAGAAAATACATGGGAACCCCAGGCGTGCATCGCGGCAACAATGCGCTGCTCATCAAGAAGAAGGTTCTTGACCCGAACCGGGAATGAGGTTCAAGGCCCAAGGTGAAAGGCTCAAGGTTTAAGGCCAAGCCTTTCACCTTTCACCTTGAACCTTTAACCTTTCACCTTTCAAAAGGAGAAAAACCATGGCTGACGACCCCTTGGACGCCGCCGACACGAAGGCGGAGGGAGCCGGTGATGACTGGGCTGCCGCCTTGAGCGAACATGAAAGTTCCGGAGGGGCTCAAGCCCCGGCCTTTGCCGAATTGGGCTCCTCCGCGACCACCGCCCCGACCGGCAGCCAGAACCTTGACTTCCTGCTGGATATCCCCCTGAACGTCACCGTGGAACTGGGGCGGACCAGCATGATCATCAACAAGATGCTGCAGCTCACCCAAGGATCGGTGGTCGAGCTCGACAAGGCCGCAGGCGAACCGGTGGAGATCTTTGTCAACGACAAATTGCTGGGCAAGGGCGAGGTGATCGTGGTCAACGAGCGGTTCGGAGTGCGGATCACCGAGATCATCAGCCAGGCGGACCGGATCAAGAACATCGGCTGAGCCGTCGCCGCCATCGCGGCGGCACGCAAAGAATGTGATCACCTGAGTGGACAGAACCATCATGAAGAACCGGCAACCATCATCCACCCAAGGAATGCTCTCCCCAAAGGCGTTGGCCGCCTTGGGGGCAAGCCTGCTGCACCACCTCTCCTGCCCGTTTTTGCTCCTGGCCGCGGAACAGTCCCCCGGCCTCACCGGCAATCAGGAAACCATTTCCCTGACCATGGCCATCTTCAAAACCCTTGGCTCACTCATCCTGGTGGTGGGCCTCATGCTCCTGCTGCTCTTTTGGATCAGAAAATTGGGCCTGGCCAAGGGCGGTCCCGGCCAGGACGGGCTCATCACGGTTCTCGACAGCCGGATGCTGGCCCCCAAAAAACAGGTGAGCGTCCTGGAGGTGGCAGGCTCCTATCTGGTGATCGGCCTCACCGAACAGCAGATCACCCTGCTGGCCACCCTCGACGCCAATGACCGCCTTACCGAGGCAACGCGTTCCCGGAAAACATTCCCCCCCCTGCCGGACTCCTTTGCCTCCCTGCTCGACAAGGCCAGCCAGACCATCTCCGGCATGAAGCAAAAAAAGGAAAAGACCCATGCACAATAAACCTCTACCATACTGGCCCATGCTCATCGGTCTGCTCGCAGGGCTCATCCTCCTCTGCCCCGGCGAAAGCTCGGCCGTGACCCTGCCCACCCTGCAGATCGGCGTGGGCGAGGCCCAGAACCCCAAGCAGGTTTCCGCCCTCATCGAAATCCTCCTGCTGTTCACGGTGCTCTCCATGGCCCCGGCCATCCTGCTGATGATGACCTCCTTCACCCGGCTGGTGATCGCCTTTTCCTTTCTCCGCCAGGCCCTCGGCACCCAGCAGGTGCCGCCGACCCAGGTTCTCATCGGGTTGGCGCTCTTTCTGACGGTGTTCATCATGACCCCGGTTTTCAACCAGGTCAACGCCACCGCCATCAAGCCCTACATGGCCGAACAGATCAATGCGGAACAGGCCCTGGAGGAGGCGGCAAAACCGGTGCGCGCCTTCATGTTCAAACAGACCAGGGAAAAGGATCTGGAACTCTTTCTTTCCCTGTCCAAGACCCCCAAACCGAAAAACAAGGAAGAGGTCTCCACCGCCGTGCTCATCCCCTCCTTCATGATCAGCGAACTCAAAACCGCTTTCACCATCGGCTTTGTCCTCTTCCTGCCCTTTCTGATCATCGACATGGTGGTGGCCAGCATCCTGCTGTCCATGGGCATGATGATGCTGCCTCCGGTCATGGTCTCCCTGCCCTTCAAGCTCCTGCTCTTCGTGCTGGTGGACGGCTGGTACCTGATTGTGGGCTCCCTGGTAAAAAGCTTTGTGGTGTAACCTATGACTCCTCCGGAAGCCATCTCCCTGGTCCAGAACGCCGTTACCCTGACCCTGCTGCTCTCCGCGCCGGTATTACTGGTGGCCATGGTGGTGGGGTTGCTGATCTCTCTGTTTCAGGCGATCACCCAGATCCAGGAGATGACCCTGACCTTTGTCCCCAAGATCGTGGCAGTCATGGCGACGTTGCTGTTTCTTGCCTCCTGGATGATCACCAAGCTGGTGGATTACACCCATGAGCTGATCGTGAATCTGCCGACCATCATCCGTTGACTTGCGAGCCCGCACCATGCCCGAAGCCGCGCTACTGAACTGGACCCTGACCCAAACCCTCTCCCTGGTTATTATCCTGACCAGGGTGGCGCCGCTTTTGTTTTTCATGCCCGTCCTCGGCTCGACCAGCGTCCCCCCCCAGGTCAAGATCCTGCTGGCCCTGATGACCTCCCTGGTTTTGCTGCCGGTGGTCCGGGTTGACCCGCGCCTGATAACCGGCGCTCCCCTTGGCTTTGTGGTGCTTGTGCTCACCGAGATCCTGCTGGGCGCGACCCTGGCTGTTTTTGCCAGGTGCATCTTTGCCGCCACGGAAATCGCCGGCCAGATGGTCGGCATCCAGATGGGCATGGGGGTGGCCGGCGTCATGGACCCCCAGTTCGGCACCCAGGTCTCGCCCATAGGCATGCTCTGGAACCTTACCGCCATCCTGATTTTTTTAAGCATCAACGGCCACCACATGTTTTTCTCCACCCTGGTGGAAAGCTTTGAGTGGGTAAAACCCGGCTCGGCCGCCATAACCAAAGCCACCTTCGAGGGCCTCATGCAGGGGGCTTCGCACATGTTCGTCCTAGGTGTCAAGATCATGGCTCCGGCAGGCGCGGCCCTGTTTTTCTCCCATGTGGCCATGGGCATCGTCGCCAAAACCGTTCCCCAGATCCCGATCCTGATTGTCGGGTTGCCGATAAACCTTGCGGTTGGTTTTATTTTTGCCGGGTTGTCCCTGGCGTATCTGATGCCGCTGATGATCGCGAATTTCGAAATGCTGGCCCGGCTTCTGCCCAAGCTGGCCATGGGCATGGGGGGCTGACCGATGGCGGACGAATCCTCCGGCCAGGAAAAAAGCGAGGCCCCCACCTCCCGGCGCATCCAAGAGGCCAGAAAAAAGGGCGACGTGGCCAAGAGCATGGAAGTGCCCTCCGCCGCGGTCCTGCTCGCCGGCCTGCTCACCCTGTATTATGCAAGCGATTACATGCTGGGGCAATTCTTCCTCCTGCTCAGATATTACCTCGGCAACCTGCACGCCATTTCGATAACCCCCAACAACATGACCGTGCTTACCCGGGAAACCATGCTCCAGAGCGCTCTTCTCCTCGCTCCGGTCATGGGGGCCATATTTGTCACCGCCCTGGCCGCCAATTATGCCCAGGTCGGTTTCCTGTTCACCACGGAAAAACTGGCGCCGAAATTCGACAAGATCGACCCGATCCAGGGATTTGCCCGTCTCTTTTCCAAGCAGACCCTGGCCAATGTGGTCAAATCCGTGGCCAAACTGGTCATCATCGGCTACGTTTCCTATGCGGAGGTGATGAAGGCGTTGCCCTCCATCCTGCCGCTCATGGATCAGGAGCCCATGCCCATTCTTGCCTTCATGAGCAGGGTCGCCTTTTGGATCTTTCTGAAATCCGCGTTGATCATCGCGGTGCTCGCGGCGGTGGACTATGCCTTCCAGCGTTGGCAGTTCATGGAAAAAATGAAGATGACCAAGCAGGAGATCAAGGACGAAGCCAAGCAGACCGAAGGGGATCCCCACGTCAAGGGCCGCATCCGGGCCATTCAGATGCAGATGGCCCGGCAACGGATGATGTCCGAGGTGCCCAAGGCAGACGTGGTCATCACCAACCCCACCCGGCTGGCCATCGCCCTGCGTTACGATGCGCTGGCTATGGCGGCCCCCACGGTGCTGGCCAAGGGCGCCGGGGTCATCGCCCAGAAGATCCGGGAAATCGCCGAGGAGCACGGCATCCCCCTGGTGGAGGACAAGCCCCTGGCCCAGGCCCTTTACAAAAGCGTGGACTTAGGCGAACCCATCCCGGAAAACCTCTTCCAGACCGTGGCCGAGGTTTTGGCCTATGTGTACAACGTCAAACGAAAACGGGCTTGATTGCGATGAATACGGTACTGTCACATATGCTTTACCAATCAACCCCTGCAACCATTACCACTGTTGGTCCGTGCAACCATGGCAGATAACCCCGGCGCCGCAACAGGGCTGAAAGCAGTCAACTTCGAGATGTCGGGCCTCTTCGTGGCGCTCGGGGTCGTGGCCATTCTCATGGTCATGATCGTGCCGCTGCCGCCCTTTTTGCTCGACATGCTGCTTTCCTTCAACATCACCATCGGGTTGCTCATCCTGCTGATGAGCATGTACAACACCAATCCGCTGGATTTTTCCTCCTTTCCCTCGCTGCTCCTGATCACCACCCTGTTTCGGCTGGCGCTGAATATCGCCTCGACCCGGCTCATCCTGCTCCACGGCCATGAAGGCGTCGGCGCGGTGGGCCATGTCATCCAGTCCTTCGGCAATTTCGTGGTGGGCGGCAACTTCGCCGTGGGCATCATCATCTTCCTGATCATGGTGCTGATCAATTTCGTGGTTATCACCAAGGGCTCCGGCCGTATCGCCGAGGTGGCGGCCCGCTTCACCCTGGACGCCATGCCCGGTAAGCAGATGGCCATTGACGCGGATCTCAACGCCGGGCTGATCAACGAAGCAGAGGCAAAACGCCGCCGTTCCGAAGTCAGCCGCCAGTCGGAGTTTTACGGCGCCATGGACGGCGCCAGCAAGTTCGTGCGCGGCGAGGCCGTGGCCAGCCTGGTGATCATCGTCATCAATATCATCGGCGGGTTCTTCATCGGCGTCATCATGCAGAACATGCAGGCTGCCCAGGCGGCGGAAACCTACACCCTGCTCACCATCGGCGACGGCCTGGTCTCCCAGATCCCGGCCCTGGTCATCTCCACCTCCGCGGGTATCATTGTCAGCCGGGCCGCCTCCGACGTGAGCATGGGCAAGGAATTCATGAAGCAGTTCGGCCTCCAGCCCCAGGCCATGGCGGTTTCTTCCGGAATCATCATCCTGTTCGGCATGGTGCCGGGGTTGCCGCATCTTCCCTTTATTCTGCTGGGCATAGGCATGGGCGGCATCTCGTTGCTGGCCTTCAACAAATCCGCCGCCGACAAGGAAGAGGCAAAGGTCGAGGCGGAAAAAGAAAAGAAGGCGGCCACCCCGCTGCCCGGCGCGCCGGAAACGGTGGAAAGTCTGCTCCCCCTCGATGTTTTGCAACTCGAGGTGGGCTACGGCCTCATCCCTCTGGTTGACGAGGCCCAGGAGGGCGATCTGCTGGAACGGATCCGAGCCATCCGGAGGCAGTTTGCCATGGACATGGGCATGATTATCCCACCTCTGCATGTGCGCGATAATCTCCAGCTCAAACCGGACCAGTATGTCCTGCTCCTCAAAGGGGTGGAAGTCGCCAGGGGCGAGATCATGATGGGCCATCTGCTGGCCATGGATTCCGGCATGGCCAAACGAAAGATCGAAGGCATCCCCACCATGGAACCCGCCTTCCAGCTGCCCGCCCTCTGGATAGCCCAGGAGAAGAAAGACGAGGCCCAGGTGGCGGGCTACACCGTGGTTGATCCCTCCACGGTCATCGCCACCCACCTCACCGAGGTGCTGCGCACCCACGCCGACGAGCTGCTGGGCCGCCAGGATACCCAGAAGCTCCTGGACAATCTGGCCAAGACCCACCCCAAGGTGGTGGAAGAACTGGTGCCCGGCCTGCTGCCCCTGGGGTTGGTTCAGAAGGTGCTACAGAATCTCCTGAGGGAACGGGTATCCCTACGCGACCTGCTGACCATCTGCGAAACCCTGGCCGACTTCGCCCCCCTGGGCAAGGATCCGGACATCCTCACCGAATATGTGCGCCAGAAACTCGCCCGCTCCATTATCAGCTCCTTCACCGATGAGCAGGGAACGCTGACGGTTCTCACCCTTTCCACCCAGGTCGAGGATCTGATCCGCGAATCGCTGCAGAAAAGCGACCAGGGCGTGTTTCTCAACCTGGAACCGAACCTGGCCCAACGGTTGCTGGCCTCGGCCAAGACCATGGTGGAAAAGGTCTCGCTGGAAGGCTACCAGCCCATCATCATCTGCGCCCCGATTATCCGTCGCCATTTCCGGCGGCTCATGGAACGGTTCATGCCCCACGTCATGGTCCTTTCCCATAACGAGTTGACCGCGCAGACCCAATTGCAATCCCTGGGGACAATCGAACTCAACCCCAAGAAATAGGTAACTATCCCGCTTAATACCGAAATTTAACGAACACCACGGAATGTAACTGTTCAGCAGCGCCGCAGATGCGCGAAAGAGGCCTGCGAAGTGTGCTGTTGCCCATGAGCAGGCCGATGACAAAGCAGATGCGGTGCTGCTGGACAGTTACAGAAATAGAGGAGTGAGGAGCAGCGATGCGAATCAAGCGTTTTGAAGCCTCGGATACCCATAGCGCCATGGCCATGGTCAAGGAAGAACTCGGCGAGGATGCCGTTATCCTCTCGACCAGGAACCTCCCTGGAAAAAGCGGCTCGGCCAGAGGCGGGCCAAGGATCGAGGTGGTGGCGGCCATGGAATACGACCCGGAGCCGGAGATTACCCTTCCGCCCCCGGAAGCCCCCGGCGCGGAAGCAAAACGGCCCAAGACGGTGGGATACGGCTATCAGTCCGTGCGCCAGGCTCCGGCAAAAGCGGCGGGACGCCAGGCAACCCCGAAACGGACCACGGAGCAGCCCGGCTTTGACAGCAAGCTTTGCGCCGAGCTTTCCCGCGCCCTGCCAGCCGAAAAGACTACCAAGAGCGCCAAGGCCGCACAGGTCCATTTTGAAGCCAACGACCTGAGGCTGCGCTTTGCCAATTTCCTGCGGCGCCAATACTGCGCCAAGGAAGAACTTGACAGCCATGCCGCCTCGGGCCGCTCCCCCCGTGGATCTGCCCAGACAGGGGAGCGGCCCGACCCGAAACAGGTTGCCCGGTGGCGGGACAAAATCATCGACCAGCTGCAGATCACCCCGCTTTCCATCGGGATCAGCAAGGCGCCCACCGTGGTGGCCCTGATCGGCCCCACCGGGGTTGGCAAAACAACGACCGCCGCGAAGATCGCCGCCTGGTACAGCATCCACGAAGGGATGAAGGTGGCGCTCCTCTCCATGGACTGCTACCGGATCGGCGCCACGGACCAGCTGCGCACCTACGCCAAGATCATGCGGTTGCCCTGCGAAATCGCCCTGCGCAAAAGGGATTTGCAGGCAGCCCTGCTCCGCCACCAGGACAAGGATCTGATCATCATCGACACCGCGGGCAAAAGCCCGTATGACCCCAATCACATCCGGGAGCTGTCCGAATGGTTTGCCCTGGAAAACGGAATAGAGCCGTATCTCGTTCTCAGCGCCACCTGCAAAAAAGAAGACCTGCAACAGATACTCACCACCTATGAACCGTTGCGGGTCAAGGGGTTGGTCCTTTCCAAGCTCGATGAAACCAGGGCATACGCCACCCTCTGCCAGCTGCTGGCCGGAGCGGCGCTGCCCATTTCCTGCCTGTGCACCGGCCAGAGGGTTCCGGAGGATTTCCTCCTTGCCTCCCGGGAGTTCCTGCAGACCCTGTTCGGGCAGGGATGGCAGGCGGCCGCCGGTGAACTTGCCACCGAGGCCCAAGGCAGATGGACCCAATGATGGTGGACTCGCAAAAATGAAAACTCCCCACATGTCCGTGCACACGATCAAAGGTTACAAAGTGACAACCGTTGTAATCGCGTTTTTTCCGCGATTACAACAATGAGCAAACTCGGGGAACTCTCATGAATCAGGCGGAAACACTGGAAAGAATTATGACCCACTCGCAAACCCAGAAAAAAAGAATGGCGGCGCCGTACGGCAACAGCGAGCCCCAGCCACGGGTTATCTGCGTAACCAGCGGCAAGGGCGGGGTCGGCAAAACCAATATCGTCACCAATCTCGGCTATGCCTTGGCAAAGACCGGAAAGAAGGTGCTGATCCTTGACGCGGATCTGAACCTGGCCAACGTCGATATCCTGCTGGGCCTGACTCCGCGCTACAACCTCCACCACGTTTTCATGGGCGAAAAAACGCTTGCCGAGGTTTTGGTGCAAGGCCCGGCGGGGTTGCTCATCCTGCCGGCCAGTTCCGGGATCATGGAGTTGGCCGACCTCACGGAACAGCAACGGCTGTACTTCCTGGCGGAGATGTCCGCCCTGGCCCAGAAAATCGATATCATGCTGATCGACACGGCCGCGGGCATCAACAACAATGTGATCTACTTCAACCTGGCCGCGCGGGAACGCATCATCATCCTGACCCCGGAGCCAACCTCCCTGACCGATGCCTATGCGCTGGTCAAGGTGCTCTCCAGCAGGCATGACGTGAAAAAATTCCGCATCCTCGTCAACCTGGCCCGTTCCGAAAAAGAGGCCCTGTCGGTTTTCCGCAAGCTGAGCATTGTGGCCGACCGTTTTCTCGATTCCCTTTCCCTGGATTATCTCGGGTATATCCCCTATGACAGCAAACTGCCCACGGCGGTTCGCGAGCAACGGCTGGTGTCGGACATCTTCCCGGATGCCCCGGCCAGCAAGATGTTCAGCAAGCTCGCCGGGAATATTTCCCAGGAAGAACCCGAGATGAAAGCCGATGGGAACATAAAATTTTTCTGGCAGGGACTCGTTGATCTGTAATATACTTTTTCATATTGCAGGCCATCAATCTCCTTTGCCCCTGTGGGCCTACCCGGAATGAGCAAACAGACCTCTCCCAAGTTCAAGGATTACACGAACACCTTTTTCAGCCAGGCGGAACCGCTCAGCGCCGAAAAGCGCAACGAGCTGATCCTCACCTACACCCCGCTGATCAAGTATATCGCGGCACGCCTTGCGGCACGCCTTCCCGCGCAGGTGTCGCTTGATGATCTCGTCAGCTGCGGGATCATCGGCCTCATCGACGCCATCAACAAATTCGATGTCTCCAAGAATGTCCAGTTCAAAACCTATGCCGAATTCAGGGTCAAGGGGGCGATGCTGGATGAACTCCGCGCGCTGGACTGGGTTCCCCGCTCCGTCCGGCGAAAGACCACCGATCTGGAGAAAGCCTACGCCGACATCGAAAAGCAGGTGGGCCGGCCGGCAACGGATGAGGAAGTAGCCCAAACCATGGGCCTCACCCTTGATGATTTCTACAAACTGCTCGATGAAACCAAATCCGTCTCCTTCATGGATATCGAGTTTCTCCGGCAGAAAGCAACGGAGGCGAACGATCCCACCCTGGCCGAAACCTTCGCCATGGATGACCGGGATCCCTTCACGGCCATCAACCTGTCCCAGATCAGGGAACTCATCGCGGGCGCCATTTCCGATCTGCCGGAAAAGGAAAAACTGACCGTATCCCTCTATTACCAAGACGAACTTACCATGAAGGAGATCGGCGAGGTGCTGGGGTACACCGAATCGCGTATTTCCCAGATGCACAGCAAGGCCATGTTCCGCCTCCGGGCCAAACTGAAAAAGAGTCTGGCGAGTTGAGCCGCGCCCGAGGCAATGCGCTTTTCTGGTAAGGCCTTGAGGAAAAGCCAGAAAGATGGGGCGGCTCTTCACAACCCTCTTTTTTTATTTCCAAAACCAATTGTTACAGTTACAGTATAAAAAATATAGTTGATTTTCCACACTGCGAACATGCCCCAGGCCACTCGTACCATCAAGCTGTTAGGGAGGAAATATGGCTGCTGATCCAAATATGAAAATTCTCGTGGTTGACGATTTTGCCACCATGCGGCGCATAGTCAAAAACATTCTCACCCAGCTTGGTTTTAAGAACATCATCGAAGCGGATGACGGCACCACGGCCCTGAATGTCCTGAAATCGGAAAAAATCGGCCTTATCATCTCGGATTGGAATATGCCCAAGATGACCGGCCTGGACCTGCTCAAAGCGGTGCGCGCCGATGCCAGCATGGCAAATACGCCTTTCATCATGGTAACGGCGGAAGCACAGCAGGACAATATTATCCTGGCGGTCAAGGCCAAGGTCAGCCAGTACATCGTCAAACCCTTCACCGCAGAAACCCTTTCCGAAAAACTCAACAAGATCTTCTAACTATAAAACATGGCTGACGACCGCCCCCAGTCTGTTGACCAGCTCGCCAGCAAGGATTCTCCCGCTGACCACGAGGAAACAAACTGGGGCGAGGATTGGGAATCCGCCTTTCAGGCCGAGGATGATGCGTTTTTCTCCGACGGCAAAGAGGAAGAGGACTTCTTCCTTGAGGAAAGCGAGCCGACCGTCACTCCCGGAGTTGCCGCCCAAGATCTTGATTCCTCCCTGGAAAAAACCCTTTCAGGCATACCGGATCAGGCCGCAGCACCCAGGGTCCAGGCGAAGAAAATCCTTCCCGGCGCAGAGGTCATAACCGCCCTTCTTCTTTCCGTCAAAACAATCGCGCAACAGCAGTTCACCCGTCTCCAGTCTTTTCCCATTTTTGTACGTATCCCGCTGTATGCCCTCCCTGTTCTCCTTATGGGCGCCCTCTTTCTCTTGAGCAGCACGCCGGAGCCACCTCTCCAGACAGCTACCTCTCCAACCATACCTGGGGGGGACGCCGCTCCTCCTGGTGCCCCCCCAGGTGAAGCGAGCCAAGCCAGCCAGCTTCATCCGGGAAAAGTCAGAAAAAAATGGGGTTTCCCCGGTTTCATTATTCCGGTGAACAACCCGGAGAATGACCAGCCGGTAACCTTTGTCCTCGTTGACATCACCCTGATCGCTTCCCTTGATGAAGCAGAAGACCCCCCTGCGGACAAAAAAATCTTTGTCCGCGACATCATCTATCAATTCTTCCAGAACAAACCCCTTGAGGAGCTGCGCAGGTATTCCCTCGCCCGTGGCGAGATGAACAAGGAACTGCGCGCCTGGCTCCAGAAACAGTGGCCCGAAGCCCCCATCGAATCAATCATCTTTCACCAGTACCATCTCTCCTGACCGCTCCCCCCAAAAGAATAAAAATTACAAATTTGTATCCATCCCCATAGATTCACACTTTTTTGTTACTTTTTCGCCATCCATTCAGAAGCAGAGGCTGACAGAATATATACGCCAAATCAGCATGTTACGTTAAAACAAAACCATTGGCACGACATTTGCTTTATTTCTCCGCAGCATGCATAGCTACCCACTGACAAATGAACAACTTCAACCAAAATGAGTATTGAGAGAGGATACGTTTATGGACACAGGTGATACCGCATTCATGCTGATTGCCACTGCCCTGGTCATGCTGATGACCCCGGGGTTGGCCCTTTTTTATGGTGGCATGGTTCGCTCGAAAAATGTTTTAAGCACGGTTTTGCAAAGTTTTGTCTGCCTTGGCGTTGTCTCGATCATCTGGGTGGTGTATGGCTACTCCCTGGCCTTTGGCCCTGACGTGAACGGCATGATCGGCAATCTGGACTGGGCGGGCCTGGCCGGAGTCGGCCTTGAGCCCGGCAAATACTCGGCCACCATCCCCCATTTGCTGTTCTGCGCCTTTCAGTTGATGTTCGCGGTCATTACCCCGGCGTTGATCACCGGCACCTTTGCGGAACGGGTCAAATTCCCCGCCTTTCTGCTGTTCACCGTCCTCTGGTCCACCCTGGTCTATCTGCCCGTGTGCCACTGGGTCTGGGGCGGGGGCTGGATCAGCGGCCACGGCGGCCTTGATTTCGCGGGCGGCACCGTCATCCACATCAACTCCGGCGCGGCAGCCCTGGTCGCCGCCCTGGTCTTCGGCAAGCGCAAGGGGTGGGGCAAGGAGTCCTTTCATCCGCACAACCTGACCATGACCATGCTCGGCGCGGGCATCCTCTGGTTCGGCTGGTTCGGCTTCAATGCAGGCAGCGCCCTGTCTGCTAACGGTGTCGCGGTCAACGCCTTTTTCACCACCCAGGTCGCCACCGGCGCGGCCCTGCTTTCCTGGCTGATCGCGGAATGGCTGGTGCAGGGGAAACCCACCACCCTGGGCGCGGCTTCCGGCGCCATCGCCGGGTTGGTCGCCATCACCCCCGGAGCCGGGTTTGTCAACTCCTCCTCGGCGGTGCTCATCGGCCTGGTGGCCGGCGCCCTCTGCTACTTCGCGGTTCTCGCCAAGAGCCGGATCGGTTACGACGACGCCCTTGACGTGGTCGGGGTTCATGGCGTGGGCGGCCTCTGGGGCGCGCTGGCCACCGGCCTGTTCGCCACCACCGCGGTCAATGCCGCGGGCAAGGACGGCCTCTTTTACGGCAACCCGCAGCTCCTGGGAATCCAGGCCATGGACGCCTTTACCACCATTGGTTACTCGGTTGTGGTAACATTCATTATCCTCAAGGTTGTTGACCTGATGATCGGTCTGCGGGTAAGCGAAGAGGAAGAAGTACAGGGGCTGGACCTGACCCAGCACAGCGAAATCGGTTACTCACTCTAACAGGGTCAGCGTTGCGGGGACTGCCACGCACCATCCCCGCCGCTGCACACTGTCACTGCGAAGAAAAGGAGAATTTCATGAAAAAAATCGAGGCAATTATCAAGCCGTTCAAGCTGGACGAGGTTAAGGACGCCTTGAACGAAATGGGCATCAAGGGCATGACCATCTCCGAAGTCAAGGGATACGGTCGCCAAAAAGGACATAAGGAAATTTACCGCGGCGCGGAATACATCGTCGATTTCATCCCCAAGGTCAAGATCGAGATCATCGTGGAGGCCGCCATGGTGGACGCCGTGGTCACCAAGATCCGGGAAACCGCCAACACCGGCAAGATCGGCGACGGCAAGATCTTTGTCCTGCCGGTGGAAGAGGTTATCCGCGTCCGCACGGGGGAAACCGGGAAAGAGGCGATCTAGGGTGGTGGATGTTGAGCTGCGGGCAAAGCGGGACGCCCTGGAGTATCTCTGGCGCCAGGGGTTGAGCGGTCAACCCCTGCTCCACAAACACTCGCAGCTCATCGATGACTATCTGGTTGCCTGCTTTGCCAATTGTCCCGAGGCCGGAGAGGGGATGAGCCTCGTGGCCCTCGGCGGCTATGGCCGGAGAGAGTTGTTTCCCTATTCGGACATCGACCTTCTCCTGCTCCATGCGCCCGAGGCCGAGGATCGCCTCGATCCGGTGACCCAGGCCCTGTTCTATCCCTTGTGGGATGCGGGCCTTGAGGTCGGACACGGAGTAAGAACATTGGATGCCTGCCTGGCTGATGCCAGGCAGGACTTCTTTTTTCAGGTGGCGTTGCTGGACGCGCGCCATCTGGCTGGCTCGCAGCCGCTTTTCACGGCAATGCACCAGGCCTTTCACAAAGCACTGATAGCGGGGCACCGACGGGAATTCTTGCAGAACATGATGCAGCACCGCAATGAACGCCATCAACGCTATGGCATGCACAGCTATCAGCTGGAGCCGCACATCAAGGAAAGCCGCGGCGGCTTCCGCGATATCCAGGCCATGCTCTGGGTGAGCCACGCCCTTTTCGGCCTGCAGGATCTGCAGGCCATCGAAGAAGCCGGGCTGATCTCGCCCCAGGAAAAAGAATCCTTTGGTCAGGCCTGGGATTTTTTGATCAAGATCCGCAACCGGCTCCACTACCTCAGCGGCCGGAAAAACGACCAGCTGTTTTTCGAATACCAGGAAGAGATGGCCAAGGCCTTCAGATATTCCAGCACCCGAGGCACCCTCGGGGTTGAACGTTTCATGCAGGATATCTACCGGCATCTGCAAACCATCGCCACCACCACCGACCTGTTCTTTGAACATGTCGACGAAACCCTGGGCGCCCCGCGCGCCAACCCGGTTGAACAGACCATCGAGCCAGGGATCACGGTGCGCCAGGACCGGCTCCATCTCACCGACCAGGCGTTGATCGAGAAACGCCCCTATCTGCTGATGCGTCTCTTTGCCCATGCCGGAAAAACCGGCCTTGAGATCCATCATCGCAGCAGAAAGATCGTCGCCGCCAACCTCCATCTGGTGGATGACAGACTGCGCCATTCAAAACGCATGGCCAAGGCTTTTCTCGATGTCCTGGAAAACGCGCGGGACGTGCTGGAGGTTCTCTCGGTCATGCTGGAAACCGGGCTGCTCACCGCCTACATCCCCGAATTCGAGCAGATCCGCGCCCTGGCCCAGCACGATGTCTACCATGTTTTCACGGTTGACCGGCACCTTCTGCAAACCGTGGCGGAATTGAAAAAGCTTTCCATCAACAAAACCCCGTTCGCTGGGGTCGAATCGCCCCATGTCCTTGCCCTTGCCGCGCTCCTGCACGATATCGGCAAGGGGCACCACGAAGACCACGCCCAGCGCGGCAGCGAACTTGTGACGGGCATCGCCAAACGGTTGGGGTTGACCGGACCGGAGACCGCCTGTCTCAGCTTTCTCGTGGAGAAACATCTCTTCCTCACCGTAACCGCCCTGCGCCGCGACCTTGAAGATGACGTCTTTATCCGGCAATGCGCCGAGCAGATCCAGACTCCGGAACGTCTGACCATGCTCTACCTGCTCTCCATCGCCGACGCCAAGGCCACCGGCCCCACGGCCTGGACCGAATGGAAGGGGGCCCTTCTTTTGGAGATCTCCCTCAAAATCGCCCACCTGCTGGAACGAAAGGACACGACCCTTCCCGACAAAAGCCAGGGCGCCGGCTGGATGCTGGCGCAGGTTCGCGCGCTGATGGGCAAGGCGGCCCCGGCCGATGGCACAATCCTGCCGGAGGAATATCTGCTGAGCTTCCCCCCGGAAGAGGTGGCCCACCACCTCCGGCTGCGCGCCGGGTTAAAGCACGAAAAGCAGGCCATCACCGAAGCCGCCAACCACAAACTGTTCTGGTCGGTTCTGGTGATGGCCCACGACTCCACCGGCCTGCTGGCCAAGATCTGCGGCACCTTGGCCCTGCATGGCCTCAATGTGGTGAGCGCCCAGATCTTCACCTGGGAAGACGGCACGGCGGTTGATGTCCTCAATGTTCGCCCGGCTGCGGAGCAGAGTTACGCGGAGCAGGACTGGCGAGCCCTTGGCGAGGATCTCAACCTGGCCTTGAAAAACCGGCTCGGCCTCAGCCACCGGCTGGTCGACAAATTCCGCGCCGCCTACCGCGCCCCGGGCCAAAAAAACGTGCAGGCCGCCCCGCGGGTTGTTATAGACAATAAAGCCTCGGAACAGTATACGATCATCGAAGTGTTCGCCAACGATCGCCCTGGGCTGCTCTATGACATCACCCGGACCCTGGCCGATTTTGAAATCAACATCCACCGGGCCAGGATCAGTTCGGATGGCGATCAGGTGGTGGATGTTTTCTATACCCTGGACTCATTTGCCACCAAGATCAACAACCCCTCCTTCCAGGAAGAGATCTCCAAGGCCCTTCTCCACATCGCGGAAAACGAGACCGGGACAGGAGCAAAACTGCAATGGTAGCAGGACACGGATACAACACCAACCACTGGCGGTTGGCTTTAACGAATGCCCACCCTCCTTCTGCACCGGGCGTGGGAAATTTTCAACCTTACCCTTCAGCACCAAAAGAATAAGGAGAAGCACAATGAGTGACAATTGCACCTGCGGTTGCGGCAACGACTACGACCAGACCACGATGACCGTGCCCGAGTTGTTCGGCACCAACGTCTTCAACAACAAAACCATGAAGGAACGGCTCCCCAAGGAGACCTACAAGGCTCTGCAGAAAACCATCAACACCGGTTCCGCCCTGCCGCCGGATGTCGCTTCGGTTGTGGCCAACGCCATGAAGGATTGGGCCATCGAAAAAGGCGCCAGCCATTACACCCACTGGTTCCAACCCCTTACCGGCATCACTGCGGAGAAGCACGACTCCTTCATCTCCCCCACCGACGATGGCGGGGTGATCATGGAGTTTTCCGGCAAGCAGCTGATCCAGGGCGAGCCGGACGCTTCTTCCTTCCCCAGCGGCGGATTGCGCGTCACCTTCGAGGCCCGCGGCTACACCGCCTGGGACTGCACCTCCCCCGCCTTCCTCAAGGAAGACGAATCCGGCGACGTGACCCTCTGCATCCCCACTGCCTTCTGCTCTTACAAGGGCGAGGCCCTGGACAAGAAGACCCCTCTGCTCCGCTCGATGAACGCTGTTTCCAAGCAGGCGCTGCGGGTGCTCAAGGCCATGGGCAACACCACCTCCAGCATCGTCGGCTCCACGGTGGGCGCGGAGCAGGAATACTTCCTGGTGGAAAAAGAATACTACCTGCAACGCCTCGACCTGATGACCTGCGGCCGCAGCCTGTTCGGCGCGCCCGCCCCCAAGGGCCAGGAGCTGGAAGACCAGTACTTCGGCGCCATCAAGGACCGGGTCTCCGCCTACATGAAGGATCTGGACATCGAGTTGTGGAAGATGGGCATCTCCTCCAAGACCAAGCACAACGAGGTCGCCCCGGCTCAGTTCGAGATGGCCCCGGTTTTCACCACCACCAACATGGCCACCGACCACAACCAATTGGTCATGGAAACCATGCAGAAAGTGGCCCTGCGCCACGGCATGGTCTGCCTGCTGCACGAGAAGCCCTACGCCGGCGTAAATGGAAGCGGCAAGCACAACAACTGGTCGCTCTCCACCGATGACGGCATCAATCTGCTCGAACCCGGCCAGACCCCCGAGGACAACGCCCAGTTTCTGGTCTTCATCTCCGCCCTGATCAAGGCGGTGGACACCCATGCCGACATCCTGCGCGCCACCTGCGGCAGCTCCGGCAATGACCACCGGTTGGGCGCCAACGAGGCTCCTCCCGCGATCATCTCCATCTTCCTGGGCCAGGAGCTTTCCGACGTTCTGGAGAAACTGGCCAAGGGCGAGAAGATCTGCAAGAAGGGCGCCTGCCAGACCTTGAAGATCGGGGTTGACTCCCTGCCCGAGCTGCCCAAGGACAACACCGACCGCAACCGGACCTCACCCTTTGCCTTCACCGGCAACAAGTTCGAATTCCGCATGGTCGGCTCCTCCCAGTCCATCGCCGGCCCCAACGTTGCCCTGAACACCATTGCCGCCGAGGTGTTGGACGAGATCGCAACCCGGTTGGAAAAAGCCAAGGACGTGAACAAGGAGATCCTCGCCATCCTCAAGGAAGTCATGACCAAACATGGCCGGATCGTCTTCAACGGCAACAACTACTCCGCCGAGTGGGCAAAGGAGGCCGAGAAGCGCGGCCTGCCCAACACCCGCAACACCGTGGACGCGCTCAAGGCCTTTGTTACCCCCAAGGCGATCAAGCTGTTCGGCAAGTACAACGTGCTTTCAAAAGATGAGCTGCACTCCCGCTACGACATCTACGTCGAGCAGTACGCCAAGCACATCAACATCGAGGCCCTCACCGCCATCCAGATGACCAAGCGCATGTTCATCCCGGCGGCCATCCGTTTTGTCGGCGAACTCGGCGCCTCCCTGGCCGCTGCCGGCAAGTACGGCTCCGTGCAGAAGGGTTTGCTGGAGCAGGTTGGCAAACACCTTGAGTCCGCGGGCAAGAAGCTGGCCAAGCTGGAAGATGAGACCGCGAAGGCCCAGGGTATCTCCGACGTGGCCAAGCAGGGCGCCGCATACCGCGACAAGGTATTCCCCGCCATGGTTGACCTGCGCGCAGACATCGATGCGCTTGAGACCATTCTGCCGGATGACATCTGGCCGGTGCCGACCTACAGCGATCTGTTGTTCAACCTGTAACTTCGGTTTCTGCAACGCACAGCAAAAGGAGGGGGCCGATGGGCCCCCTCCTTTTTTCACCACATCCCGCCTCGACTTCCCATCTTCATTTTTCCCTTGCTTTTCCACCCCCGTCCCGAGGTAGAATACAAAAAAACAACACAAAACCTCGCGGAATGCCCGCATTCCCCCCTAATCCTGCCTGAATCTTCCCTGCCTAGGCAAGCGGATTTCCACCCTGAACAAAAAGCCTCGGGAGAAAGCAATGCGCGCATGGTTCGACAGACTCTCGCTCCGGACAAAGCTGTTGCTCCTGGTTTCCTCGGCGCTCCTGGTGGTCATCGTCGGCACGGGCCTCGCCCAGTACGTCATCGCCCAGGTACAGATCGGTGGCGGCACCTATAAAGGGATCGAGCTGAAAAGCGACCACATCGACAAAATCGCCAGGGCCCGCCTCAACTTCAATCTGATCAACACCATGATTCTGATGGAGATCCGGAACCACGACCCAGCCCGCCAGGAATCCCTGGCCAATATCCTTGGCAAAATGGACGCAGTGATCGCGGAGATGCAGGAGGATTTGACGGACAAGCCCGCACATGGCGCCATGGCTTGCAATTCCTGTCACAGTCTGGACCGGGCCGAGGGGATCACAAAATCCCTGCGGACAATCACCGCAAGCTGGGGGGAGATGCGTTCCCTTGCCAGCGGCAAGATCCTCCCCTTGGCGGCGGAAGGAAAATCCGGCGAGGCCGAGGAGATTTTCGAAGACAGATATCTGGAAAATTTCTATCTGGTAATGAACGACACCAAAACGGCGGTGGACGATCTCCGCGCCGCCCTGGATACGATCAAAAAAAAGACCATCGCCGACGTAAAAACCTACAAAATCTTCTTCAACGCCGGGGCGGGGCTCGCCATTGTCTGTATCCCGCTTCTTTCTCTGTTTCTCGTGCAGATGATCGTCACCCTTGTCAACGGGGTTGCGGAGGATCTCAAGCTGAGCGCCGCCGCCATCTCCGAGGAAGCGCATAGCGCGGCAAGCAGTTCGCAGCAGGTAGCGAAAATGGCCTCGGAGATGGCGGCCAACCTTGAAGAAACCCATGTCACCCTGGAAACCATCACCGGCAGGGTACAACAAAACGACGGCAACGCCGGCGCGGCCAATCTGGCCATGAAAAAGAATGAAGGGATCGGCATCAAGGCAAGCAGCGAAGTACGCGCCATGCAGACGAACATGCACAGGATCAAACAAGACAGCGATGCAATCATGAAGCTTATTTCCGATATCGAAGGCATCGCCTTCCAGACAAACCTGCTGGCCTTGAACGCCGCAGTGGAAGCCGCGCGGGCCGGGGAACACGGACAGGGATTCGCCGTGGTGGCGGAGGAGGTCAGGAATCTCGCCCAGCGCACCTCAGCTTCGGCGAAGAACTCCAGCGCCCTTCTGGAGCAAGCCATTGCCAATGTAGACCAAGGACTGGCAACGGTGAATTCCGTTGCGGAAAACACGGAAAATGCGGTGGAAGATTCCCGCAGGGTCGGACATCTGGTGGAAGAGATCTCCCGCTCTTCCCATGAACAGACCCAAGGGATCACGCAAATAGCCGAGGGAATCACCCAGATGGACAGCGGCACGCAGCAGCTTGCCGCCAATGCCGAGGAACTGGCGACGGTATCTGAGACAGTGACGGCTCACGTCGCGCGTCTCCAGCAAAATATCGTCGCTCTGGTGCAATTGGTGGAAGGAGCACCGCAAAACTAGCGATTGCTCACGGGAGGAGAGAACTCAACACCACTGCGGCCAGCCAGCCGCAAGCCTCCCCCAGCTCACAGGAAGCACCCAATACATCGCCGGTCACCCCGCCCAGCGCCTTGCTCGCCCTGAACCGAAGCCAGAAGGCTGGCAGCACTGCCGCGCCAAGAATCATCAACCCAGCCGGCCAATTCCACCAGACAAGCGGCGTCAGCAGAAGACCGCCCAGCGCCAGTTCCCCCATACCGACCTTGCCGACAAAGGCATGACCGGTGCCAATCTCCCGGGGATATTGCGTACCGCAGGCCAGGGTGGTCATGGCCCAACGGGCCGTAGCCGGAACAGCGAACAGGGTAAAGAAAAGAGGCTCCCCTTCCGTGGCAACAAGTGCGGCAAGACAGGCAACCTTCAGGCCAAGCAGCAGCACCAACCCGATCACCCCAAAGGCGCCGGTGGCCGAATCCTTCATGATCGCCAAGCGTCGCTCCGGGGTCTGCCCGCCGCCCAGGCCATCGAGCAGATCGGCCAAGCCATCGAGGTGCAGCCCCCTGGTCAGCCAGGCGCCAAGGGTCGCCAGCAACACCGCGCTCACCATGGGAGGGAGCCCGGCCTGGACACATATCCAGGCGCATCCGGCCAGAACCCCGCCGATCAGCCAGCCGGCCAGGGGAAAAAACCCGGCGCTCCGCTTGAGCCCGTCCGCGGGCAGTTCCGCAGGCAACCGGGCCGGCAGGATGGTGAGAAAGGCTATGGCGATCTTGGCATACAGCAGCATGGTATCAACCAGCCTCGCTCACTCCGGCCTCGCCGAAGGTGGCCATCTCGTTCATAACCTTGAGCCCCGCCTCCACCAGATTCATGGTCAGGGCCGCGCCGGTTCCCTCGCCCAGCCGCAGATCCAGGTGCAGCAGGGGGCTTAGTCCCATCTTCTCAAAGAAGATCCGGTGGCCCTGCTCCGCAGACATATGGCTGAAGAAACAGTAATCCAGCACATTGGGCGCTAAGCGCAAGGCGACCAGGGCTCCGGCGCTGGAGATAAAGCCGTCCACCACCACCGGAATCTTGCTGATCCCTGCCTGCAAAATACAGCCGCAGATGGCACCGATCTCCAGGCCGCCCACCGCAGCCAGCGCCCCAAGGGGCGAATCCAGCCGTTCCCGGTTCACGGCCAGGGATTGTTCGATCACCGCGATCTTGTGCTGGAGGGTGGCGTCATTGATGCCGGTGCCCCGGCCTGTCATCTCGGCCGCCTTGGCAGGCAGCAAGGCGGCAAAGAGCGCGGCGGACGGGGTGGTGTTGCCGATGCCCATGTCGCCGGTGCCCAGAATCTCGGCCCCATCCTCGATGGCCTCGCGGGCCATGGCCATGCCCACCCCGATGGCGGCCACAGCCTCGTCGATACTCATGGCCGGCCCCTTGGCCATGTTGTCGGTGCCGGGCCGGACCTTGCATTGCCGCAACCCCTCGGCCTCGACTGGCACGGCCACCCCCACATCAACCACCCGCACCTCGGCCCCCACATGGCGGGCCAGCACATTGACCCCTGCGCCTCCGGCCAGAAAATTGAGGACCATCTGCGGGGTGACTTCCTGGGGGAAAGCGCTGATCCCCTCGGCCACCACCCCATGATCCCCGGCAAAGGTGAGGATAATCTTCTTCTCCACCTTGGCCCCGATGGTTCTCCGCATGGCGCAGGTTCTGGCCGCCAGCATCTCCAGCTTGCCGAGGCTGCCCTGGGGTTTGGTCAGATTGTCGAGCCTGGCCTGGGCCTGAATCAAAACATCCTTGCTTGCCGGCTCAATGGCTGCGCAGGCGACCTGTAATTCTTCCACTGTCCGTATCATGTTTCTTCTCCTGTATTTCTCCGCAGCCAACTTGCGGCGCGATATTGTTGAGGCTCTTGCAAAACAACAAAAGGCGTCCTACCTTACTCCCCTCGCCCGCTTGCGGGAGAGGGGCCGGGGGAGAGGGAAAATCCACCCTGCTGAATTTACAGCTATTTCCCCCTCTCCCTAGCCCTCCCCCCGAGGGGGGAGGGAACTTTTTTGACCTTTGCAAAAGCCTTTGTCATTTTTTATCTGCGACTGAACGGCTGCCACGCCGTATCCAGAAGCACCAGCGAAGCCTTCAACTTTTCCAGGCTGTACATCTCCAGGGTGACCACCCCATCATACCCAGCATCGGCCAGCCGGGCACCCAACATCCTCGCCTGCTCCGCGTCATGCAGCCCCTGATGGTCCTTGCCATCCCGCACTCCATGGTAGTGAAGATGACGAACCCGTGGCAGCAGCTCCAACCCTTCTTCCAGATCATGGCCATAGTGGACAAGATGCCCGAGATCAAGGCAGACGCCAAAGCCGTGCTCCGCAACCAACGGGGCCACCAGCCCGAAGGGATACTCGATATTTTCAACACCAACCAGCCTTTTCTCGTCTCCCAAGACACCGGATAATTCATCAAGGCTGGCGGCCAGATTATCGAGCCAGGCAGCCTCGGACAGGTCCGGCTCCCGGACCAGATGCAGGTCAAAACTCCGCGGTCCAAGGGGAGCCAGCTGCGCCATGAGCCGGAGAATTTCACCGATCCCCTCCTGCCGTTCAGCTTTCGAGGCCGCGCCCAAGGCCAGATCAATGGGCAGATGCACCGTATAGCTGAGACTGTGTTCCTCGGCAAGCTCGCGCAGCACCTGCACATCCAGAGGCTGGGGCAGACGGCTTTTGGCCGCGCTTTCAAAAAAGAGCAGTTGGACATCGTCCACCAGGGGGGCCAGCTGCCGGACATTGGCCATGATATCAGCGGGCAGCACACAGGAGGTCGCGCCCAGCCGCCACGGAAACCGTTTCTTAAACACCATCACCCCGCGCTGCCTCGAAGAGTGACCACCTCCCCAACCCGGTCCTGATGGGCAAGGGAGATCACGGGCACCGGGCACGCGCCCCGCTGCTGCCGGAATCTCTCCAGCATGGCGGTCATGGCTTCCTGGGCAAGATGGGGCCGGTTGTTGGTTTCGCTGAGGTGGGACAGGACCACATGCTCCAGGCCGTCGTGGAGGATATCGCCCAGAAACACGGCAGCGTCTTCATTGGCCAGATGGCCGCTCTTGCCGCGCACCCGCTGTTGCAGGGATGGCGGATAGGGTCCGTTGCGCAACAACTCCGGGTCGTGGTTGCATTCGAGCACCAGCCCGTGGCAATTACTCAAGCGATGGCGCATCAGTTTGGACACCACCCCGGTATCGGTGCAATATCCCATGAGCACCCGGCCATTGTTCAGGAGAAACCCGACGGGATCGGCTGTGTCATGGGAGATCGCGTAGGGATGGATCTGGAAATCCTGAAAAACAAAGGTCTCTCCCGTAACAAAGGCATGGCATTGGTGGAGGTTATCCAAGACCACTCCGGCGGCAGCCAGGGTCGCCTCATTGATAAAGACCGGCAGACGAAAGCGGCGGGAGAGAATCGCCGCGCCCTTGACATGATCGCCGTGCTCGTGGGTGATGAGGATACCGGACAGGGTTTCCGCTCCAACCCCGATCCCGGCCAGCCGGTGCTCAATCTCCTTGCCGGAAAACCCGGCATCGATCAAAAGCCGCGTCTGCCCGGACTCGACAAAGGTCGCGTTGCCCTTGCTGCCGCTGCCCAGTACACAAAACCTCATGGATCACCAGGTTAAAGGTTAAAGGTTAAAGGTTAAAGGCTTTCGTCTTTCTGGCCGCCTGGGCATGATCCTTTCTCCTTGCCCCTTTAGCCTTTTACCTGCCCCAGGCCCGTATGGCCAAAGCCGCCGTCCTGCCGCTGGGTCTCATCAAGGCTCTCCACCGCAACCACCGTGGCCCGGCAAACCGGGGCCAGCACCAGCTGGGCGATCCGGTCTCCTCGTTTGATCGTAAAAGGCTCGCACCCCAGATTGATCAACCCGATCTTTACCTCGCCCCGGTAATCGGCATCAATGGTGCCGGGGCTGTTGACCACGGTAATCCCGTGCTTGATGGCCAGCCCGCTTCTGGGCCGCACCTGCAACTCATAGCCCGGTGCCAGGGCCACGGCAAAGCCGGAGGGCAGCAGACGAATCTCGCCAGGGGCGATCACCACCGGCTCCGCCACGGCCGCGGCCACATCCATGCCCGCGGCCAGTTCGGAGTGGTAGGTGGGCAAGGGCAAATCGGCCTGGGCTGCCGGATCAAGCCAGGACAGCCGGATGGTATGCGGTTCTTTTCTCTGTGCTTTCATGATGTTTTACTCCAGGTCAAGGGGACGCCAGTCAATATCCTTTGCCTTCAGCGGGCCGAGGGCCGTGGCAAACAACGGCTGACTGAAAAGACGCGCGGCCAGCTCGGAAATATCCTCTTGCCGCACCGCATCAAAGCCTGCGGCGACCTCGTCAAAGGAGACATAGCGGCCAAAGGTCAGCTCGTTTCTGGCGATTCTGGTCATCCGCGATTCCATGTTCTCGGCGGAGAGAAAGATCCCGGCCTTGGCGTAATCCTTGGCCCTGGTCAGCAACTCGCCGGAAACACGGCTCTGGCGCAACCCCTTGATTTCCCTGGCAACCACGGCCAGAGCCTTGTTCACCACCGTGGGGTCAACCCCCAGATACACGCCGAGATAACCGCTGTCCGTAAAGGAGGAGAGGTAGGAATAGATGGAATAGGCCAACCCCTCTTTCTCGCGCACCTCCTGAAACAACCGGGAACTCATGTTGCCGCCCAAGAGCACATGCAGTAGATAGAGGGCATAGCGCTCCGGGGCCACCAAGGGCAATCCGTAGGTGCCCAACACCAGATGCGCCTGCTCCAGGTTCTTCTTGTGGAGCTTGCGCACCGGGGTAAGAGTCGTGGGCGGCTGGCGACGGCTGTTTCCCGTCTTCGCCCTGGGCAGATTGCCCATTTTCTTCTGCCAGAGGCGACAGAACCGTGCGTGGTCCACATTGCCGGAAGCGGCGATGACGATCCTCTCCGGGGTGTACTGGCTCCGCATGTACTCCCGCAGGCTGGCGGCGTCCATGGCCGCCACCACCTCGCGCCGCCCGAGGACCGTATAGCCCAGAGGATGCTCCCCCCAAAGGCTGCCGGTGAACAGCTCGTGGATGCGGTCATCCGGGGTGTCTTCCACCATGGATATCTCTTGAAGCACCACCTCCCGCTCCCGAATCACCTCTTCCTCCTCGAAAAGGGAGTTCAGAAAGATATCCCCCATCAGCCCGACAACCCGCTCCACCTGATCATCAAGGACCGTGGCGTAATAGGAGGTGGTCTCGCCGGAGGTGAAGGCGTTGGACATGCCCCCCAGGGTGTCCAGCTCCTGGGCGATCTCCTGGGATGTCCGGCTGGGCGTGCCCTTGAAGAGCATGTGCTCGACAAAATGGGCGCTCCCATTGTTGTGGGGCTGTTCGTCCCGCGCCCCCACGTCCACCCAGATCCCCGCCGACACCGTGCGGGAGGGAATCTTTTCGGTGATGATCCGGATGCCGTTGTCGAGCACGGTTTTCTGGTAGCTGTTGGCCACGATCTTCCTTACTGGTTAGGGTGACACGGAAAAGGGGAAAGAGGGCACGCCCTCCTTCCCCTTGGAAGAATCACAAATACATGCGGCGACGGATCAGGAACCAGACTCCTCCTGGAGGACAGCCTTGCGGCTCAGGCGAATCTTGCCCCGCTGGTCGATCTCCAGCACCTTGACCCGAACCTCGTCCCCTTCCTTGAGAACATCGGTGACCTTCTCGACCCGCTTGTTCTCAAGCTCGGAGATGTGCACCAGACCATCAACCCCCGGCATGATCTGCACGAAGGCGCCGAAATCGACGATCTTCTGGACCACGCCGTCGTAGATTCTGCCAATCTCTGGGTCGGCGGTGAGTTCGTTCACCTTGGCAATGACCTGCTGGGCGATCTGGCCGTTGGGCGCGAAGATCGTGACCTTGCCGGAATCCTCGACATCCATCTTGATCCCGTAATCGGCGGTGATCGACTTGATCATCTTGCCGCCCGGGCCGATGAGGTCGCGGATCTTGTCGGGATTGATCTGCAGGCTGAAGATCTTGGGCGCATGCTCGGGCACCTCTGCCCTGGGCTGCTCAATGGCCATCTTCATCTTCTCCAAAATATGGAGACGTCCGCCCCTGGCCTGGGCAAGAGCGCTGGTCATGATCTCCTTGGAGACGCCTTCGATCTTGATGTCCATCTGCAGGGCGGTGATGCCCTCGTCGGTGCCGGTTACCTTGAAATCCATGTCGCCGAGATGATCTTCATCACCCAGGATATCGGAAAGGATGACAATGGTGTCGCCGTCCTTGATCAAGCCCATGGCCACGCCGGAAACAGGCTTTCTGATCGGCACGCCCGCATCCATCAGGGCGAGACTGCCGCCGCACACCGTGGCCATGGAGGAGGAGCCGTTTGACTCCAGAACCTCGGAAACGATGCGGATCGTGTAGGCGAACTCATCGCCTTTGGGCAGCACGGCCGCAAGGGCTCGTTCGGCCAGGGCGCCATGCCCGATGTCGCGGCGGCTGGGGCCACGCATGAAACGGACCTCGCCCACGCAATACGGGGGGAAGTTATAATGCAGCATAAAGGGCTTGAAGGACATGCCGCTCAGGGATTCGACCCGTTGCTCATCCTCGCCGCTGCCCAGGGTGGCGGAAACCATGACCTGGGTCTCGCCCCGGGTAAACAGGGCGGAGCCATGCACCCGCGGCAGGGCCGCGACTTCACAGTTGATGGGGCGGATCTCGTCAAAACGGCGGCCGTCGATGCGGCACTGCTCCTTGACGATCCGGTCGCGCATCATGGTCTTGTTCAGGGAATGGAGATGCTCCTTGGCCTCTTTCAGGCTGTCGGCATACTCTTCGCCCAGGGCCTCAAGAACCTTTTTCTGCAGCTGATGGTACAGCTCACTGCGCTGCTGCTTGTCAGCCATGGTGATAACCGCCTGCATCTCCGCGCGGGCCAGCTCTTCCACCTTGGACTTCAGGGCCTCATTGACCACTGGCGGGGTAACCGTCATCTTGGCCTTGCCCACCGCGGCCCGCATCTCTTCCTGCATATCCAGGATGGGCTGCAGCGCCTTGTGGCCATAAAAAATACCCTCAAGCACCTCGGCCTCAGACAAGCTGTCCGCCCCGCCTTCCACCATGACCACGGCGTTTCTGGTGCCGGCCACGATGAGGTTCATCCGGGATTTCTCCCATTCGTCCGGGGTGGGGTTGAGCACATACTGGCCATCAATATATCCCACCCGCACACCGGCAACCGGCGCGTTGAAAGGGATATCGGAAACAATCAGGGCGCAGGAAGCGCCGATCATGGCCAGAACATCGGGGTCGTTCTGCTGATCAGCCGAGAGAACCGTGGCGATGACCTGGGTTTCATGCTGATACCCCTTGACAAACAGGGGGCGCAGGGGCCGGTCGATAAAGCGGGCGGAAAGGGTTTCCTTGTCGCTGGGCCGCCCGATTTCACGCCGGAAAAAGCTCCCCGGAATACGGCCAACCGCGTAAAACCGCTCCTGGTACTCAACGGTCAGGGGGAGAAAATCGATTTCAGCCTTGGGATCCTTGGCCGCGGTGGCCGTAACCAGCACCACTGTTTCCCCGTAGGTCACCAGGGCCGTGCCGTTTGCCTGTTTTGCCAGACGCCCGGTCTCAATACTGAGGGGCCGTCCGCCAAGATCAATCGTTACTTTTTTGTACATATACTCTCCTCTGACAACCGCCCCTTCCCTTGCCGAACAACCACGCCGCCCGGCTCCAGGCCGGCGGACGCTACATCATTACCGCTATGGGAAGGTGGTGTCTTCGCTGCCCCAACCGTACGCGGAAGCGGCGGTTTGATTACACTGGGGCAAAAATGGAGCCACCGCCGTAACCAGGCGGTGGCTGTTATCGCATCTTACTTTCTGATGCCAAGCTTTTGAATCAGGTCACGATACAGATCAACGTTTTTGTTCTTGAGGTAATTCAGGAGACGCCTTCTCTGGCCGACCAGCTTCAGCAGCCCGCGCCGGGAATGATGGTCTTTCTTGTGCTCCTTGAAATGCTCGGTCAGATAGGTGATGCGGGAGCTCAGCAGGGCAATCTGCACCTCCGGCGAGCCGGTGTCCTTCTCGTGGTGGGCGTATTGGGTGATAATCTCTTTTTTCTGGTCCGCTTGCAGTGTCATGACTTCCTCGTGCACTAAAATTAATAATTCGGGAGATCGACAGAATTTTACAACCATCGATTCCTAATTGGGTACGCTTCTTAATAAATGATCCCCGCGCCAATGTCAATTGAATGTCGTTCCGTGCTTTTTCCAGACCGACTATCACTCCGGCCGGGCCAGCTTCGCCAAAACCTCTTCCACGGTCAAGACCTTGGACAAAAGCGCCTGGCGTGCCGGAACGGGATCCTGCAACAAACTGCCATCCACGGCGTTTTCAACGCCAAACACCCCGCTGCCCAAACGCCGCAAGGCAACAAGATGGGCGCCGCAACCGAGCACGCGGCCAATATCCGCGGCCAGGGTCCGGATATAGGTGCCTTTGCTGCAATCCACTTGAATGCGCAGGGTATCAACCCCGGCGTCCAGCAACTGCAAACAGAAGATCGTTACCGGCCGCGGAGCCTTTTCAATGATGATCCCCCGCCGCGCATAATGGTACAGGGGCTTGCCCTGATGCTTGAGCGCCGAAAACTGCGGCGGGGTCTGCATTTGCTCGCCCAAAAAACCAGCCAGGCATTGCTCCAGTTCTTCCCGGGAGAAAGCCCTGACTTCGTGCTGGGCAATAACCTCTCCCTCAAGATCCTGGGTGGCGGTTTCAATACCAAGCTTGAGCACCGCCTCGTAGCGCTTGTTCCCGTCCATGAACTGCGAAATGAGGCGGGTGGCTGGTCGGCCGACACAGATAATCAGCAACCCGGAGGCAAAGGGATCAAGGGTGCCGGCATGCCCCACTTTCTTTATGGACAGCGCCCTCCGCACCAATTGCACCATCCGGAAGGAACTCGGCCCCACCGGCTTGTCCACCAAAAAAATACCGGCCTCAAGGGCCGGTCCGGCAGGGAGTTTTTCGCCAGGCGAAGCAGCAGGCGCCTCGCCTGGCATTTGCGGCAAAAGCTCCATTTTCTTAACGGGTTACCAGGGGCAGCAATTCAGCCAGCAGTTTTTCCCGCACCTCGCCAATGCTTGTGTCCCGGAACTTGCATCCTGCCGCATTGCGATGACCGCCCCCGCCAAAAGCGGCGGCAACCTGGGCCACATCATATTCCGTGCCCTTGGAGCGAAGGCTTACCGAAACAAGCCCCTTCTCGGTCTCTTTTAGAAAAGCCGCCACCTTCACGGTATCCAGGGAGCGCGGGTAATTGATAAAGGTCTCCGCGTCGGCCTGGGTGGTTCCGGTTTTGACAAAAACCTCCCGTGGCGCCGCGATGATTGCCAGCCGGTCATCGGCATGCAATTGCAGCGAATCGAGCACCAACCGCATAAGATTGAGGCGCTTGACCGTGAAGTTATCAAACAGCTTGCCGGAAACCTCCGCGGGCTTTACCCCTTTGCGCAGAAGCTCGCCCGCGATACGGAAGGTCTCGGAAGAAGTCGAGGAATACTTAAAGGAGCCGGTATCGGAAACAATGGCCGCATACAGACAATAGGCTGATTCAAAGCTCAGCTCGGCGCCCATGGCCTCGGCCAGATCATAGACCATCTCGCCGGTTGAAGCCCGATCAGAGGCAATCCACCTCAGATCGCCAAACTCCTGATGGCCGACGTGATGATCCACAACCACGAAGGGATGAACGGTCAGCAGGGCATCCATGGCCGCGCCCAGTCTGTTGCAATCGCCACAGTCCAGGGCAATGGCACAGTCAAAGCCGTTCAGGGCCGGGAGCAAGGACTCTATCTCCGCGCTGCCCGGCAAAAACCGGTACAGGTGGGAAACCTGATCCTCGCCGTAGAGAAAAACATTCTTGCCAAGAGAGCGCAAGATGTTGCCCATGGCAATCTGCGAGCCGAGGGCATCCCCGTCCGGGTGGATATGGGTTGCCACCAGAACGTTTTTAGCCGCATTCAGGGTACGAACAATCTCGTCACGGGGATGATCCATCTTCTTTTGCTATCTCCCTGAGTAACTGTTCCATTTCAGCCTGTTTCTGGCCCGCAAGGTCCAGCCGGAAATCAAGCGCTGGCACATGCCGCAGCGCCAATGCCCTGGCCAGACTGCTTCTCATGAAGCCCTTGCTGCTTTCCAGCCCCTTGGCAACATCCTTGGGGTCTTCATTACTCAGTATACTATACAAAACCCGTGCATGTCCAAGATCATCGCTCATCTCCACCGAGGTGATGACAATATTGTACAGGCGAGGATCCTTGATTTTGCGCACCAGCAGCGAGGCAAGCTCTGCCTTGATGGCATCCCCCACCCGGATCGGCCGTCTTTTCGGGCCGGTCCGACTGAGGCCGGCTGGCAGGCCAAACCGCGATTTTGCTTTCCCGGCCGCCATTACAGCTCTCTCTCAACCTCTTTCAGGACAAAGAACTCAAGCACATCGCCGATTCGCAGATCGTTATAGTTGGCAACCCCGATACCGCATTCATACCCGCTCTGCACGTCCTTGACATCGTCCTTGAAACGCCGCAGGGAGGCAAGCTGGCCGGTAAAAGCCACCACGCCTTCCCGAAGGACGCGCAACTTGGCATTGCGTTCGATCTTGCCATCGGTCACATAACAGCCGGCAATGGTGCCGACCTTGGGAACCTGATATGTTTCCCGGACCTCTGCCGCGCCGATGATCTTTTCCTCGAAACGGGCGTCAAGCAAGCCGACCATGGCCTTTTTGATGTCGTCCAGGGCATGGTAGATGACGTCGTAGGTGCGGATATCCACCTTCTCGTTCTTGGCGAGCTCCTGCACCTTGGCGGAGGGCCGGACATTAAAGCCGATGATAAAGGCATCCGATGCCGCCGAAAGCAAGACGTCCGAGTCGGTTATGGTGCCGGTGCCGGCATGGAGGATCTTGACCTTGACCTCATCGGTTGCCAGATCCTCTATGGCCTTACTGAAGGCCTCCAGTGTTCCCTGCACGTCGGCGCGCAGAGCAACCCGCAGCTCCTTGACGTTTCCGGCCTGCAACTTATCAAACAGATTATCCAGGGAAATCTTGGTGGTTGTGCCCAGTTCGGCTTCGCGGCTTTTCAGCTGCCGGTCGGCGCTCACGCTCCGTGCCCTTTTTTCATCGGGCAGAACGACAAATTCATCACCAGCCCGCGGCACTCCGCTCAACCCCTGAACCTCGACGGGGATGGCCGGTCCGGCCTCCTTGACGCTTTCCCCGCGGTCGTTGGTCAAGGAGCGCACCTTGCCGTAGAATATCCCGGCGACACAGGCATCGCCGACCCGCAGGGTTCCCTGCTCGACCAGAACCGTGGCCACAGGGCCGCGTCCCTTATGGAGCTGGGCCTCGATCACATGTCCCTTGGCGCGCCGATTCGGATCAGCCTTCAATTCAAGAATTTCAGCCTGGAGATGGATGTTTTCCAGCAGCTCGGCAATGCCTTGCCCTGTTTTGGCGGAGGTTTCACAGAAGATGGTATCCCCGCCCCATTCCTCGCTGACCAGATTCAGGTCGGCCAATTCCCTTTTCACCCGCATGGGGTCGGCATCGGGCTTGTCGATTTTGTTTACGCAGACCAGAATGGGAACCTTGGCCGCCCTGGCGTGGTTTACCGCCTCGCGGGTCTGATCCATGACTCCGTCATCCGCGGCGACAACCAGGACAACGACATCCGTGACCTGGGCGCCACGGGAACGCATTTCCGTAAAGGCCGCATGGCCCGGGGTATCAAGAAAGACCACATCCCCCTGCGGGGAGCGCACATAATGGGCGCCGATATGCTGGGTGATACCGCCGGCCTCGCCTGCCGCCACATCCGTTTTCCGGATGGCGTCCAACACCGAGGTCTTGCCGTGATCGACATGGCCCATGACCGTGACCACCGGCGGCCTGGGAAGCATCTCTCCGCCGCCTTCCTGTTCTTCCAGGTTGAGGATGGTCTGTTCCTCGGTAACCCCCTGCTCGACCTCATAGCCGAAATCAGAGGCTACCAGGGTCGCGGTATCAACATCAAGAGCCTGGTTGATGGTGGCCATGACCCCCATGCCCAACAATTTGGCAATAAGCTCGCCGACCTTGAGGCCCATACGGTGGGCAAGATCACCAACCGTAATGGTTTCATGCACCTTGATCCGCTTCTTGATCGCCTTTGTTTCCGAAACCTGTTGGGAAATACCCTGACGTTTGCCTTTCTTGCCACCACTCCGCAAGCTGCGTCCAACCCGCAAACCGGCGGGAATTTTTCCGCCGAGCGCATCGTCAACATCCTCGATATCGATATCGGCCTGCCGCTGACTGCGGAGCGGGGCCTTTTTGGCCCGGTCATGCTCGGCAGGCTCGGTGGTAAACTTAACAAACCGTTTGCCCTTTTTCCCCTTGAGCGCATCGCCCTTTTCGCCCTCATCCTTGACGGCGGGAACCTCGGCAACAACGGGCTTTCCTTTTACCGGCTCGGGCCTTTTCGCCGGCCTGGGCGGGAAGGTACGGGGTGGGGCAGGCGGCGGAATGACAATGGCCGCCCTCTTGATCACCCGGGCAAACCCCTTACGGTGCGGTTCCTGCACGAAGGGCGCTTCCTCTTCCGATTCATCCTCGGCCATCTCCACCCCAGAGACTTCTTCCTCTCCGGCTGTCTCGGCAACAACGGCAGGCTTTATTTCCTCTTCCGCAACCGGAACGGACACCTCCGGTTCTTCCTCGCCTTCGGAACCTGCAGCCATCACCGGTTCGGCAACCCCGCCCGGCCCGGCTTCTTCCTCGCGTTCCGCGGCTATTTCCGCCGTCCGGTCCGCTCCGGTCTCTTCTCTCTCTTCCTCCCAAACAACAGCCGGCTTCGGCTTGGCCACCACTTCCTCCGCCGGAGGCACCTCCACGGGCACGGTTTTGGTTCTTCTGCGGATAATGGTTGTCCGTCCGGCGCCCTGGATCCTTTTTTCTTCCGTCCGGGTCTGGCCTATGCCGAGCCTTTGGCGGATATCCTGTGCTGTCTCGTCATCCAGAGTGGAACTGTGGGATTTAATGGCATAGCCCATCTCAATGAGAGCTGCCACCAAGTCCTTGTTTTCCATTTCCGCTTCTTTAGCTAACTCGTAAACCCTGATTTTTGTCATTGCTCACTCCCGAAGAGGTCTTGCAACCCTTCGTCAAATCCCAGCACCTGTTGGCGAAACGCTCTGGATAATCCTTTTTTGTTTTTAAAAAACTTCCGCAGACAACTGTCATCCTGGCAACAGTAAGCATGACGCCCATCATGCTTCCCGCGAAAATCTTTCAACACGCGACCGCTGCTGTCCACGGCAAACCGCCATAGCTCCTGCCGCGCCTTCCTCTGGCGGCACCCCAGACATGTCCGGATCGGCGCCTTGCTCTTCTCCCCAGGGACGGTGGCCATGGGTATCGCCTTTATTGCTCTTGATCCCCGGCCGATGGCATCTCCTCGGAATCGTCTTGCTCTTGGGCCGTTCCGGCTTTTTGGGCGGAAGCGATCAAACGGGCAGCCCTGTTCTCGTCAAGGGACTCCACCTCGGCAAGCACCGTTGCGACCTCTGCCTGGGCCAGCTCCTGGGCCGAATTGAAGCCGGCATCGTAGAGCGCTTCCGCGGTTTTCTCATCCATCCCTTGCACATCGAGAAGCGACTGAAAGCCTTCCTCGCTGAATTTAGCATACTTCTGCTCGCTCTTCACATCAATCCGCCAGCCCAACAAGGCCGCGGCCAAGCGCACATTCTGGCCCTGCCTGCCTATTGCCAGGGAAAGCTGGTCATCGGGCACCACCACCAGCAAGGTCTTCTTCTCCTCATCCACCACCACCAGGGAAACCTGGGCGGGGGACAAGGCATTGGAAACATAGCGGGCCGGATCCGGACTCCAGGGCACGATGTCGATCTTTTCTCCCTGCAGCTCCTGGACCACGTTCTGTACCCGGGATCCCTTCATGCCGACACAGGCGCCAACCGGATCGACATCCGAGGCGGAAGAGCTTACGGCAATCTTGGCACGGGCGCCGGGCTCGCGGCTCACCCCCATGATCTTCACGATCCCCTCGGCAATCTCCGGCACCTCCATGGCGAACAGCTTGGTCAAAAACTCGTCATTGGTCCGGCTCAAAACCAGCTGAGGATCCCTGCTGCTCTGGCGCACGTCAAGAAGCAGGGCCCGGATACGGTCCCCCTGGCGGTATGACTTGCGGGGCATCTGCTCCTTGGTGGGCAGGATGGCGTCGGTCCGGCCGAGATTGACAATAATATTGCCCCGCTCGAAGCGCTGGACAATGCCGTTGACCACCTCGCCCTTGCGCTCCTTGTACATTTCGAAAATGACGTTGCATTCGGCATCCTTCATCTTCTGAATGATCACCTGTTTGGCGGACTGCGCGGCAATACGGCCAAGATCGGAAACGCTGTCCATCTTGCTGCCAAGCTCATCGCCGAGCTGCACTTCCGGATCGAGGACCAAGGCCTCGGTCAGGGAAATTTCCGTCTGCTCATCCTCGACCGCCTCGACAACATTGCGGAACTGAAAAAGCTCAACCTCGCCGATATCATCGTTATATCGCGCCTCAAGCTCCCGCCGCTGGCCAAACTTCTTCTTGGCCGCGGACATGACCGCCTCTTCAATGGCGTCAATGAGCAGCTGGCGATCAATTCCCTTATCTCTACTTATCTGATCAATAATTCGTTTCAAATCTGACAGCATTGTTCTCTCCTGTCTTTCTTTCGGCAATTACGCCCAGGCATCAGCCACCGGAAACGGTGCTCTCGCCATGACCGACACCGGCCATACGGTCTTAAAACTCAACAACCAGACGGGCCTTTTTCATCCGGATAAACGGAATTTCCATCATACCATGGTCGGTGCGCAGGGTTACCGACTCACGCGTCACATCTTCAATCAAGCCAACACATTGATTCTGGCCGTCAATGGGCTCCCTGACCACCACCTTGGCTTTTTTGCCCTTGCAGCGCACAAAATCCTTTTCTCGCTTCAATGGCCGGTCAAGGCCAGGCGAAGAAACCTCAAGGCTGTATGACTGCTCGATGGGGTCTTCCACCTCAAGAAGATGGGCGACCTCCCGGCTGATCCTGGCGCAGTCATCAATGCCAACACCATTTTCATGGTCGATGATCAGACGAAGAACCCAGCCGGGCGCCTCGCGCCTGAACTGCAGCTCGACCAGCTCACAGCCCAAATCCTCGACCACCGGCCCGGCAAGCTCCATCAAACGCCGGACCAGGGGTGACTCGATTTCCTCTTCTTCCATGGCACAGTATACCAATAAAAAAAGCGGGCCTGAGCCCACTTTCTAAAAATAACCGGGTCGGAATGACCGGTTCTTTCAATGCGAAACAAAACAACGAACCAGAACAGCATCGCTCCTCAGAAAACATTGCGCTTTCTTTCCAGCAGGAGCAAAATGCCCGAAACTAAGCCGTTGCCACAAAAAAACAACCAGACAACGGCGCACGGAGCTGTAACGAAAAAACCAAGAAAACATACAGGTTCCTGGCGACGATTCTTTCGTAACAGCTCCTAAACTGGAGCGGGAAACGGGATTCGAACCCGCGACCTTCAGCTTGGGAAGCTGACACTCTACCACTGAGTTATTCCCGCAGGCCCGAATAATTCTGTAGATTATACAGTTATTTTACCACTTGTCAAGAGTCTCCCCTGCCCTGAGGGGAAACTCCACGAAGACAGGCCACGGGCCTGGATTAGAGGATGGCGCGAACCGCGTCCGTGGCCAGCTGGAGAATCTGGTCGGGGAGAAGCCCCATGGCGATGATAACCATGACCAAGGCAACACTCACCGCCTTGGAAAGACCACCGACGACAACGGCGGGACGATCTTCCGGGCTGGCCGAATAGGTTACCCGAACCACGGAGAGATAGTAGTAGATGGAGATGGCGGTATTGATGGCCGCCAGAATGACCAAGGGAAGATGCCCTGCCTTGTACGCCCCGGTCAGCAGCATGAATTTGCCCATGAACCCGACAAACGGCGGGATGCCGGCCATGGCAAACATGCTGACCGCCAGGGTCAAGGCGAGCAAGGGGGAGCGCTTGTGCAACCCGCTCAGGTCATCGACCGTGAGATTCTCACCCTGCTCGGAAACCTTGCAGATGACCAGAAACCCGGCAAGGTTCATCACCAGATAACCCACGATATAATACAGCGACGCGGCGTAGCCAACCTCCTGCATGGTGACCAGACCGAGGAGGACATACCCGGCATGGGCTATGCCGGAAAAACCGAGCATCCTTTTGATATCGGTCTGAACCAGGGCGACAAGATTGCCATAAAACATCGAACAGACCGAGAGAATGATGAGCAGGGTGACAATGGCCTGCCCTTCCGTGGTGGCCAGCGCGGTAAGACGGATAAGCATGGCCACGGCCGCGACCTTGGGAACGGAAGCAATAAACGCGGTTGTTTCGTTGGAAGCCCCCTGATAGACATCCGGAACCCAGGAATGAAAGGGGAATACCGCCAACTTGAAAAAGAAGCCGCCCAAAACCATGGCAATGGCAACGAGGGCCGCGGGGCTGGCCATCATCTGATGGAGCCGTGGCAGAAGCTCGACCAGATAGGTGGTGCCGGTGAGGCCAAACAGATAGCTCATGCCGAACAGCATCACGCCGGTGGCAACCACTCCGAAAAGAATGTACTTGATCGCGGACTCCATCTGCATCCGCAGACCGGTCCGGTCATCACGCATGGGCACCAGAAGATAGAGGGAGTAGGACGAAAGCTCCAGGGCGATGAACATGGTAAGCAGTTCAACACTGCTGACCAGCATGAGAAGCCCCAGGGTGCTCAAGGTCAGGAACAGGTAATATTCGGGCCGGACCCCGTCATCGATCCCTTTCAGCTCGGAGCTGAACAGCAGCACGACGGCAAACCCCATGGAAATGACGAGCTTGATGAGCTGCGAGAAGAAATCAATCCTGTATGCCTCGTAAAACAGATTCCCTTCCTGGCGCAGACAGACCAGACAGACCAGAACATTGACCAGCGCCAGCCCCAGCGTCACGGCACGGGCCGTCTTGCCGCCGGCCTTGCCGGTGCTGAGCAGAAAAAGAACCAGACTCCCCAAGAGAAGAAATAATTCTGGAGCAAACAGCATGAGCTTCATTTTGTATCCTTTGCGTAAGCCGTTGTTCAAAAATAACTACAACGTTTAAATGCCGCGACCGGCATAAAGAGCGGTGACGAAATGGTCGCTGTATTGGTTATTTCGTAACCGCTCCTAAGTTCCTTGAAAACCTTGAGAAAGATCCGTTACGGAATCATCAGCCTTGCAACGGAAACAGCGCCGCCCGAGGCAACTCCCACCTGCTCGATAAGGTGGGTAACGCTCACATGCATCACCCTCAGGAACGGATCAGGCGAGAGGCCAATCCAAAAAACGAAGAAGAGCAAGGGCGCCAGGGTCACCATCTCCCGGAGATTCAGGTCAGACAGGGCGGAATGATCCGGATTCGCAGGCCTGCCCCACACCACCCGCTGGAGCATGCGGAACATGTACGCTGCGGCCAGCACCGCTCCGGGAATGGCGAAGGCGGAAACAATCTTATTATCCGTGAAACTCCCGGCGAGAATCATAAATTCTCCCACAAAGCTGTTGGTTCCCGGGAAAGCCAGGGAAGAAAGCGAGAAAAACGCCAGCAAGGTGACATACACCGGCATGTATTTGCCAACCCCTGCCGCGGTGTCCAGTTCCCGGCTATGGGTGCGTTCGTAGATCATGCCCACGCAGAAGAAGAGCGCACCGGTGGTGATACCGTGATTGATCATCTGCAGGAGCGCCCCCTCTATCCCCTGCTGGTTCAGGACAAAAATACCCAGGGTGACAAAACCCATATGCCCCACACTGGAGTAGGCAATCAGCTTTTTCATATCCTGCTGGGCCAGGGCGGTGAAGCCCCCGTAGAGAATGCCTGCCACCGAGAGCCAGAGGATGTAGGGAACGAACATCATGGTGGCTTCCGGGGTTATGGGCAGGCAAAAGCGCAGAAACCCATAGGTTCCCATCTTCAGCAGAATCGAGGCAAGAATAACGCTGCCGGCGGTGGGCGCCTCGACATGGGCGGCGGGCAACCAGGTATGGAAGGGAAACATCGGCACCTTGATGGCAAAGGCCAGGAAAAAGGCGAGAAAAACCACAATCTGGAAGGTAGTGGAATAATCCTGCCCCATCAAAGCGGGAATGCTGAAGGTTCCCTGGTCAAGATAGAGGCCGATGATGGCAACAAGCAGCATGACCGAGCCCGCCAGGGTGTAAAGGAAAAACTTGGTCGAGGCGTACACCTTCCGGGGACCGCCCCAGACCGCGATCAACAGGTACATGGGAATGAGCATCGCTTCCCACAACAAGTAGAAGAGGATGAAATCAAGGGCCATGAACACGCCGAGCATGGAGGTTTCCATGAGCAGCAGACAGATCATGAATTCCTTGACCCGTTTGTCGATGTACCGCCAGGAACCGAGGACGCACAGCGGCATGATCATGGTCGTCAGCAAAACCAGCAGCAGGGAGATCCCGTCGATCCCCAGGGTATAGTTGATATTCAGGGCGGAAATCCAGGAGGCGTGTTCGCCGAACTGATACTGGGCCGTGGTTGCATCAAAATTCCAATAGAGGGGGAGGGAAACCAGGGCCGTAACCACGGTCACCAGCATGGTCCAGTTCTTGGCCGCTGTATCCCCGGGAATACATAACAAAATCAGGGCGCCGGCCAAAGGCAGAAAGATCAAGGCGCTCAGAATGGGAAACCCCATCGAATTCATTATCAAAAAGTCCATTCCCACTATCCTCAGTAATAATAAAAATTAGGAGCCGTTCCGCAACAACCTATGTCTTTGGGCCCCTTTCTTTACGGCTCCTTATGCCGTTTTAACCATCCAGATCTTCTTGTTAAAACGGCTTAGGCAAATACGTATAACACAAGGGCAACCGCAACAAAGGATACCGCATAATAAATGTTGTATTGCAGTTGGCCGCTCTGCACCCGCCGCACCAGCCCGCCGATGCCGCGCACCGTTTTAGCCAAGCCGTCCACCACGCCGTCGATGGCGTGCCAGTCAAACCAGGACCAAAACTTCGCCGTGGTCATGAGCGGGATCAGACCGACGTAGCGGTAACCCTCGCTGACACAGCTGTCCGCCCACTGGATGGGTTTTTGAGCCAGCCAAAGGAACCCGCGCCCGCCCATGCGGTAAAACCAATCCAGATCGATGCTGATCTTGGGCTCCGGCGCCAGCTTCTTGATGAGCAGAAAGAAGCCCACGGCGGTGAAGAGGAGGATCTGCAAGGTCTCGGAGAGATGGTAGGTATCATAGGGATGATAGCCCGCGGCAATCTGCGGATACGGCAGCATGTTGTAGAGATACGGGGTGTAGCTGCCGATCAGGATGCAGAGGAAGGCGGCAATGCCCATGCCGAGCTGCATGTTCCATGGCGGATCAGCGGCCTTGTCCCAGGTCTCCTGGCTGCAGTTGTTTTTGCCAAACCAGATGAAGTACGGCACCTTGAGACCGGTGTGGAGAAAGGTACCGGCCGAGGCCAGGGTCAACAAAAAGGCGGCCCAGTAGTTGTGGACCTGAAAGCCCGCGGCCACGATCATCGCCTTGCTGACAAAGCCGGAAAAGAGCGGAAAGGCGGAGATGGAAAGCCCCCCGATCATGGTAAAGACAAAGGCCATGGGCATCTTTTTGTACAGACCGCCCAGCTCGGAGAACTTGCTCTTGCCGGTCATGTGCAGCACCGAACCGCAGCCCATGAACAGCAAGCCCTTATAGAGGATGTGGGCAAAGGCGTGGGCGCAGGCGCCGTTGATGGCAAGCTCGGTGCCGATACCAACACCTGCCACCATGTAGCCGACCTGGCTGATGATGTGGTAGGCCAGCAGCCGCCGGGCATCGTTTTCAAGCACCGCGTAGACGACACCGTAGAGGGCCATGCACACCCCCAGCGGCACCAGGATCTCCATGCCGGCAAAGGCGCGGGCCAGGGCATAGACCGCGGTTTTCGTGGTGAAGGCGCACATGAAGACCGCGCCGGTGACGGTCGCTTCCCCGTAGGCGTCCGGCAGCCAGGCATGGAAAGGCGGCACTGCGGCGTTCAGGAGAAAACCGATCATGATCAGATAGGTGGAAAGGCTCGGGCTGCCGACACCGATGGGACCGAAGGAGAGATCGCCGCCGGTGGCCTGGTAGCGGAGGATAAGCCCGGCCAGCAGGGCAAGGCCGCCAGCGGTATGCACCAGCAGATACCGGTAGCCCACGGCCAGGGATTCGGGCCGTCTGCGGAACCAGACCAGAAAGACCGAGGCAAAGGCCATCAGCTCCCAGAAGAGAAAGAGCACCAGGTAATCGGCGCAAAAAATTACCCCCAGCGAACCCGCCACATAGAGCCAGGCCGCGACATGCTGAAAGTCATCCTCCACATGCAAGCCGTAGATGGTGCCGATGATGCACATCAAGGTCATGATGTAGGCAAAAACCATGCTCAACCCATCCACCCGGCCGAAGGTGAGAAACCAGTCGAGGAAGCGAACCACCCCGAAGGTGCCGTGCTGCCCCTGCATGGAAAGCACATCCAGGAAGGCCAGGGTCGGGACAATTACCAGATAGGGCCGTTTCAGCCATTTGGGCAGAAAGGGCAGGATAAAGGCGCCAACAATGAGTATCAGGGCCGGGTGCAGCCAAAAATCAGTTATCATAGTAATCCTCACGGGTCATGATTCCCAGGTGGCCGTACCATTTGGAAACAATGATGATCACCACACAGGCGACAAAGCCGAAGGCCGCCCAAAAGCCGGGAATATTCTTCTCGGCCCATGTATGGGCATGCTCCTTGGAGACGAAGAGAACGTCCCAGGCCACCAGAAGCGCCAGCCCCACAAAGGACAGACGGATGACCAGCTGCAAGCGGTCACGCAAAAAATCGATCAGTTTCACTATCATCCCGTCACCGCCTTGACAAAGTTCATCATAAAATCAGGGTAGATGCCGATAACCACCGAGATGATCGCGGCAATCATGATGGGCACCACCATGGTCAGGGGCGCCTCCTTGATCCCTTCATAGACCTCGCCCTCCGGGCGTTTGCCGAAGAAGGCCCGGTAGGTCACCGGGGCGAAATAGGCCACGTTCAGCAGGGTGGAGGCCAACAGCACCAGCAAGATGCCGATATAGTGGGACTCCATTTCCATGGTCCCGACCAGGAGCTTCCATTTGGTGACAAAGCCGGCAACCGGCGGGGCGCCGATCATGCTGAGCGAGGCGATACCGAAGGCACCAAAGGTAAAGGGCATGGTCCGCCCCAGGCCGCTCATCTCGGAGATGGATTTCTTATGGGTCGCCACATAGATGGCGCCGGCGCAGAAGAACAGGGTGATCTTGGAGAAGGCGTGGTTGGCGATATGCACCAGCCCGCCCTGAATGCCGCTGGGGGTAAGCAAAGCCACGCCGAGGATGATGTAGGAAAGCTGGCTCACCGTGGAGTAGGCGAGCCGCGCCTTGAGGTTATCCTTGGACAGGGCGATGATCGAGGCCACCAAAATGGTGAAGGAAACAAAATAGGCGGTGGGGATGCCCAGGTTCAAGCCTTGCATCAGGTCGGTGCCAAAGACATAGAGCATGACCCGGGTTGTGCAGAAGACACCGACCTTGACCACGGCCACCGCATGCAAGAGCGCGGAGACCGGGGTCGGGGCGACCATGGCGCCGGGAAGCCAGTTGTGGAAGGGCATGATGCCGTTCTTGGCGAAACCCAGGATGCAGAAGACATAGAGCATGGTCACCAGGGCGCCATGGGCGTCAACGGTTCCGCCGGAGAAGATGCCGGTGCGGATGTTGTCGGCAAAATCAAGGGTGCCGGTAAGCACATAGATGAGGATCATGGCCGGCAGCACCAACCCCTTGGCCGTGGTGGTCAGATAGACGATATACTTCTTGGCCCCCTCGTACCCCTCTTCATCCTGATGATGGGCGACCAGCGGGTAGGTGCAGACGCTGACGATCTCGTAGAAGAGGTAGAGGGTGAAGAGATTGTCGGAGAAGGCAACGCCGATGGCGCCGAACAAAGACAAAGCGAAACAGGCGTTGAACCGGGTCTGGGCATGCTCATGCAGCCCCCGCATGTAGCCCAGGGAATAGAACACCGCCAGCATCCAGAGGAAGGAGGCGACCACGGCGAAGATCATGGAAAAAGCGTCGACCCGCAAGGTGACGGAGACACCCGGCAGGATACTGAACAGCCGATAGACAATGGTCTTGCCCTCGCCCAGGGGCGCGGGGGCAACGGTGGTGATCATCGAGGCGATGATGCCGAACATCGTCACCGCCGCGATAAAGGACCACGACTCCCTGATATTGGGCTTGCGGCCGGACATCATCACGAGAACGGCGCCGGACAAGGCCGTCAGTATGGCGAGCAGCGGTTTTACGGAAACAATTGTATCCATGACCCTTATTCCTTTCTCTCTAACCTTTCAGATCCACGACATCTTCGGTGTCGATGGATTTGTAGTTCCGATAGACGGCGATGATTATGCTCAGGGCAATGGCGCACTCTGCGGCGGCAATGGCCATGATGAACAGGGTAAAGACCTGGCCCACCGTGGGATCGGGAGCCAGGAAACGGTTAAAGGCCATGAAGTTGAGGGACGCCCCGCTCAGGATCAACTCCGCGGAGATCAACATGCCGATAAAGGTCGGGCGCTGGACCAATCCGTAAAAGCCGATGCCGAAAAGCAGGGCGCCGATCACCAGATAGGTGTGCAGGCTGTTGCTGAGTACCAGAATCTCCATTACTTATCCCTCCCGTGCCGGGCCAGAACCAAAGAGCCGACCACCGCCACCAGCAAAACCACGGAAATCAGTTCAAAGCTCATGCTGTAGGTGGTGAGCAAAGACTGACCAAGATTCTCAACCGTGCCGCGATTGACCAGGCAGGGGGAAGCAAGCCATTCCGTTTTCACGGCCAGCCCCGCCAAGGCAAAGACCAAAATGCCGCTGGCCAGAATGGACAGGGGACCGACCAGCCCATTGCGCCGGGTGAGTTGCTTAAGCTCCGAGGAGCCGGCCAGCATCACGGCAAAGATGATGGTGACGCAGACAGCGCCCACATAGATCAGAATCTGCATCAGGGCGACAAAGGGGCTGTTGAGATAGTAGTAGAGCCCGGCCACCCCGAGAAAACAGAGGGCCAACCCGGCCACGCTGCGGATCAGGCTGCGGGCGGAGGTGGCAATAACAGCCCCGGCCAGGGTCAGCCCGATGAAACCGAAAAACAAGAGGCCGGACAGGCCTTCCATCGTAAACAGGGACACCATCAGTTCTTTGCCTCCAAGCGTTTTTTGAGATCAAAGATGTACGCTTCCTTTTTGACGCCCGCGAGGTTGTAATCCTTGGAAAAGGTGATCGCCTTGGGCGTGCAGCTTTCGACACAAAGCCCGCACAAACTGCATTTGGTGAAATCCAGAATGTACTCGGTCAGCACCTTGCCCTTCACCCCTTCGCGCTTCTCACCATTCACCGTGATGCAGTTCGAGGGGCACGCCTTCTGGCACATGCCGCAGACGATGCATTTGGGCTCGCCGGTTTCCTCGTCCTTGACCAGCTCGATATGCCCCCTGAAACGCGGGGTCATGGGCAGGGTCTGGTACGGATACTGCACCGTCACCACCGGCTGGAAAAAATACCTGATGGTAATCCCCAGGCCGACAAACAGGCTCCAGGTCCCGCTGATAATCTCTCTCAGATAGTCGATCATGGTTAAAACACCTTCAACATGGCACTGGTAAGAATCAGGTTAACAAAGGAGATCGGGATCAAAATCTTCCAGGAAAGATTGAGCAGCCCGTAAAAGGTTGTGCGCGGATAGGTCCAGCGGATCCAGATGACGGTGAAGATCAGAAAGTACATCTTGATCAGGAACCAGTGCACCCCCGGAAAAATTCCGAAGGGACAATCCCAGCCGCCCAGGAAGAGGATGGTGGCCACGCTGGCGCCGATGACGATGTTGGCATACTCCCCCATGAAGAAGACGCCGAAGCCCATGCCCGAGTACTCGGTAAAGGCGCCGGCAACCAGCTCGCTCTCCGCCTCGGCCATATCGAAGGGGGCGCGGTTGGTCTCGGCCAGCATGCAGATAAAGAAGATCAGGAAGGCCACGGGCATCAAGGGGCTGGCGGAAAGGTTGAGAATGTTCCAGTTCCAGAAGCCGCCCATCTGCAACCCGACGATCTTAGAAAGGTTCATGGTGCCGCTGATCATCACCAGGGTCACCACCGTGACCAGCATGGGGATCTCGTAGGCCACGTTCTGGGAAACGACACGGGCAGCGGAGATAACCGCGTATTTGTTGCGCGATCCCCAAGCGCCCAGAAGAAGCCCGAGCACGTTCACCGAGGCAAAGGCGAAGATGGCCAAGAGACCGATGTCCAGATTCCGCGCCACCAGCGTATCGCTGAAGGGAATGGTGACAAAGCTCATGATCGCGGGGACCATGACCAGGATCGGGGCGATCTTGAACAGGACCGGATCAACCCCGGCCGGCACGATGAGCTGCTTGGTCATCAGCTTGATGCCGTCGACCAGGGGCTGAAGCAACCCAAAGGGCCCGACCTCCTTGGGTCCGATCCTCCGTTGGATATGCGCGGCCTCTTTGCGCTCAAGCCAGACCAGGTAGGCGGCGTTCAGGGCGGCAAAGGCGATCACTCCGATGAGGAATGCCAGCAGCCGTATTATTTCAGGATCCACATGCATAACGAAGCTCCTTACCTGTCTATCTCGGGGATGACCAAATCCAGGCTTCCCATCAAGGCAAGGGCGTCAGGCAGCAGCATGCCCTGACAGGCCTCGCCGAAGAGGCTCAAATTGGAAAAGGTAGGGGAACGGAGTTTCAAGCGGTACGGGGTGTTGCTCCCGTCGCTGACCACCCGCACGCCGAACGAACCGCGCGCCGTTTCCACGGCATGGTAATAATCGCCCTTGGCGGGCTTGAGAATCTTGGGAACCTTCTCCGCCATGACCGGGCCTTCGGGCAGCTTATCCAGCGCCTGCTCGATAATGCGCATGCTCTGCTCGATCTCGTCCATCCGCACCATGTAGCGGGCCATGGAATCGCACTGGTCGTAGACCGGGACATCGAAATCAAACTCAGGATAGATGGAATACGGCTCGTGCTTGCGCACATCAAAGTTGATGCCGGAGCCCCGGCACACCGGGCCGGTTGCCCCGTATTTGCGGCACATCTCCGCGGAAATCGGACCGATCTCCTGGAGCCGTTTCATCAAGATGATGTTCTTGGTGACCAGATTATGGTACATGGGCATCCGCTCACGCAGCCGCTTGATAAACGCCCTGGTCCCGGGGACAAAATTGTCGTCGATGTCGTTGTACACCCCGCCGAAGCGGAAATAACAGTAGGTGAGGCGCGAACCTGTCACCGATTCCAGCAAATCCAGGATCTGCTCCCTGTCGTCAAAGGCATAGAGCAACGGAGAAAATCCGCCAAGATCCAGGATAAAGGCGCCAAACCAGAGGAGATGGCTGGAAACCCTGTTCAGCTCGGCGGTGATCACCCGCAGGTATTCAGCCCGCTCCGGCACCTCGATGCCGGCGGCCCGCTCCACCACGGAAACATAGCCGTGGTTGTAGGCCAGGGCGTGGAGATAATCCATCCGGCCGGTGTTGGGCAGGAACTGGGCCCAGGTCCGGTTCTCCCCCATCTTCTCGTGCATGCGGTGGATGTAGCCCAGAACCGGCTCCGCCTCGGCGATGTACTCGCCGTCCATGGTCAGCTTGACCCGCAATACGCCATGGGTGGCAGGATGCTGGGGCCCCAGGTTCAGGACAAATGTTTCTTTGGCTTCACTTTCGGCAAAGGCGCTCATGGGCGGAAATCCTTCAGCAAAGGATGATAATCAGCATCTTCCGGCAACAGCAACGGCTCAAGATAGGGGTGGCCGACAAAGGTGATCCCGAAGAAATCATGGGTTTCCCGCTCATGCCAGTTGGCGCCGGGATAGATCCGCGAAATGGTGGGAACCTCGGGCTTGCTGCGCACCACCTTGGTGCGAATCGTCACCCGGCAGAGCGATTCGTAGTGATTGAAGTCGTACACCGCCTCCAGGACGTCCTCGGGAAGCTCGCCCTGCTCGGCAGGTACCGCGGCGGGAGGTGCTTCTTCGCCCGCAGCCGCGGCGGCCTCGGCTTTTGCCTTGGCCTCGGCGGCGGCTTTTGCTTCCGTCTCCTTGCGCAGGGCCGCCTGCTCACCCAGCCAATCCACGCCGGTGACAGCCTCGATGAAAAATCCTTCCGCATCGAGCACCGAAACGGCAGCGACCAGCTGCTCCGGGGCAACCTGCACGTCCAGGGCAAATCCCTTGCGGGCGTAATCCGTTTCGCTTACCGGTCCGGCACCAATGGCGGACATTTTCTGTTTGATCGCAGCACGATTCATGATCAGCCCACCTCCACTCTTGGCCATCTGCGGGACCCTGTCACCTTTTCCTCAAGCTCCAGAATCCCTTCGATCAGGGCCTCTGGCCGTGGCGGACAGCCGGGGATAAAGACATCCACCGGAAACAGCTTCTCCGCGCCCTCGACAATGCCGTACTGGCCGTCAAACACAAAAGGGCCTCCGGAAATGGCGCAGTTGCCCATGGCGATAACCCATTTGGGTTCCGGCATCTGGTCGTACAGGGTTTCCACGGCGGGAGCCATCTTCTTGCTGATGGTGCCGGCGACAATCATCACGTCGCACTGGCGGGGTGAGGGCCGGAACACCTCGGCGCCGAACCGGGCCAGATCGAAGCGGGAGGCGCCGGTGGCCATCATCTCAATGGCGCAGCAGGCAAGACCGAAGGTCATGGGCCAGAGAGAATTGGCGCGCCCCAGGGCTAGCAGCTTGTCAAGCTGGGCAAACTGAACTATCGCGGGTTGTAAATTTTGCGTTCCCACTTGAACACTCCCTTTTTCCAAGCATAGATGATTATCAAGGACAGGATTCCGACAAAGATCAGGATCTCGACAAAGGCTTGGAGGTCACTGACATTGAGCCCGGACTCCCCTACCCGGTTATACACAAGCGCCACTGGGAACAAAAAGAGGATGTCCACGGCAAAGGCCACAAACATCAAGGCATAGAGATAATAGACGATGCCGAAACGGATCCAGGCGTCGCCAATGGGCTCCATGCCGCATTCGATGAGTTGTTTTGTTTTCTCCTGGGTGTTTCTGGTGGACCGGGGGGCAAGAAGGAGGGCGATAATAAACGGACCCACCGCAAAGCCCAGGCCACCCAGGAAAAAGGCCGCCACATAGAGAAGATCAAGAGTTGCCTGCTGTTCCACGACTGTATGCTCCTTAGGTTGAAGCGCATTATGCGAATAGCTTCCGACCTAAATAGCCCCATCAAAAATCGATGTCAAGCAAATACTGAATGAGTATTCAGAAAAAGCAACCCCCTTGGAAACAAGGCGAAAAACCACCATTTTTTCCATTTTTTCAAGAGGTTAAAAGCAGAGCTTGGCGCAGGGATTTCTTCCGGGGCAACGGAAGCGAAGAGCGAGAAATCAGCACAAATTCACACTGTTAGCCAAGGTACAAATACCGTGGCGACAACTACCTAGCCAGTTCTTTTTTTATCGTTTTTTTTACATCGGACCTGCGGCAGTTTGACTCAGCAGCTCGAGAAGCCGCTGGTGAATATTGTCAAACCCGCCATTGGACATGATGGCCACCACATCACCCTCACGGACGCTGCCATCAAGATAGGAAAGTACATCTTCGGTTGTCGAAAAATACCGGGAACACAAACCACGCCCGGCCAGATCCTCGACCAACCGGCGGGAGGAAAACCGCTCCTCCTCCGGGATATTGGCAAGGGGCGCGGGTTCGCGCACCAAAATCTCCGCCGCGGCATCAAAGGCAGAGGCGTAGGCCTCCTGGAAGACCTTGCGCCTGCTGGAGTTTGTCCGGGGCTCAAAAACAGCCACCAAACGGTGACCAGCATAGGCGGCCGCCAAGGCACCCAAGGTTTCCCGGACTGCGGTCGGGTGATGGGCAAAGTCGTCGATCACCGTCACCCCGCGCGCCACTCCCCTAACCTCTTGCCGCCGCCGCACCCCTTGAAATTTTCGCAAACCCCGGGCAACATCCTCCCGGGCAAAACCCAAAATATCAAGGACTGCGATCACCGCCAGGGCATTCAAGGCATTGTGCCGTCCGGGCAGCACGTTTTCAAACACGCCAAAGGAAACGCCATGTTTGCCAACCTGAAACGAAGTGGCAGCCGGGCGGACCGACAGATCGGTAATCCGCCAGGCACAACCGTCGGAACTGCCATAGCCGACCACCGTGCATGGTGCACCCTGGCAAACCTCGCGCACTATGGGGTCATCCCAGCAGGCCACCAGAAAACCGTCCGAAGGCATGCTCGCGACGAGCTTGGCAAAGGAGACCTTGATGGCCGCAAGATCGGCATAGATATCCGCGTGGTCAAACTCGATGCTGGTCAGGATGGCGATCCGTGGCCGGTAATGCAGAAACTTCGGCCCCTTGTCGAAAAAGGCCGTGTCGTACTCATCGCCTTCGGCAACAAAATATTTCCCTTCCGCCACATTGAAATTCCGGCCAAAGGCCTGCACCAGACCACCGATCATAAAACTCGGTTCCGCTCCGATCTCGCGGAGCAGACTGGCCAGAAGAGAAGAGGTCGTGGTTTTGCCATGGGTTCCGGCAACAACCAACGAGGTCTTGTCGCGGATAAAGAAATGGCTCAGGGCCTGGGGAAAGGAGACATAGGGGATACCGCGCTCGGCCAGGGCCAGGGCTTCCGGATTTTCCCGCCGGATGACATTACCGACCACCACCAAATCAGGGCGCGGCTCAAGGTTGTCGGCGGAATACCCGGACTGGACACCAATATTCTGCCCGGCCAAAAAATCACTCATGGGGGGGTAGACCTGCTGATCCGAGCCGGTCACGGCGTACCCGGCGCTTTTCAGCATGCCGGCAAGGGCACCCACTCCGGTGCCGCAAATGCCCATGAGGTGGATGTGCCTGATGTTTTCAGGAAAACGGTTGAGAGCGGGATCAAGCCCCACTGGGGAAACGGACACGATCAGGACCTGACGGTATCCCGCACCGAATTATAGATGGCACGGAACATCTCGTCGAAATTGGACGGCGCAAGCCGGCCCACCTCGATGAATTTCACCACGATCTCCTTGGAGACCTTGAGAATGGCATCCTCGGAAACAGGTTTCAGAGCAGACTCGGGCGTTTTAACAGAATGGCTCATAGAATTCTCGGGGAGAAATGACCACCAGGGAGAATACAAGAAAAAACCTCTGCCATACACGAAGAAGGCCAATTCTTAAGGCTGGCAGAGGCTGACCCGTTGAGAAAAACCTGAAAAGCCCTCCCCAAGGGTGCGTTTACAAAGAGTGGTGGAGCTAAGCGGGATCGAACCGCTGACCTCTTGAATGCCATTCAAGCGCTCTCCCAGCTGAGCTATAGCCCCACATTTTCTTGAAGCATCCGGCAACGACAACCCGCCGGACACGCTGGTTCAAATACCACCCGGTGCAGGGCATGTCAAGCGTTTTCTCCGCGAAAAGGACTGCCATTTTTCTTGCCAAGGCCAGATGAGTCTGTTACAGTCTGGAAGATTTTCTTCTATGGTCATAACTCTCTGGAAATTAAAGGCATTCTAAATAACACGTAGAGGTAACCGCATTATGTTCTCGCCCTTTGACTCGCTGTTCGGATGGCTCTCCAACGATCTGGCCATTGACTTGGGAACCGCTAACACCCTGGTTTTCGTAAAAGGCAAAGGCATAGTATTGAGAGAGCCCTCGGTGGTTGCCATCCGCAAGGATGCGCGCACCAACAAGGTTCTGGCCGTGGGCAAAGAGGCGAAAATGATGCTGGGCCGCACCCCGGGCAATATCGTCGCGGTCCGGCCGATCAAGGACGGCGTTATCGCCGACTTCGAAGTTACCGAGGCCATGCTGCGTTACTTCATTAACAAGGTCCACAATCGCCGCACCCTGGTGCACCCCCGCATCATCATCAGCGTTCCCTCGGGCATCACCCAGGTTGAAAAAAGAGCGGTCAAGGAATCCGCCGAGTCCGCTGGCGCCCGCGAGGTATATCTGATCGAAGAGCCAATGGCCGCGGCCATTGGCGCAGGGTTGCCCATCACCGAACCCACCGCCAACATGGTTGTCGACATCGGCGGCGGCACCACCGAGGTTGCCGTCATCTCCCTGGCAGGCATTGTCTATGCCAGCTCATTGCGGGTGGCTGGGGACAAGATGGACGAGGCCATCCTCCATTACATCAAACGCAAGCACAACCTGGCCATCGGCGAGCACACCGCCGAAGTGATCAAAACCACCATTGCCGATGTCATGCCCGAGCCCCCTTACGACAGCATGGAAGTCAAGGGCCGCGACCTCGTTTCCGGGGTGCCGAAAACCCTGACCATTACCTCGGAAGAAATCCGCACCGCCATCACCGAACAGGTTGATGCCATCATCGAAGCGGTTAAGATGGCCCTTGAGCTGACCCCGCCGGAACTTTCCGCCGATATCGTCGACCAGGGCATCGTGCTCACCGGCGGCGGCGCCTTGTTGCGCAATCTCGACAAGAGGCTCACCGAGGAAACCGGTCTGCCCATCATCATTGCGGAAGACCCTCTTTCCTCGGTGGTGCTTGGCTCGGGCAAGGCCCTGGAAAATATCGAAATCCTCAAAGAGGTGATGACCACCTGATGCGCGGCACCCCAGGCCGTCGTCACCTTGTTTTTTTGTTGCACACATGTTTCAGGCGCATCGTTTCCTCTTTAATTTCGAGCAAAACATGGCGACATACAACCATTTTCAGAGTCTGTGATGAGGAAAAAAAACAAACGCGCCAGACAGATCAGACTCTTTCTTTTTTTCGGCCTTCTCCTCACCCTGTTCATTATTCTGATTGTCTCCACGGTAGGTCGCCAAGAGTTTAACGCCCCCCATAAGCTGGCCCTTGAAATCATCGGCACGGCCCAGTATGGCATAACCCGGGTGACCGGAAGTTTCAAAAATGGCTGGCAGAACTACACCGCGCTGATCAACGTCCGGGAGGAAAACGCCCGGTTGCGGGAAGAGCTTCAAAAACACAAGGCGGTCAATAACGAATACCGGGAGGCCGTGGCAACCAACGTCCGGCTGGCAAAACTTCTCGAAATGAAGGAAACCCTCCCGGCCCCCACCCTTACCGCGGAAATCATCGGGGTTGATCCTTCCCAGTGGTTCAAAACCATCATCATTGACCGGGGCAGCAGCGACGGGGTCCAAGCCGGCATGCCCGCCGTGACGGTGGAGGGCGTTGTGGGCCAGGTAACAAACACCTCTCCCCATTTCGCCAAGATCTTGCTCGCAACCGACCCCAACAGCGCCCTTGACGGACTGATCCAGGAAACCAGAGTTCAAGGAATCGTCAAGGGAGGCGGGTCCACCTTCCACATGGAGTATGTGCTCAAAAACAACGAGGTGGCAAAAGGCGATAGAATTGTCACCTCCGGGATAGGCGGGGTTTTCCCGAAAGGGGTGCCCATCGGCACGGTGTCCAAGGTCGAAAAGGGAGGCAGGGGCATGTTCCAGGAAATCGAGATCCAACCCTCCGCGGATTTCTCCCAGCTTGAGCATCTGATCATTGTCATGAAAAAGGATCCGCTGGCCAAATAATGATGAACTCGCCACAAGAAAAAATGGCCACAGGTCATCGACACATAATCACGGAATTACAAAGCTATAATTATATAAATCGCGTTTTCTTGCGGTTTCAACAAACAATTATGCGCACCCGCCCGGGAAAAAAACCCTTGGTGCATGGCACGCCACGGTACGTGAACCCCTCGGTCCTGATCCGGGCGGCGATTGGCCGCACATTGCTTCCGACAACCCCAGCCCTGACCTTGGCCCCATGGTTCTAAGTTTTCTCTTTCTCTCAGGGACCATCCTCCTCATCCTGCAGACCACTCTGCTCCATTCCTTGCCTGAATGGTTTGGACGCCCCAACCTGTTGTTTCTGTTCATCGTCTTTCTCGGCACATACCTTGATGTTTACAAAGGCGCGGTGCTGGCCCTGCTGTTTGGCCTGATCATGGATATCTTCTCCGGTGTTTTTCTCGGTCTCCACCCGGTGATCTATCTTGTGCTTTTCTTTCTGCTTCAGGTCATTTCCAGGCATCTGGCCATCAATGAATCGATTCAGCAGATCCCCGTGGTTGCCCTGAGCTATCTCTTTACCGCCAGCAGCATCTTTATCTTCACCTCGATCCTGACGCCGGAAAACCGGCTCTATTGGGCCTGGGGCAATGAAATCCTGCAAGTCCTGATCCTCTCGGTTATCTGCATCCCCTTTTTCAATTTTTTCCATTGGCTCACCACGGTTTTTGACAGCAGGAACGCGAACAATCCGTTTCGCCGCCACAAAACAGGAAACCGCTACCGGATGTAGCAAGGATCCCTTTATAAATCATGCCGCCACGTCCCCTTGCCAAAATAAACAAGATTGATCCGGTCGAACTCAAGATGCTCAAAAAGCGGATTGATATCGCCATGGCCGTGATCATCTTTTCCGCCGCCCTGCTTTTGACCAGGCTCTGGTATCTCCAGATATATCGCGGCGATGAATACGCGAAACTTTCCGAGATCAACCGCATCCGCATCCAGGAAATCGCCGCCCCCCGCGGCAATATCCTGGACCGCACCGGCCAGCCGATCATCACCAACCGTCCCCGCTTCAATGTGGTCTGGAACCGGGAAGACGCGCCCAACCCCGACGAGGTTATCAAGGATCTCGCCAAGATCCTGAACGAAGATATTTCCGTGCTGCTGGACAGAATCCGGGCCGCCACCGAGAATCCCCGCTACATGCCCACCAGGCTCAAGGAGGATATCGACTGGGAGACCCTGGTCAACATCGAGAACAAACATCTCTCGCTTCCCGGAGTCCGCATCGAGGTCATGCCTTCCCGTGACTATCTCTACGGAGATTTTGCCTCCCATTTCGTCGGCTATCTTGGCGAGATAAGCCCGGCGGAGCTGGAAGAAAAACGGTACGCCACGTATCAGAGCGGCGATCAGGTGGGCAAACAGGGGGTGGAAAAGATTTTCGAGGAGTACCTCAAGGGCGAGAAGGGCCGCAACTACCTGGAGGTTGACGTTCACGGCTTTGAACAGCGCCAGATGCAGTTGCAGGATCCCTACCCCGGCAATGACCTGCACTTGACCCTCGATGTCGAACTGCAGCGCGTCGCGGAAGAGGCCATGGCCGACAAGGCCGGAGCCGTGGTGGTGATGGAGGTGAACACCGGCAATCTGCTGGTCATGTGCAGCACCCCTCCCCTGCATCTCCAGGAATTTGTCGGCGGGATTTCGGGAACCGCCTGGAACAGGCTGCTCAACGACCCGCTCAACCCCCTGCTCAACAAAACCATCCAGGGACAATATCCGCCCGGCTCCACCTTTAAGATCGTCACCGCCCTGGCTGCCATCTCCGAAGGGGTTATCACCCCTGACGCCACCTTTTTCTGCGGCGGCGCCCTGAACTACGGAAACCGGCGATACGGCTGCTGGAAAAAAGGCGGCCACGGCACGGTGGATTTCCATCGGGCCCTGGTCGAATCGTGCGACGTCTACTTTTATTCGGTGGGAATGCGGCTGGGGGTCGACAATATTGCCAAATACGCCAACAGCCTTGGCCTGGGCAAGAAAACCGGCATCGAGCTTGAACATGAAAAAGGCGGGATCATTCCTTCAACGGCTTGGAAACAGCAGCGCTACAAGGAAAAATGGCAGGAAGGAGAAACCCTCTCCGTCGCCATCGGCCAGGGCTATGTGCTGACCACCCCCCTGCAGCTCTGCCGGATGACCGCCGCCGTGGTCAACGGCGGCACCCTCTACAGGCCCCAAATGGTCAACCGCATCACGGCCCCGGATGGCAAGGTTCTGAAAACATTCAGCCCGGTCAGCGATGGCAAGATTCTTGGCTCCGCACACTCCCTCGGGCTCATCCGGAACGCCCTGGTCGATGTGGTCAACTCTCCGGGCGGCACCGCCAAGGTGGTCAAGCTTCCGGATGTGCTCATCGGCGGCAAGACCGGTACTGCCCAGGTGGTGAACCTCGCCCAGGTTGGGGGAATGAGCGAAAAATCGATCCCCTACAAATACCGGGATCATGCTTGGTTTACCTCGTTCGCCCCAGCGGAAAAACCAGAGATTGCCGTAACCGTTCTGGTGGAGCATGGCCAGCACGGCGGCTCCGCTGCCGGACCGGTCGCCAAGGCCGTGTTCAAGAAATATTTTGAACTGAAAAATGGAATCAAAACCGCGGCGGAGGGAACCCCGCCCCCGGTTGCTCCTGACGAAAAGGACGAATAGATGCTACGCTTTGACCGCCGACTTCTGCTGAATTTCGACTGGGTTTTGATCGGGGCCGTGCTCGTCGTCGCCCTGGTCGGCCTGGCCAACGTCTACAGCTCAACCCATCTCTATACCAATGTGGGCACCCCGCTCTACATCAAGGAACTCACCTACTACCTGTTTGGCGCAGCCGTCGCCCTGCTCATCGTCAGTATCGACTACCGGGTGCTGCTCACCCTGAATTACCCCCTGTATATCGGGATGATCCTCTTGCTGCTCTTCGCGCTCGTCTTCGGTAAAACCGTTGCCGGCGCCCAGCGTTGGATCAATCTCGGCTTCTTTCGCCTCCAGCCTTCGGAACCGGCCAAGCTCATCCTGGTCATCACCCTGGCCAGCTACTATTACCGCAAGGAGACAGGGAAAGGCTTCACCCTGCTCGATCTCGCCGTCCCGGCCCTGCTCACCGGCCTCCCCTTTATCCTCATCGCCAAACAGCCCGATCTCGGCACCGGTCTTTTGCTGGGCTTTATCTTTATTTCCATGACCCTGTTTGTCAAACTCCGCTGGGCCACCTTGGCGACCCTTTTGTGCGGCGGGATTTCCGCCATTCCCATCGCCTGGAAGTTCTTCCTGAAACCCTACCAGCGCCAGCGGGTCGAAACCTTTCTCAATCCGGAAAACGATCCCCTGGGCACGGGCTATCACATCATCCAGTCAAAAATCGCCGTGGGCAGCGGCTTGATCTTCGGCAAGGGATACCTAAAAGGAACCCAGGGACAGCTCGACTTCCTGCCGGAACGGCACACCGACTTCGCTTTTTCCGTCTGGGCGGAGGAATGGGGATTTTTCGGCTCCGTGCTTCTGATAATCTGCTATTTTTTCATGATCCTCTGGGGGCTGAACATCGCCATCTCCGCCAGGGATAAATTCGGGGTGCTGCTTGCCTTCGGCGTGGTCTCGCTCATCTTCTGGCAGGCATTCATCAACCTGGCCATGGTCATGGGGTTGCTGCCCGTGGTGGGAGTCCCACTGCCTCTTTTCAGCTATGGCGGCTCCTCGCTGCTCACCAACCTGGCAGGACTCGGCCTCCTGATGAATATCCGGATGCGCCGCTACATGGGGACAAGCTGAACCGCCATTTCTCCAATTCAGGTCTTAAAAAATTTCAGTTCGTAACAGGCAAGTTTTTTCAGATCACTCAACGCCCCACCTTCTTCCGATTTTTCAAGTTCATTGCAGATATCCTGAATTATCCGAATGTGGGTTCTCAAGCCAGCGACGCTTTGATTGATGCCCCCGACCAGATCATGAAATGGATCCCCGGGGCGCAACCTGATTTCCACCGTCAGGTCTCCCTCGCCAAGCTTCTCTAATTCCTTTTCGATGCGATAAATCGGCCCGGCTATCTTCTGCGGCAGAAAGACGGCGAGCAGCATGCCGCTCAGCAGGCTCACCACGGAGCCGGCGGCAATCACCGGCCAGAGCAGGTCGCTGACATGCCTGATGGTAATATGGGCATCATAATAGGAGTCGCCGACTTCCTTATGGGCATAAAAATACAGGATAAGGGCGGCAACCAGGGAACTCAGGAGGACCACCCCGAAAATTCGCACCAGCAACCAGCGCTGCAACTCTTTTTTCACTGCCAGATTCAATTTCTTTCTTTTAAAACCGGTCATGCATATGCCCTCAAGTATTCTTGTTTTTATCCACGCTGCCAGGAAATCACCTGCCTTGCATATCAGATATTTTCAAATCTTGTTATTTCATATTCACCCAGGAAACGGCGCCCATCGTTAATCAATATTTCTCCTGGGACCACATCTCCGGCTGAAAGCCGACGACCCTGTTGCGGCCGGACTCTTTTGCCTGATAGAGAGCGACATCGGCAAACTTGATGGCTTCCCAGAGCCCTGCCGTGTTGTCGGGAAAGAGGCTGAAACCGATGCTGAGGGTCTTTTTCAGGGTTCCGTCCGGGATGTTGATAACGGTGTTCTCCATGGCGTGGCGGATTCTTTCCGCGAGTTCGGCTACCTCGTCAAGGCCATGCACATCGGTGAGCAAAATCAGAAATTCTTCGCCGCCATAACGGATGACCGTGTCCGAGGTCCTGACGCAGCTTTTAAGCACCTCCGCGGTTTTGATCAGCACCACGTCGCCGGTTTCATGGCCGTGAGTGTCATTGACCTCCTTGAAGAAGTCCATATCGCACATGAGGATACCGAGTTTTGAGGCGCGCCGTATTGTGGTTGCGACCAGGGTGTCGGTGTAGGTTTCGAGGAAGCGCCTGTTGTAGAGATCGGTCATCGGGTCTTTCAGTGTGGTTTCCTGCAATGCCGAGGCAAAACGTTTGGCCTCAAGGACAGGAGTCGCCTCCTTGATGTAGCGGCTGGCTCTGTTGACCTTCGTTTCAAAATTTTCCAGTTCCGCGGCAGGACGGTCCTTATCCAGCAGGAACTGGACGATGCCCACCGCCTTACCGTTGGCGACCATGGGGATGCAGTGGTGCTCTAGCCGGTCTGCGTGGGGGAATTTTTTGCAGATATCCGGGTATTCGATGGAGGAAATGGGGTGGCAGGTGCGTTTGGCGCGACAATGGCTGCAGTCGTCGAGGATGTCCGGACTGCAGATATTTTCATAGGCGGAGGCAAAGGCAACGGACATGTGATTCTTGTTGCCGGAAATCTCGTAGATAAAGAGGTCCTTGAATTTGTAGCGGTCCTGCAGAAGCTCGGCCAGACGCCTGTTTACGTCCGTGGTGGTCTCTTCCTCCTCAATGACGGCCTTGAAGGTGTTGAGGCGGAATATATTGTCGACCAGGGTATTCAGCTCCCTGGCAAGTTGGCCGACCTCGTCATGGGTGTGCACCTCGATCCGGTGGGAGAGGCTTCCTTCTCCCTTGGCGATCAGGGTGATCTTGTTGAGGATATCCTTGAGCGGGACCACGATGAGGAAGATGTATAACATGGTGCCGACAAAGAGAATGACGGCGATGATGCCACTGGTGAGGTAGAGGTTAAACTGTGAGTCTTTGATTGTCGCCGAGGTTTCCGTGAAATTGTGGTTGTAGGTATCGTTTACGGTTATGGCCAGGTTGGTGACAAGGTTGTGCAGTGCATCGAGATTTTCCACCACTTCCGCGGTGTATTCCTCGGCTGCCGGGCTGCCGGGCTGCTGGGTAAGTGAATCGACCAGGGCCTGGAAGTTTTTTTCAAGATCGGTAAATTGGGCGATGATCTCGTCGACCCGGTTCGTCATTTCCGGATTTCTGGCCGGAGCAATGGTAATGATGTCCAGGGTTTTCTGCGAAGCCTTTGCCTCATCCATGACGGTGCCGCCATTCTTCAAGGCAAGCACCATGCGCTGAAGCAGCGCCAATCTCTGGCGATTCGCCAGGATATTTTTGTCGTCCGCGGTGACGTTTTTCTGGTGCAGAAGGTGGATAAGGGAAATCTTGAAACCGTTCAGACTCCGGAGGATGTACTGGCTCACCTTGTACTGGGGGATGATCACTTCCTTGTTGTTCTGAGTCAGTTTTTCAATCTTGCGCAGGGTGTAGGTGTTCTGGACAATCACCAGGGTGAAGCCGAGCAGCGAGACGATCAGCATGCCCAGGAGCTTGCCGGTGATGCCGGTGTCGAGGGCTTTTCTGATCAAGCAGCTGAAAGGATTTTTCCCTTTACAGTTGAATAATCTGGCTATTGCGTGTTCAGTGGGCTGTTCTGTCGTGGACTTCTGCTGCTGGGGCATATGCCTTCCTTTTTACGTTGACCGCTCAAAGTCACGTAGGTAGTGGGAGATATCAAAAAAAAAGCACTGGTCCAACAGCGCGTAATTGCTTGGGGTAGACGTTGTGTCCGCGTCGAGGCTCGACTGACCGCAATATTTTCCCATGCCGGCACCCTGCCCAAGGACTGGAGGGCACTTCATTTTAGAGCCCGCCCCCGAAATTCTTATGGCAGCCAAGGCATAACTTCTTTTTATCGCTCCGCACCATCCTGTACTCATTGTCCGAGGCGTGGGGCACATGACAGGACATGCAGGTGAGCCGGCCATCCCCAAGAACCTTATACTCACGGCGATCAATTACCATTCCCCGCTTGGGCTGCACGTCCACGGGATGAGACAACACCCCCTTTGTTTGCGGATGACAGGTGTAACAGACGCCGGTATTGAGAAAATGGGGATCGGCCAAGGGCAGATGTTCCGGTGGCAGCCTGCCGCCCTGGCCAGCGGGCTCCTTGGTTGAGACATGAATCAGTCCGTCAAGGGTTCCGACTCTCATGCCGACCGGCTGATTGGCGACAAACCTTGCGAAGAAACGATTATCCGCCCTGAAATATTTTCCGGAAACCGTCACCTTCTCGTTGGTTTTCACTTTTTCCACGCCAGGCCCAGGCTGGCTGAAAAACGTGTGAGTGCTCAAGGTCATTGCCGGAGAGACCGCTTTGTTTCCAAAAATATCCTGCGAAACAGCAACGAAACTATACGTTTTGCGCGGCTGCAGGTCCGTCAGCAGCACTTCATGATCCTTGCTCAGCTGGGGGTCGGAGACGCTTTTGCGCGTCGGCTCGCCTTCGCCGTATGTCACGGTGGAGTCGGTGATCCTCTCTGTTTTCCAGGCAACCCGCGCGGTTAAAAGAACACCCTGCTTGACCTCCTCCACCCGGAGTTCCGAGATCTCAGGCGGCCTGGAAACAGCGACCAACTGCTCGGCGTCGGAAAAATTGGGCAACTGCACCTCGGTTTGCAACATTTTCTTGTCAAGCCCCTCCGCCTGGAGAATGAGCTTCTTGCCTGCCAGGGCCGGTGGTATGGGAAACCAATACTCCCTGTCCTGCCGCGAAGGGTTCCCGGTCAACCACTGCACCTGACGCTGCCCCTCCTTGACACTTTTAATCCGCTCCGTCCCGGATGGGGCTATATGGCACAATGCACATTGTTTTTCCCGGACAGGAGCATGCACATAGCGCTTGTCCGCCGTATCCTCGCACACCTTCCGGTGACACATACAGCACTGCTCCGGCCCGGCACCACCCCCAGCAATCCCACCGCCATAAATGGCCAGCAAGAAAGCCACGCCCAGCACTCCCACGGCAAGACAGTACCGCCTCGGATAATCTCGTAAAATTGTTATCATCTTTTCCCGTTTTCCACGCTCACGGCAGTCAGATACCACCGGCAAAGCCGGTGGCTTGACGGTTGCTGGCCCCTCAAAGGGGCCTGATCGCAACCGATAAAAAACATCACATCCGCGCCCTTACCGTCATTCCGGCGAAGGCCGGAATCCAGGGTAGTTTTCTTTTTTTGGACCCCGGCCTTCGCCGGGGTGACGAGACAAGCACGAAAAACTTTTCCGGAACCGTCAAACTCTATTAATCCCCGGCAAAGCCGGGGGTTTGCTTTCAAGAGTCAATAGTGGGCCTTACTGCACAACAAGGAGATGCCGAGGCCTTGTTCCCAGCTCGACATGCTGCACAACCCGGTTGGCCGTCTGGTCTATGACGGCAAGCCTTCCCGTGGCCTGTTCCGCGACATAAACCCACTTATGCCGGGTGGAAACCGCCATTTCAAGGGGCATCCCGCCCACCCGGATATCCCGGACCACTGTCTGTTGCCGGACGGCAAGCAGGGAGACCGTACTATCCTGGGAATTGCTGATGTATATCCGGTTGTCGCTCTGCGCCAAACGTCGGGGCATGAAACCGACATTGAGCCTTTTGCTGATCTGCCCGCTACGCAGATCATAAATACCCACGGTGTTTGATCCGCTCTCCGCCACATAGAGATGATTGTCCGTGGCAAGCAACCCATCCGGCCCATTGCCGACCAGCAAGGTGCCCCTGGTGCTCAGGGTTTCCGGATCAAGCAGATAAACCGTCTGTGAAAGTCCCGACGAGATGGCCAGCTGCTCACGAGCAGGCACCCAGAGCAAGAAGTGCGGCTTCTCACTCAGACGGACGCGCCTGTCCAGGGCGCCTTGCTGTAAATCGATCTTGAGCAGGGAGTCCCCTTCTTCATCAAGGACATAGCCCCATTTTCCATTATTCGTAACCAAATAGGAGGGATTGATGCTCATGGGGATCTTGATCCGGTCAATAACCCTGCTGGTGGCGGCGTCCACCACAAAGATAGCGGCACCCTCCGTGGCCAGCACATACAAACGTTTGCGATCCGCATCATAGGACATATAGGTAGGTTTGCCGCTTATGGCCAGGGAGCCGCAGACCCGATTGTTATCGGTGCGGACCAGATATACCGTGTCGATATCCGGACAGCTCACATAGGCCAAATCGGCAAGCAAGGGCAGCTGCTCCGGGATTACCGCCAGGCTGGGAACAAAAAACGCGCTGTTCCGCGTGGATGCCTCCTCATCCCAGGCCAGGAAAAGAGACCGGCTCACCCCCGCCTCCAAGCGAAAATTGCCGGGCAAGGGCAACTCCACCACCGGCTCCGGCACAGCCAGAAAGAGTTTGTCGTTCTGCCGTACCAGGGCCGCTTTATTAATGGTCAATCGCAACACGGTATAATGGCCGGGAGGAACCGGCCCTCGGGCGACAAAGCGCTGTCCGCCCATGATTTCCCCGGCGGCAAACGGCGTTGGTTCCATGTCCAGGGGAACAACCGCGTTTTCTCCCACCAGGGCCACGGAATCCACCTCCATCCAGAGTCCGGCGGAAGCAGGTTTGGCAAGATGCAAGAAGACGGAAAGCAGGGCCTCATTGGCCCCGGCCGCCCTGACCGGGGCCAAGCCGCCCGCAAGGCGCCCCGGAATGGCGGCCTTGCAGCCGCCAAGGAACAGAATCAGGATAAGGATGAGCAGAGCGGAGCGAAAAGAAACACAATTATGATTGATGCTGTTTTCGCTCGGCAGTGAACATGCGGATTTCCTCATTCATTCTCCCTGCTCAAAAAGTTTTTAGATATGTCGGCGACGCGAATGAAAACCTGCCAAGGAGCCAGCTGTCATCGGAACCGTGGAAATGGCAGTTGCCACAGGGTATGGGGACGCCTCCACCGGGATGACACCCGGTTCCATATACTGGACCACCGCAAGTCGCGGTATACGGTGCACCTGCCGTCCCATGGTGCATATCCCTCCATTTATAGGTCTCACCCACCGAGGCGTCATGACACCGACCGCAAACGGCCTTCATGTAATCCATGCTGGTGAAGGCCGCCTCAAGGTTAGCACCGTTGACCCGCCGCCGGATGAGCATGATGTTACTGGAGCCGTGGGGGTCGTGGCAATCGAGACAGGACAACACTAAGTTGCTCTTTCCTGAAGAGGCGTAGGGCTGCCGGACATGTATGCTTTCTCCGGACTCGGGGGCAAGGCCGCCATGCTTTTCCCCACCGACCGCCCAGTTGATTACTTTGAGATTGCGCCCCAGGCTGGTGCTATTAATGGTATTGCTGCTGTTATGGCAATCGGTGCAGAGCCCTACATAGTCCGGGGTCTTGGAGCCGTCCGTGGTGGTTCCCTTGTCCGGCTCCCGGTTGGCGGCAACATAGGTGCTTTGCCATATGGCATAGGGCGCTTCGTAGCTATAGGCCGACATCAATTGGGGGGAGGCCTCACCCCAGAGAGTGAAATGGCTGGATGGTTTTGAGATGGCGGAGTTTGCTGGAATGGAAACCCAATTCTGCTTGGCCAGGTGCGGGTTGTGGCAACCGTTGCAGGGGTTGCTGTCGTCGCTGAACCAAGGGTATGCGCTGGAATTATTGACAAAGGTTTTGATGTCGCCGAGGTTATGAGAGGAGGTCTGGTTGAAGGCCACCATGATGTCTTGGGGACCAGTGCTGTCACCGCCACCGAAGCGCTCGCTGTAATCCTTGTTTGTCACCTGTTGGGCCGACCCCGTGCTGTTGTGACAAAAAAAACAGAAGTTGCTCGTTTGAGTATACGGCTTGCCGAGATCAAGGCTCTCGGCAAAAAGCGCATAGGGGCTTGCCTCCCCGCCTGCTGGCGCAGGTTCATCCCCGGCGAGGCTGGCATGCATCTCATGGCAATGCCCGCAATTGCCCCGGCCGTAGCCTGCGCTGGCCATCACCGAACGTTCCACCCCAACCGTACTGGATCCGTGGGCGGAAAGCAGATAGGCCCCGGCCAGGGCCGCGGCCGGAAGGAACAGGCAGAACAACCCAACCCCAAAGGCAGCCTTTCGTGTCAATTTTTGCTTGTATGGCATACCGCGCACCCGTTATAGCCATCCGCTTGCGGCCATTTCTTGTAATCCCAACGCATTATTGCGTCATAGGGGGTGCCATGGGCCCGATGGCAGGAAAGACACATGACAATGGCATCATCGGTGGAAGAATAGACGGAGGTGTTCACCCCGGCCGAGGTACTGGCAGTGGCCACGGGCGAGATGACGCTGTAGGGGTTGGCCGTGCCTCCGCCATTGTTATAGGTCGTATATTCCGTGGATGACGCCGCCCGGCTCATGTCGAAATCGATGGGATGCCTGAGCCATACCCCCGAGCCAAAGGAACCGGCCGCAATCTTGTTGCTGCCGTTATGAAAATCACCATGACACCGGGCGCAGTGGCTGCTGATGGAGCCTGCGGCCAGATTGGTTTCCGAACTGCGGTCCACCCCGTAATACTTGTTGTGCTGGCTCTGGGTAGGCTGGAACTCAAAATCCGGGTCCTCAAATCCCTGAACGGGAAAAATAAAGCGATAGCTCTTTGCCACGGAGGTTCCGTCCTGCCACCCGGATATGTCCTTGCCGTGATGGCCCCCCATGATCGCCTGGGTCTGGGTGGCCGCGGAAGAGTTGCCGTGGCAGCCCAGGGTTCCGGCGCAGGTGATCTGGCCGTCCATGGCCGCGCCACCCGGCGGCGTGAAACCGTGAGCCGTATCCTGCGGCGTGACCCCGGAAACATTATGCCCGGTTCTCTCCGCACCCTGACTGACCCAGTAAAAATTGCCGCCGGCCAAGGTATTTGTGGCGGCCTCGGTACCGGTGGTGCCGTAATTTGGCGCACCGACATCAAAAACAAAAGGCAGCGAGCCGCCGGCATTGGTTCCCTGATGGCAACCGATGCAATCGGTATTGAGCAGACCCTCATTCACTCTGCTGCCGTAGACCTTGGTCCCGGTGCTGCTGAGCGTATAGGCCATGGGAGCGCCGCCCTGACTGTTATGCATGGTATGGCAATCCACACACAGTCCGCTTACCTTGGCCTGGCAAACGCCTGGACAACCCAGCAACAACACGACAAAGAATGTCCCCCTGACTGCCTGGTGCCGCATTATCTGGCCTCTATCGCTTAAAAACCATGACCCTGCTGTTGCCCTCGTCCACCACGCACAAACGCCCCAAGTGATCAAAGCGCACATCCTGGGGAAAATACAGGTTCTGCCGCCCTTGACCTTTCGTCAGAAAGCTGTACTTGAACTCGCCGTTCCGGCCCAAGACCACAACCGCCCCTTTATGCCGGTCAAGAATATAGAAAAGACCTGCCGGATCAACCGCCAGGGACACCGGGAAATCGATCCCGGTCAGCTGCACCGGGGGGCTTGGCCGACCATTCTCGTCATAGGAATATATCTGTTTTTTCTTCTGATCCAGGGCCCAGATCCTCTTTTCCACCACCTTGAAATCGGCAAGCCAGCCGGCGCCCTCGGGCATTGCAAAGCTCTTTGCCACCTGCAAGGTTTCGTCGAGCTGCAAAATCCGGCCTGTCGAACGGTCCAGGACGTACACCTTCCCGCCCGCGACTTCCAGACGATCCACAAAAACCTCCCGTCCCTGCTGCGTTATAACAAGAGGCGTGGTCTTCTTATTTTTCAAATCGACCCGGGTCAGGCTGTTGCGCCCCTTTTCCACAACCAGCAAGGAACCATCCGCCAACCGCGCCATGTCGTAGGGTTTTTTCAGGTTGCCCTCCGCGGTGAACTCCTGCAGGAATTTTCCGTCCCCGGCAAAGGAGAGGAGCCTGTTGCCGGTGCTGTCCACTACGTAGTACCGTGCTTTTTCATGATCAACATACAGGGCCACGGGCAGGGCCATGCCCCTGCCTTGCCCCTGCAGGCTAAAAAGAAATTTCCAGGGGGATTGCATTTCGTCCGCCCAGCTCCAGGTAGAGGCGCGGAAAAATAATCCCAGAAACAGCAAGCAACCAACAACATATCTTGGTTTTTTCCGGAGCATACTCTCTCCCATGCGATTGTTTTAATGTAACTATTTAGGCAGTTAGGTAGCTAGGCTGAAGACCGAAGACTGAAGGCTGGAGTATCTCCATTTTTTTTTCCTAGAAGCCTTCAGCCATCGGTCTATCCACCCAAGTAGTTACTTTTCAATAACTGCGATGACATTGGACGCATAATTCTTTTTTCGCGCTCATGACAAGATGATAACGATGCTCCGAACCCATGGGGTCATGGCAGGTCACACAGGTCATCATCTGCCCGGTGCGCTGGTCGATCACCTTGTCGCCAACGGGATGGCTGAACTTGCCCTGGGTCAAATGGCAACGGGAACAGACCTGATTGCCATCATCCCGCAACATGGCCAACCGGTCGGAGCCATGCACCTCATGGCATTCGCTGCAGGAATTGACTCCCGGGTGCCGATGCCGGCTTTGCGCATAGCGGGCATAGGTGTCCGCATGACAGGGCTGGCACACCTTGTTGCCGGAATTCTTCAGCATTTTTTTATCATCCGCGGCATGGGGACTGTGACACTGGATACAGCCATTTTCCGCCCCGGCGATCATATGATTATGCGGCGCCATCATGCTGGTTTTCATCCCCGCATGGCACCGCAAACAGGCCTCGTTCCCGGTATTCTGCTGCTGCCCATGACAGGCGTCGCATTTGTGCTCGGCGTAGGGCTGATGAAGATGCTGCCGGATAAGCCCCTTGCGGGAGCTGCCATGGGGATTGTGACAGGAAAGACAGCCGCTGAGCTTGCCGGGAAAGCCACGATGCCCGGCACTGTTTTGCGCCTGCTGGTGGCAGGAGAGGCACAGGGCCACGGCTTCCATCTTGAGGAGCTGGCCGTTTTTGGACTGATGGGGCTGGTGACAGACCGTGCACTGGCCCTGGGCAAAGGGTTTATGGGTTACGGCCTGAGGCTTTGCCTGTTCCTGGTGACAGACAAAACAGGTTTCCGCCAGGCTTTTCCGGAGCAAACCATCATGGGCCGCGGCGTGCGGAGCATGACAGGTCAGGCATTTCCCATCCCGGACCGGCATATGCACCACCCCTTTGACAAACTCGGTTTTCGCCCGCCGATGGCAGGAGTAACAGAGCGCGGCGCCCTCTTCCTGCAGCAACCCGGGATATTTGGCGACATGGGGGTTATGGCAATCTCCACACTTGCCTTGGCTCACCGGGCCATGGGTAAACTTGCCGGTGAAATCCTTTCTGGCATGACACGTATAGCAAACCTCTTCGGCCAGTGCGACAGAGCAGGCAAGCCCGGTGAACAGGCTGAAGATTCCCAGAGCAATAAACAGGCGCCGCATCAGTTGTTCCTCCCTGGATGGCATGCTTTGCAGCTCCCCTGCTTGAAGGGGGCATGTTGCACCGGATACAAGAGCCCTTTGGCCGGGGCTCCATGGGGATCATGGCAGGAAAGACATGATTTTCCCGAAGGGTTCATGCCCGAGTGCACCTTGCTAAACCGGGGCCCATCCCCCTTATGGCAGGTAGCGCACAACTTGTCCGGCGCTGTTTTCAACAAAGCCGTCTGGTTGCCGCCGTGGGCTTCGTGGCAAATGCCGCAGTCCTTGCCCGCCGGAGCATGAACAACCCCGGTTTGCCAATGGATGGCTATCTCCGGATGGCATGTCAGGCAGACATCCGGTTTCTTCTTTGCCAGATGTTTCTCCTGCCCCGAGCCATGGGCCAGATGACATCCTCCGCACTGCAAGGACTTGAATGGTTCATGCACATTTTTCTTTTCCAAGGTTTCCTTCCTTACCTTGGCATGGCATTGCAAACAGAGCTCTCCGGGTTGCTTATGCTGCACAAAGGCATGCTCCGCGGAATGGGCGGCATGGCAGCCCAGACAGGCTCCCTCTTCAAACGGAGGATGCCCCTTCCCGCCCACCGCCGGTTTCTTGTGCAAATTCACATGACAGGACAGGCACAGCTCCCCGCGGTTTGCAGGTTTGACCAGAAAGGCCTTCTCGCTGCTCTGATGGGGGTTGTGACATCGGCTGCATTCCCCTGCGGCAAAAGGCCTGTGCAGACTGAAACGGGCAAGCTGGTCATCAACCTGCGGATGACATCCGACACAGATCTCGCCGTCGCGCTTGATGAGCAACCGCTTTTCCTTGGACTCGTGGGGTGTGTGACAGGTCGCGCATTCATTCTTTGCCGCCGGGGAATGACCGCGTTGCCCCCCGCCGTACTGTTGCCGGCTGTGGCACTTTGCGCACAGATCAGCCGGTTTCGCCTTGAGTCCCGCATTTTTACTTGTGCCGTGTCCGGCATGGCAGGCCAAACAGTCACCTTTTTTTACCGGGGCATGCACACTCTGCGCCTCTTTGCCCTTCCCCTGCGTATGGCATTTCAGACACAAGACTGTAGCGGGCATAACCAGCATGGCCGATTCTTCACTGGCATGAATGCTATGGCATTGCGTGCATTTGCCTTCCTTCACCGGCTGGTGCTGCCCAGCGAGGGTGGCCTGATCCTTTTTATGACATTGGACACAGAGCAGATCGGCCTGTTGCGCGGGCTTGACAAAATCCGTCCCGGTCCCATCGTGGCAACGGCGGCATTGACCGGCGACAATCGGCTGGTGAACCACGGCTTTCAACAACCCCTTGGCGTCGCTGGCATGCGGGTTATGGCAGTTCAAACACTTCCCCTTCAAGACATAGCCCTGGTGCGCTTTACGCATGGTCTCCTTTCCGCCCTCATGGCACTTGAGGCAGAGGCTGTCCGCCTCCTGCACCAGCAAATGGGGCTGTTTGCTCTTGTGGGGAGTATGACAGGTACCGCAACCCTGGCTGAGTGGGGCATGAATATTTTTTTTCTCGAAATGCGAGCGTTCATGACATCCGTAACAAAGCTCTTTCTGGTCCTTCAGCAACAGCCGGGCATTGGGGGAGTTATGGCTTGCATGGCAAGCCGAACAGTTCCCTTTTTTCACCGGCTCGTGGCTGGAAACCGCGCCCGCTTCCGGCGCCAGATTTTGATGACAGCGCAAACACAGTTCCGGTTGTTCCTGCCGCAAAAACGTGCCGCCGATTATGCCGTGGGGCAGATGGCACGCATCGCAATTTTTCTCCCGGACAGGCGCATGGACAACCCCTTGCTGGAGCTTTGCCACCATCTCGGCATGGCAATCCACGCACGTCTTCCTGGCCTGTTGCGCCGCCGCTTCCCGCACGCAGGGAAGCAGCAACAACACCCCCGCAACAACACCGAGCAACCTACTTGTTTTTAACAGCGACATCGGCATGTTCCAGCTCCTTTCGCAACTTCTTCCACACCTTGGGATTGATGCTGATCTCAGACCCATCCTTCAACCTGCGCAGTAATTCCCCGCGAGCCTGCTGATATTTCTGGCGGACCAATTCCTGGCGAATCTGCTCCCTGACCTGCGGGAAAGGCACGGGGACTTTTTCCCTGTGATCAACCAATCGCAGCACGGCGCTGCCATTCTTGAATGTGAAGGGGAGACTCACTTCCCCCTTGCGCAGAGAGAGGAGGCGCTCCTTCAGTTCGGCGCTGAGCTGGGTCACCGGCGTCTGCTGGAGAGGAGGTCCTCCAGGCACATGCCCTGCCGCGACCTCGGAGAAATCGCGGCCGGAGGAAATCTCTTGCCACATCCGGCTTATTACTTCAGCTTCGCCTTCCAGTATCACGAAATCGACCATCTCCGGATGTGAAAACCGCTCGGGATTTTCCTGATAAAATTTCTCGATCTCCGCCCCTTCAACCTTTGCCTTCGGCTCCACGAAGCGTTTCTCAAACTCCTTGTTCAATCGGTGGTCACAGTAAAATCGATACACCCATTTGAACGGCTCTTTTTCTTCATAATGCCGCGCCAGAGCCTCCCAGGAAACAACAGTCTGGGCGATTATGCTGGACAATACCCTCTTTTTTAAAATATCGAACTCCTCGGCCGGGAATTTATTTTTTTCCCTGAACAGCTTCTCATTCCGCAAATTCTCCCAGAAACTCGCGGCGCTGATATTTCCTTGCGTCGAGCTGATCACCATCTTGGCGGCCAACTCCTCGGCAAGGGGATCCTGGGTGATTTGCGCCAAAACCTCCTCATCCACCTGCACGGCAAATTTTTGGCTCAATGATTTCACCAGACGGACGGTCTGCTCATCGGCTTTCAAACTCTGCAGCTTCTTGCCAATGACCCCCTTGAGCTGCTCCAAGTCCTTCGGGTCTTCCCCTTGCCGCTCCTCGATTTTTAAAACGACAATCCCCTTGTCCATCGTGACCGGTCGAGTGATATCTCCCGGCGCGGCATCCTGTAGAACCGTCCGCCATTCCCCCTGCAACTGGGGAACACGGAACCATTTTTCTTCATGATACGTGACTCCCCCTTCCTCGGGCTTCAACGCAAGAAGCTCTTCGACGGAGATCTTGCCATCCCGCAGGGCTGTCATCTTCTCTTCGACCGGGGCGCCCGCGGGATAATAAAAAACCCGAGCCCGGACCTTAGGAAGATATTGTTCGCGATAAAAATTGCGAATATCCTTGTCACTTACGGAAATTTTTTCGTTCACCTCTTCTTCTTGCAGCAACATAAGCGCCCGGACTTTTAAAAAGGTGGCCACCTTGTTTCTATATTCCGGCTCCAGGAAAAGTTGCATCTTGGTTGCTTCCTGAACCAGCAGTTGCCATTCGATGAACTCTTCCGGTGAATCCGGCAATGGCGTCGCCTCTTCCCGCCAGTTCCGCCACCAGTTTTTAAAATCTTCCGTGGAATAGTCCGCGCCATTAACCGTGACCAGCTTCGTGTCTCCCCACGGCCAAGCCGCCATGGCCCGCTCGCTCGCAAGACCGGCGTAGGACATCAGAAAAACACATACCACTATTACGAGCCGGCGCATGCCAGCAGACCTTTCTCTTTCCATGCTTCCAACATCTCCCGCACCATTTTTTTCCCGAGTTCGCTTACCGTGTTTACCATGCCGAAATGCATCATTTTCTGGTAGTCTCCGCCCTCCCGGCGATACAGGCTGGACCATTGCAGAAGACCGCTTTTGCCATCATACACCCGCACCTGGATGCTCAACGCCGGGTTCACCCCGCTTTGCGTCACCTTCTCATCCATTTCCAGCACTTCCCCCACAATCAGGGTATCAACTCCGAGTCGAACGGCAATAACCCGTAATTGCTCAAAATTCGGAACCTCCCACGTTTTGAGACGCATCTGCCGATAGATTTTCCACACGTCCCCTTCCAGCCCCACCCGCCAGTTGCACTGCTGCGCCAGTTCCCCGAGGACAAGACGATAGACTATCTTCTCTCCTTGATCATAGCCACTCCTGTTGACAAAAGGCAACACTGCAATGCTTTGGGGATCATGGGCCGCTCTCTTGGAAAATTCCTGGACATACGGCTTGTTGCCACCACATCCGGTCAGGACGAGCACCAATATCCCAGCCAAAAACAGAACCATCCATGATGTCACACGGTGCCTCCCCTTTCCAACCGTCATTTTCTTCTGTCCACACCTCTTCGCTCACCGCCCAAGGACAGGAGCAAACAAAATACCTCCCGGCTCATCCGGGCTAAAAATCCACCGACCAACCATTTTCCCCCATGCCTTTCTCGTCGGCCTGGTCCGCTGTCTTATCCTCCCGGGATTTGAGGGCAATGATATTGTCAACAACCTGTCGCACCTTGTTTCCCAGCACATCCTGCCCATGAACATGACAGGAAATTTTATCGCTCTCGCCGCTGAATGGGACCATGAGCCGCGCCGGTAATTTTTCACCGCTTGCTTCCTGAAGAATCGCTCCGGAACCGCTTCTCAGCTCAACCCGCCAGAAAGCCAAGGGAACCTTGCCATCGTAGCCAAGATCAACCTGAACCTTATCCCCATGTTTTTCCGTGACGATGTTAAGCTCAGGCCGTTTCCGCAAGACCAGAAAATTTTCAGAGACAGCGGCGTTGTTCCCGGCCCGATCCCATACCGCCACCTGGACGGTATACAGACCATCCTCCGCCATCACTCCGTCCTGGCGTTGCCCCCACCAAGAAAACCGCCCGGGCAGATTGCCCCGGCCATTCTCCGCCTTGACGATCTGGCCGGATGCATCGAGAATACTAATCTCCCAGGTGGCAATGGGTTCGGGCTCTTTCAGCACCGGGCTAATCATCAACTGTCTTCGCAAAACCACTTCACCATCCAGTTCCTGTCCGCGCAGGGAGAGAACAATCTCGGGCGGCCGGCCATCAACCAGAAAGCTTCCGGCAAAAATAGTTTTCCTGTCCGGCTGCCCCCTGTTGACGCTGACGGAAACCGGATAGCGGCCATCTTTCCCAGCAGCCGGCCAGGCAGCCTCGTAACACTGCTCTTGAGCCAGATAAACGGCCTCCACAACTTTCTCGTCGACAACCACGGAGACAGCCATTCCTGGCTGCTCCATGTTGCTCTCGCTAAAGCGGATACGGCAGCGCATTGTTTCTCCGGGCTTCACCACTTCCGGCGTGAGATGAATTTCCTCGGCGAGATTTCCCGTGGAACCTTCCGGGATTTCCGGCAATCCATGCGGCAGGATTTCCATTGCCCGTGCGACAACGATATCCTCTATCTCCGTAAGATTCCTGGGTTCGGCAAGGCCAAGAAATTTGCGGACATCCGCCCGGCAAAGCTGCGCTCCCCCCGCCCAAACTATTTTTGCGTCGCTGGCACGGATTATCTGCAGGGAAAGACCCAAAGCCGCGGGCTCTTTCTCCCGCACCTGGTTCACCGAACCTAGGAGGATATAATCGATGCCCAGTTCCTGCCGGAGACGCAAAACATGGTGGGAATCAAGCCGGCCCACCCAGCGTATCCGGTTTTTTGCCATAAAATCGATGATCCGTTTCTCTTCGGCTACGGTATATCCCTTCCGGCCGAGCGCCTCGCACAGCCTGTCCGTCATCGCGGGGTTCAAACCATTGTCCCCCTTGCTCAGGTCTTCAAGAGGCATCACGGCCAACTGGATCCCGGAGGCAGGCTCGGCCACAAACACCAGCAGGAACAACAACAGCGCCCGCATCCACGGGGCCTTTTTCCGCCCATCGCCCCTCACGTCCAAGCCAAACATGACATCAGGCAGTTGGATTGAAGGCTGAAGACTGAAGTATATCTGTCACTCATCACGCAACATCCGGATCAAGCCATTCAAGACCTTCTCGGTTTCCACGATCCTTGGGTCAATCAATGCCGCATCCTGATTGCATAAAAAACCCAAGCGCCTTGCCAAACCTGTTTGATAATGCAATTTTCTTACCTCGTCAGCCATCTCAAAAGCACGAAGCTTTGTATGATCACGCATTATCTGTAACCACTCACAGGTGGATATACTTCGGTCTTCAATCTAGCCACCTGGGCGGTTCCGATTCTCAGCGCGGGATAGTATGGAGAACATCCTCCACCAACGAGACGGTTACCTGATATTTATCCCGGCCGGACAGACCAAACAGCCGACGCCAGAAGGAGTCGCCACTTTGGTGGCCACCGGCCTGCCAGATAACCAGACCTGTTTCCACTTCCACCAACCGCAAGGTAACGGACATTTCTGGGTAATTCATCGTCCCTTTGCGGCTGTCCGCTGCAATGTCCAAGGTCGTGAGCAACAAGCCCTGTACACCGAGCTTTTGTCCCAGCCGCTTTATCGTTGGTGTGTCGAGAGGCTTGCCCGGATCAATGGCCTCTTCCCGCAGAAAGCTGTCCACCATTCCTTTATCCGTCACATCAAAAAGTTTCGTGGCCAGGATACGGGTGATGGTGATATCCCTCACAAGCTCCGGGGCAAATTCATCCTTGCTGTTGTTTTCGACCGGCAACACGGCGATTTTTTTGACAAACCCGAAGTCTACGTTTTCCCGGACAAAGGCTTTTGATTTCCCAAAAAAAGGCACGCTACAGCCTGCAAGGCCGAAAGCAACCACAACGAGCAGCGTGCGGAGAAGAACCTTTTCCAGATCGAAAAACAATCCGGATCGCCCCAGCATTGCCAACGACAGCCTAACTTTATTCCGCACTGGATTCTTCTCCTCCACGTCCATCGCCTTCGTTGAAAGTTGCAAAAAACAGTCCTTGACTTTATCATCCTGGAATTTCACGGAAAAAGCCAGGATTCCTTACAATCACAAAAGATTGCGCACGGTAAAACAGGCGCGACTTCCCTGCATGCATCAGAATCTGGCGATCAATTGCGTTCTGACCTGCCAGTCCGTCTCATCACTTTGTTCCCAAGACAGAGCGTCCTCCTGCTCTCGCTTCACATAAAAAACATTCCCCTGCAAGGTCAAATGGGGCCCGATGGCCCAACTTCCACTCACAGCGTATCTGCTGGCTGCGTCCTCGTCGTTGGCAAAATAATAGCTTAGGGAAAATTGCGTGGTATCCGTTGGCGCCACAGTGGCTTGCAACAAAAGGTTTTCCCCTGCGCTTTGCCAATCTTCCCATTTTTTACCGACGGCTGTCAAAAGAGAAAGAATATCGGACACCCGCCAATTCAGGGTAAGCCTGTCATCCAGTATTTCGGTGTCGACAGCACCCTGGACCTTCTGATAATCAGCGGTTACGTCCGCCGTCAGACGCGGAATCAGCCTGGCGGTCAGGGTCAGACGCGAACCGAGATCCTTGGTCGTTGTTCCTGTCTTCTCCTGGGATGCGCCATAAATTGTGGTCAGCGCAGCGGTATCCTCATATTTTGTTCGTCCGAAGGTAAGATCAAGGTTGGAATCCAGGTCGGGATAGAGAGCCGCTGAGGTGTAAAGCCCCGTCTCATAGGAGGTGGACAATAGATTCTTGTCTTCATACCGCTCCGTTTTGGTCAAACCGAGATTGATATCCACCGTGGGGACGGGAGGAGAACTCAAACGCAGCGTATAGGCCCTGTTCATGGTTTCCGCCAACCCTTCGATATCTTCCTGATTTTCGCTGACCCCAAAAGCGGAGGTGAGATATTCCCACGGAGTCCACCGCAGCTCGCCGATCTGATTATGCCGGCTGTAATCAATCTCCGAGGCATAATTGCCAGACTCAAGAGACAGGTTATAGGTCATGCCCAGGGTCGAGGAAAACCTGTACCCCATATTCAGGTCGCTGATATTGCTTAATGTTTTATTTTTTCTGGAGACAAACGATCCGGACGAAGCAACCCGGTCATACGCCTCTATTTCTGTAAAATCCACCCGCTGAACCGGGCTGTTTGTGACGACCAACTTCAGCCACCGGAAGGTGACACTGTCAAAAGCTATCTCGAAGCGTTTTTTCACGGAGTTATAAACAAAAGGGACGTTTTCCCGGATACGCTGATAATCCGTGCCATTCGTGCTGCCATAGAGGTCCATGGTAAAGGCGCCGGCAACCACCACGCCGGCGTCTTTTTCAGTGTACAGATACATCCGGTTAACCTCTCGCAGGTCAACCCGTAAAGCGATGTTGAGCGGCGGGTTATCAAACCCGTCCGTATATATTCCGGCCACGACCTCGACATCGCTGTCGGACATCAGGCTATTGCTGTCCAGCTCACCGGAGTCACTGGTGAGCGGCGTGGCGTCATGCCCTGTCAACACCTGGGCGATGGTCTGTTTTAAAAGGGCAAATCCGTCAGCCCCGACCGCCGTGGAGGATTCACTCTGGCTTGCGGAATACTGCTGGGAAAAGCCAAGACTGAGCCGATTTTCAAAGAACCGGCCGGAGCTGTCCAGCCTGGCGAAGTGATTGGTGGCAGTGGACTCCCCAAAAGTCACATTGTCATTCTGGTGGGTGCGATTGAAATTATAATGGGTTTTAAACAGTTCAAGATCCCAATCTACCCCCACGGATTCGCGGGTATCATCGGTATCCTGCAGATGGGGACTTTCGTCATCGTTGCTGAAATCCCTGCCATAGGAAGCGCGCAACTTGGGCAAGAATCGCTCCTGCCAGTTGCTGGCCCAGGCAGTTTCCCAACTGCGCCGGCTCCGGTCTGTCGCAATGGAATTCCGTTGCTGGCTTGCCGAACCAAACAGGTCAAAAAGGAACAGATCGTTTTTGATGGCAAAACGCAAACTCGGATCAAACCCCTCTGTTTCCTCCTGCTCGCGCCAATTCCGATTGTAACGGAACGCCTCCTGCAATGACATGACCTCGGTGAGATCCTGTCTAAGATCAACGGTATAGCCTACCGCGTAGTCATCGGTCTCCGGGCTGTCCTTGGTCTTTTCATGAGACCAGCTGGAGGTCAGAGCCTGCCCCCCAGCCGCATTGCCCGTGGAGGTCAACAGCACGGCAAGGACCGGGAAGGCCATGCGCCGAAAGCATCCACGCCGTAATATCCTGCTGCAAGCCATTCTCCCTGCTCATCCTTGGCAGGGACAGCCAGGAGGATAGACAGAAGGCTGGAGGATGAAGGCTGAAGCTTTACGGGGAATAACAATATTGATCATAACTACTCGGCTCAGACAGATATACCTACGTCTTCAGTCTAACTGCCCCAGGTAGATAGACCGAAGGCTGAAGGTTTTCAGGAAAAATAATATATGATCATAACTACTCAGTTCAACTATACCGCAGCCTTCAGTCTTCAGTCTTCAACCTTCAGCCTTCCATATCCATCTACCTGCTCGGTTTAATTTTCGGGTTCTTCCGATCATAGGTTTTCGGAGCATGGCAACCCACCACACACGTTCCTCCTGTTTCGGTCTTGGTCAAGGTAACGGGGTAGGACCAAGAGCCGAAGGGAACCTCCTTGCGGATATGTTTTACCTGGCTGCTGGCATGCGCATCATGGCAAGAGACACAATTTCGCCCTTTTTTCATATTAACATGGAAAAAGTGCAGATTATATTCACCATCCCTGAAGTTGGTCAGGGTATTGGTGAACTTATTCTTGGCGATCTCCTTGTTATGGCAGCCGAAACAAAGATCATAATTCTCCGGGCTGTACTCCTTGTAAAACTCCTCGGGATAATAGCGCACCAGAATACGGCTGTGCTTGGAGCCATGCACCTTGTGACAGGCCATGCAATCGCCGGTCTGAACCGGGCCGTGTTTATAGTGGCTGCCAGTGACATTATCGCCCAGCTCGTCATGACAGGTAAAGCACAGTTTGGCCGTGGTGTTTTTCAACAGAGCCTTCTCGTTGGAGGAGTGAGCCCGATGACACTCCGTGCATTTTCCCTGATCAACGGGCGCATGCTTGTAAGCCGCTGTCTTAATATCATTGTACACTGCGGGGCTCAACTTCTCGTGACAACCGGCACAGAGCGCGCTGCTTTTCTTGTGTAACTGGAATTGGGCGTCGGAACTGTGCGGATCGTGACACTTGTTGCAGTTTTCAGTAACCGGTTTATGGACGTACTTCATGCTGAATTCGTCCTTGCGATCCTGATGGCACTGAAAACAAAGTTCTCCCTTGTCAGGAGAAGCAATCAACAATTTCTTGTGTTTACCGGAGTGGGGGCGATGACAGGCTATACAATCTCCCGCTCCCACGGGGCCATGCCGGTGGGATTTGGTAAAAACCGCGGCCTCGTGGCAGTTGAAACACAGGCTGCTGACACTGGAACCATTCCCGCGCAACTGAAAACGCATCGGGGATTCATGGGGGTTATGACAGTCGACACACCCTTCCTTTACCGGCTGATGGACAACGCTGTCACTGAACTCATGCTGCTTGGCCTGATGACAGACCAGACAGAGATCCTGGCCGGTTCGCTCCATGGCCTTGGGATTAAAGGTGCCGTGCGGGCTGTGGCAGGAGATACAGACCCCGGCGCCCACCGGCCCATGCACATGGGCGGCTTTGCCCATATTGGTGTGGCATTTCGTGGTACAATTGGCCCGGGTCGGCGTAATCTTTTTAAAATCGTACTGGCCCCGGCGCAACTTGTGGCACTCCTTGCAGTCCAGAGCCACGGGATTGCCGTGGACATAAAAACGCTTGTAGCCCTTGGGAGCTGCCTTTTGCGCCGGACCACAAAAAACCTTCACCTTCTTCTGGAGCTTGTCGGCGCTCAGACTGATGACATTCTCCCCCTCCCTGAGGGTAATCATGACCCCGAAGGCGCCCCCGTCCACCGGCATGACGCCGCCGGACGCCTTGCTGCTCACGCCATCGATGGTAACCCCCTTGACCTCGGCGCCGTCGACGAAGCCGGCCAGAAAAAGTTCCCTGGTGGTGACCCAGGCACCATCGAGCGGAGCAATCACGGTTATTTCCGCGGCCCAGGCCGTAGAGGGGACCACAAAAGCACCAAGACCGGCGGCGAGATATAATGCCGCAAGGACGCCCCGCAACCAGCCTACCTGTCTCGTTGGCCTGCCGCCGCTCCGTGTATTGCCGAAAACACGTTTCAAGTTCCTTCCTCCCAGCACTGTTGTTTCCCAGCCATATCGCAGGCAAGCAAAAAAAACGACGACCAGCGGATTAAGTGATTGCCTGGCAATCCGTCCTTGGGCCCTTCCCTTGCCGAGCCGTTGTTAACCAATAACTTGATACGCCACCGTAAAGGACGCTCAAAATTGTATACGTTATTTCGTAAAGGCTCCCAGACCGCCCCAGACCGTCAAGTTGTCAACGGCGCACAACAAAGCACCGCGCCGGGGTTTTACAAACAGACCGACGCGGTGCTCATCAATGCCAAGTCCCAATGGCGTGCTTCCTATGCCAAGGCCAAGAATCAGGTATCCTTGGTGGTATGGCAGGCAAAACAACCAGATGTCGATGACCCGGCATGGGCATCCATCGTGGTGTAATCCCAGCGCAACAGGTCTGCCTGGCTGCTGCCATGGGCACGGTGGCAGGAGATGCAGGTGACAACGGCATCACCGGCAGCATTCAATACAGTGCTCAGCACCGCCGTGGCACCACTTGCCACCGGCGCCTGGGGCACATAGGCGCCACCGCCTGTTCCGATCACACCACCGCCATACGCACCGTACTCTTTATCCTTCACCACGTTCATGTCAAAATCGGTTGGGTGACGGACCCAAGGGGAGGTCATGGTGTTGTCGTAACTGATCCCGACGCCATCGGCGTTATGCGCGGCGCTTGAGGCGTGAAAGGCGCCATGACATTGCCCGCACAGGGCGCTGATGGTATGGGTATCAGCAATCGCATCGGTGGAGCGCCCCACCCCGTAATACTGATTATGATCGGTGGCAGAGACCGTTTTCTCCCAGTCCGCGTCCTCAACCCCCTTGATCCCGTTCAGGAACCGATAGCTTGTCGCAAGGGTTGCACCGGTTGTAATGGTCAGTGGCGCGGCATGATGCGAACCGCTGAGCGCGGAATACTCATCCGCCTGGGCCCTGTCACCATGACAGCCCGTGGTGCCGGCACAGGTCAACTGTGAACCCAAGGCCGAACCTCCCGGCGGAGTGTTGCCCAACACTCCATCCGCGGCGGCGACACCCTTTACATTATGCCCCTTGACGTCCGTGGTCCCGGTACCCACCCAATAAAAGCTGCCGCCGGCCAAGGTTCCGGCCGTTGGTTCGCTCGTATGATTCACCTTGGGAATGTTGCTGTCCGTCAAATCAGTTGCCCCGCCGGTATGGCAGCCAACGCAGTCGCCCCTGGTCAAGGAACGATACACGGTGGCCGTCCCCGCCGGATTCATGCTCGCCCCACCCTGACTATTATGCATGGTGTGACAATTGACGCATTCACCCGCCACCTGAGCCATGCCCCCACGGGGCACCAGACAGGCCGCGCCGAGCAACAAGCCCGCCATAACAACCGACATCCTCCGCGCGGTAAAAACCGCCGGTATTTCTTTCGCTGTGTAACGCATTGTTTTCTCCTCCATTTTTCCCCGAGTTACTCCCCATCCCACCATAACTCCCCTTGCTGCTTTCCCGTTGCCCTCCCGCTCTCAGATTTTCACAATAAAACCCCTACAGCTATTATATAATAATGATACACCACAATCGTCAACGCGACCAAATGTCGCACCTCCATCCGAAACAACCAATGCCGCTTGACACAATAATACCACACTTCAACTTCGATAAACAAAATAAGCAAAAAGCGTGCCAGACAGAACCAAAATTCAAAAAGGGCGCAACGCGCGTGACCAAAACATGGTCATAGCGCACAACTGATTGAGATCATTAAGAAAGACAGGAATTGCGGAAGCAATTTTATTTTTTCCGGCTCCCCCGAAAAGGGGCCTCCCCTGCCGGGCGCAGGTAGCAGGTGATCAGCTCCTGTTGAGCGCCATGGCCAGAAACTGACTAGTACCTTGTAACTTTTAAATATTTCCGAGAAAACTCCCCTCCCCTCGGAGTCTGCGCTTACCTGCGGGAGGGGTTGGGGTTGGGGGTGGGGGTAGCGGCAACCTGCTGCCATAATGGCAAGTCCCCCCTCTCCCTAACCCTCCACCGCAGGGGGGAGGGAATTAATTGTGATGCCGATTAATAAAGTTACAAGGCACTAGGCCGAAAGGATCTTGCCCAATCAGGTAAAGGGATTCAACAAGCCATAATCGCTGATTTTTTTCCGCAGTGTGGTCGGCGAAATAGCCAACTGCTTGGCCACCTTGGTGATATTCCAGCGGAGGCTGTCCAGGGTTTTTTCGACATGCCGCTTCTCCGCGTCAGCCAAAGTGGCCGGCCTGGCGCCACAATCCCCCGGAGCCATCTTTCCCATGCCCGCCTGGGCCAGTTGCAGATCCTCGGCCGTGAGCATCGTGTCAACGGCCAAGACGGCGGCACGGGTCAGGACGTTTTCCAGCTCCCGGACATTCCCGGGCCAATCATGAGCAAGCAGCTTTTGCATGGCGTCATCGGAGAGGGCCGGCTTGCGGCATTGGAATTTCGCGGCAATCTTTTCCAAAAGCGCCTCGGCCAAAAGGGGGATATCCGTTCGCCGCTCCCGCAACGGGGGCATATGCAGCGAGGAAACGCTCAGCCGGTAGAAAAGATCTTCCCGGAACCTCCCTTCGCTGACAAGCCGTTGCAGATCGCAATGGGTGGCCGCCACGATGCGCGCGGTGAGAGGAATGGGTTCCAGCCCGCCCACCCGGACAAATTCCTCCTCCTGCAGCACCCGCAACAGCTTGGCCTGCAGATCCATGGCCATATCGCCGATCTCGTCAAGAAAAACCGTGCCGCCGTCGGCATACTCGAGCTTCCCGATCTTCACCCGGTCCGCTCCGGTAAAGGCCCCTTTTTCATGACCGAAAAACTCACTTTCCAGCAAAGTCGGGACCACGGCCGAGCAGTTGACCGCGACAAAAGGCTTGCCAGGCGAACCTGCCTGATGCAAAATCCTGGCGGCCAATTCCTTGCCGGTTCCGGATTCACCCTGAACAAGAACGATCACCTTGCTTCTGGACAACAGCCCTATTTTTTTATGCAGGGCGACCACCTTGGGATGCGCGCCGATCATCTCGAAACCAAGATTTTCGGACAATGCCTTTGCCGGAGACTTCCCTGCCGGCTCAACCCGGCCGCGATGACGCTCCACCCGCGTTACGATGGCAAAGATCTCTTCCAGGTCCAACGGTTTTCGCAGGTAATCGAAGGCGCCGCTCCGCATGGCCTCAACCGCCGCGTTATTGTCGGATTCACCGGTCATGATGATAACCGTCGGCAGACAGGGAATCTTGAGCAGGCCAGGCAGGGTTTTGAGCCCACTTCGATCGGGAAGGTTCACATCAAGGAAAACAACATCGGGAGAAAAGGCGCCCGCTTCCAGGCCTCCCGCTTCCGCCGAAAAAGAGCACCGCACCTCATGCCGCCTGAGAGTAAGCGCGATCTGCAGGGATCGGCAAAGCGCCTGATCGTCATCAATTATCAACACCTTCATCGGCATCACCCTCCGGAAAACGACAAAAAAAATCATGGCCAACGAAAGACTTTTGTCAAAAATTACCTCAATTTTTCCGGCTGGTCAACGTGAACCACGCCGGAGAGTGATGCCCAAAAATTCCTGGTGGACATTTTTTACAATTAAATCATTGATCATTCGCTTCAAGAGGGGTATAAGTTGAAGCCAATATGGTAATTCCCCATTGCCATTCTCCCACCATAACGCTTTCCACGCTTTTCTTCCGCTCTTGATTTTCCATGGCATTTTAATGCATGCGGCCCATTTTCGTCACGGATCGCATACACCAAGAAGAGAGGTGCGCCATTGAAAGTCTATTTTCATACCGCCATTTTCTGTTTTTTAGCAATATTCTATTCTGTTATCGACACAGGGGCGGCCGAGTCCTTTCCTTTCCGGACGATCAACCCCGGCGATATGCTGCCCGCCACGACCATCGCGCATAGTGATTCCGGCCAAAAAGTCTCCCTGGGCAAACCCGGCGGCAGGATCACCGCTCTTGTTTTTTGGGGGGCCGACCTGCCCACGAAAAAACAACGCTCCACCCAAGCGCTGAGCCAGCTCCAGCAACTGGCCCCCTTTTTCCGGGAAAAGCAGGTCGATTTGTTGTCGGTCAATGTCCAGGGAGACGCCGCGGAGGTCATTAAAGAAGTTGTAGCCGCCTCTGGATTCTCCTCCCCCACATACCGGGATCCGGAACAAAGCGCCTACGGCGCCCTGGGCATCCTGGTAATGCCATCGGTGCTGCTCGTTGACAAGGGAGGCAAGGTGATCAACGGGTTTGGCTACAGCAACGAGATGGTAAGCCGGCTCAAGGGCGAAATAGAGATCCTGCTGGGTGAAAAGAACCGGCAGCAGTTCGAGGCCGAACTCCACCCGGCCATGATCGATAAAAGCAAGGAAGAAAAGGACGGCGACCGCCACCTGAAAATGGGGCAGGTTTTGGCCCGGAAGGGACAACTCGAATCGGCCCTCCGGGAATATGGCCTGGCCATCCAAAACACCCCGAAACTTGCCGCCGCCCATATCGAACTGGGCTGTATTTTGGTGGAACTCGGCAAACTAGCGGAAGCGCAGGCCGCGGTCGACAAGGGGTTGTCCCTGGACCCCAGCTCTGTCCGGGGCGAAATATGCAACGCGCAGATACGAGCGGCAAAGGGCGAGGTTGCCCAAGCCATCGCCGACCTGCAGCCCATGATTTTCCGGAATGGCCGCGACCACCATCTGCATTATGTCCTTGGCACGCTGTACGCCAAAAAAGCCGACCACGAAAAGGCAGCCCAGGAATTTCGCAAGGCATATGAATTGCTCGACAGACACATAACCGTTGGAGAATGATGACGCCGCGGGCAATATTTTCCGGCGACCTCAGGCTACCAAATACTACGAACTCTCTCATGAATACGATACAATCAAATCATGGAGGATAACAAAAGGATGCGCCAGCCAAAAAGATACGTAGCCCTGGCCACGATTACCATGCTCTGTCTCCTTGCTGGCCACTCCGAGGCAAAAATCACCGGCGAGTGCGGCAACTGTCACACCATGCACAACAGCCAAAATGGGCTTAGCATGCAACTGAACAGCAGCACCAAGGTGGAACGCAACCTGCTGCGGGGGGATTGTCTCGGTTGCCACGGCCAGGCGAGCACGCAGAAGATTGCCGACATGAACGGCAGCCAGATTCCCCAAGTCCTGCATTCCGATGCCAGCGGAGACCTTGCCGGAGGTAATTTTGCCTATATCACCGGGCTGAAAGGCACTGCGTCCGACAGCCACGGCCATAACGTAATTGATCTTGGCGTGGCATTCAAGGAGGACGTAATAGCCAACACCCTGCCTGGCGGGATCAGACAGTCGTTCCATGAAGATTATATCGTGAACGCCTCAAACCTGACCTGCGCAGGAACAAACGGCTGCCACGGCTACAGGTACAAAAGCGGCATGATATCCGCCTCCGGTGTTGCCGCACTATCGGGCGCGCATCACAACAACGTGGACGGACAGCTCAATGTGGCCGACTCAGTGAAAAACAGCTATCGCTTTCTTGTCGGAGTCAAAGGCTACGAAAATCAGACCGACAAATGGCAAAACAAGAGCGCCACCAGCCATAACGAATATTACAGCAACACCACGCCCATGACCTTGGGCTGTAGCGCCACCGCTTGCCATGGGACCAATGGCGTCTCCCCTCCCAACAACACGATCAGCGGATTTTGCGGCACCTGCCACGGCAATTTTCATACCCTCTCCGCGGGAGCGAGCGACGGCATCGGACCGGACATATCCTCGCCATTCATCCGGCACCCGAACGATATCGTTCTCCCCAACTCCGGGGAATACCAAAATTACACAACCTACAGTGTTGAGGCGCCCGTTGGCCGCACCATGGTGCCGGCATCCGCCAGCGGCGTTGTTTCCCCAGGCACCGATGTCGTGACCTGTCTCTCCTGCCACATGGCCCACGCCAGTCCGTATCCGGACATGCTGCGCTGGGATTACAGCAACATGAAGGCGCATAACAGCGGGGACATAAACTCGGGATGCTTTACCTGCCACACTGCCAAGGATACCTGAGCCGGACCGAGGACGACATCCTCTACCGCCGCGACATTCAGAAACGAGAAAAAGGCTTACTTTGCGAATAAATCATTCCGGCGGAAGCCGGAATCCAGGCACGGCAGCTCATTTCTCTGGATTCCGGCTTCCGCCGGAATGACGAAAAAAACCAGCTGAAGATCAGTGGCAATCAGATTTAATTTTGCGTCATTGGCGTATGTGGTCTTTCCCTTTTTGCGAGACCACCAACAGTGCCTCAACACCATACAGGATTATGATGAAAAAAACACGGGACCACGCATCGGACAACCGGTCGCCAAGGAACAGCATGGTACTTACCATGCTGTTCCTTTTGCTTGGCGCGTTCTTTTTTCCGGAGGCAACATGGGCGGAAGAGCCGGAGCTCCTCTACCCCCCCGCAAAGACGGTCATCCATGCCAAGATTCCGTCAATACACATTATCGTCCGGCAAAAAGACGACAAGAGCCTCAACCAAATGCGGGTCAGAAGTGGAGATCTCCTTTTTTCACCACACGGCATGTGGGCGGGACAGGGGGGCCATTATCTGCACTTCAGCGTACCGCTCAAGCCCGGCAAGAATTCCTTCGAGCTTCTCCCTTCCGGAAAAAATCTCTCCATCACCTATAAGCCGTTGCGTTCCTTGTCAAACTTAAACCTGGGCGACAAGGATATCTATCTTTTTCACCGCAATGAATTACTGCCGGAAAGCTGTATCCAATGTCACGACCCGAAAAAAATCAAACTTTCGGATAACATCGGCGGTGAAGCACAACCCTTCTGCTTTTCCTGCCATAAAAATATCCTGGGGAAAAATCCTTGGCAGCACAGCCCTACCGTCAATATGCAATGCCTCGCCTGCCATAAGGAGTCGGGCTCGGGATCCCCTTTGAAAATCTCCATCCCCGGCGGGAAAGTGGAGAACATCTGTTTCCGGTGCCACGTCAACAAGAAAACCTGGCTCCAGAAAAGCCATATCCACGGCCCGGTCGGCACGGGGGATTGCACGGTTTGCCATAATCCCCATGGAGACGTCGAGCGCTTCCAACTTTGGGCAACCGGCAAGGACGAACTCTGTGTAGCCTGTCATACCGACAAAAAAAATCTGGTCAGCGGGAAAAAACCCGTCCACTACGTGCATGGAATTTTAAACGGCATCGGCTGTATCGCCTGCCATGATCCCCATGCCACCGACAATCCTTTCCAGCTCTACAAGCCAACCAACGACCTTTGCACCGGATGCCACACTGCCCTCAAAGGCGTCACCAGAGGCCATCCGGTAGGCGGCCACCCGGTCTCGGGCGCAAAAGATCCACGCAGGCCGGAACGCGTGTTCACCTGCACCAGTTGCCACAATCCCCATGGCTCTGATTTTAAATTCCTGCTGATCGGTGATATCCTGGGCGGCCATATCTGCAACCAATGCCATTATTAAAACCGGGAACAAGCACATGGCGCGCCTTGCCGCTCGCACGATAACCGCCCTCAAAAAAACTCCGCGCCGGACAGGCGTGACCGGAGGCCTCGTACGGCACTGTTGCTGTCTTGCCTCCTGTCTGCTCGGCATTGCAGCCTCCACTGTCCTCTGCCGGGCGGAAGAGGAAAAGGCGACGCCCAAACAACCGATGAGCGTAGTGACCATACTCAACGACGACAATCAGGGCGAGGCCTTGCGTTTTCCTTCCACCGTGGCCTTTGATCCGGAGCAGGAAGAAATATATGTCATCAATGGCGGCAACAAGATGGGGTTTGTTATTTATGACAGTGACTTCCTCCCCCACCTCTTCCTCGGGGCAGGGCGAGGAATTGACACCCCGCAAAGCGTTTTTTTCGACTCCAAGGAGGGAATTCTCTTTGTCTGCCAAGGCAAATCGGCCACCCGCCCACCCAGGCTTACCATGTTGAACGGGGCCTTCTTCCCGATCAAGGAGATCGTTTTCGACCGCATTCCAGAGGCGGAAAATTTTTCTCCCTCTCGCGGCACCCTGGGGAAAACAGGGAATATTTATCTGGTCGACAACAACACCCGCGGCGTCCTGGTGCTCGACAAGGACGGGAATTTCCTCCGTTGGCTCAGGCCCGTGGACAGCGTCCGCCCCAAAATGGAGCGAAAACCACCGGAAAAGGACTTGCAGGCAACGAAAGAAGCCGTTGCGGAGCCCCCTCCTCCGGAACCTTCTTCCGAGCCTTCTCCTTCCGAGCCTCCTGCCGAGACAGGTCTTCTCGATCTTCCTCCGGAACTTCAACCCAAGGCCCGGCTCAAGCCGGAAAAGCCCACGGACGGCCCATCACAGGGACCGGTCATGATCAATAACATCATCACGGACAGCGATGGTCATCTCTTTCTCCTCAGTGAGGAAACAAGCAAGGTGTATGTCTACTCGATCAACGAGGATTTCCTCTTCAGTTTCGGAGAGAAGGGCGGCTCCACCGGGAAAATGAGCCGCCCGCGTGGGATTGCCATCAACGAGGGGAGAAAAACCATTTACATCGTCGATTACATGCGCCACACCATTCTGGTGTATGACTTGGCGGGCAAGTACCTTTTCGAATTCGGCGGGCGCGGCAGCGGCCCGCTTTGGTTCAACTTTCCAAATTCCATCACGGTCGACCGCAAGGGACGGCTGATTGTCGCCGATCTGTTCAATAACCGTGTTCAGATTCTCAAGACGGAATTCAGCCAGACCTTTACCGGGTCCAAGGGCCTTAAAACCGATATCCCGGCGACAGTAACGCCCGGTGCTTCACAAGCCATTACCCCAACGACAATAATGCCCGGCACGCCACAAACCGTTACGCCAATACCAGTAACGCCGAGCACTCAACAAACCTTCACGCCAACAACCGTGACGACGAGCCCCCCGCAAACCGGGAAACCGATGCCGGAGGCGATAAGCACCCCTCCCAACGGCGTCGAGGTGGAGATAGGGACGACAAGTGACCCACATATCGAGGACTGGCGGTGACGGAAAGAAAATGAACGCCTGGCCGCAGCCTGCACTTTTGATAACAAAATCCGGTCTGCGGTGTAACTAGAATGCATTATGGTCCCCCGATAATGCAAACGGCAACACCGGCGGCGACGCAACGCTCCCAGTCAGGCATCTCTCCCTGGGGGGGACGCGGCCGCCTTAACGGACTGTTTTACCGGCCGAAGATTGTTTATTTTTTCAGCAACCCAAGAAACAAAATTGAAACTAAAAAAAACCACATACATACTGCTGATCACGCTCAATCTGCTCCTGGGAAGGACCTTTTTCGCCATGGCCGCGGACTATATTCTCGTGGTTCACAAAGAAAATCCCGTGGAAAGACTCAGTCCCCTGGAAGTGAAGGATATCTTTCTCGGCAAGAAGGTCAAATGGGGAAACGATGCCCCCATTACCCTTGTCATGAACACCAACGAGGAAATCCACGAACAATTCACCAGGGTCATGCTTCAGAAATCGCCTGTCCAACTTTCCGTATACTGGAAAAAGATTTTATACAGCGGCATCGGCATGCTGCCCCTTGCGGTCAAGGATGACGAGGCGGCAAAATCGTACGTTGGCTCCCACAAGAACGCCATCAGCTATATTACCGAAGACGCCCTGGACCGGCAGGTAAAAAAAGTGGAGATCCGTTGAAATGCGTAATGGGGGGAGCATTCGCTCAAAGATCTGGCGTTGCGTTCTGGTCGCCCTCATCGGCTACTTTGTGGCGACCCTGTCGAGTTTTTACTCGAACATGTCACAGTACGACAGGCTCTCCCTCCTGGTGCAGGTTCACTTTCCCCAGGCAACGCTGGGAAACGACATCCTCTACACATTCAAGAGACAGACGGAACGGTACGAAGAGGCATTTCTCACCGGAGAAGGCGAGCTGGCGGCCCAGGGAAACGATCTCAGCGCCAGCCTGTCCACCATGCTTGATCAACTCCTCGTGGCGGTTGAGCGTTATCCCCACCCGCAGGTAACTCCGTCCTATATCCAGGGATTGCGGGATGAATACCGGGCTTACGCCCATCTTGCCGGCAAGGTATACGCCCAGGTGGCGGATGTGGAATCTTCCCTCGATCTCCAAAAAGAGGTAGGGCAGTTGGGCCGGGCACAGCACCACCTTCTCACGGCATTCACCGAGCTGAATAAAAGGCTGAACACCTTTTTCATCAGTGAAATCGAAGAAAATAAAAACAAATCACTCAAAAGCACTATTTTCCTCGGCGCCCTGTTCGTGCTGGTGCTTTTGACCGTGACCCTGATCATCGACCGGGTGGCCCATCGGCTCCTCATCACCCCTCTGGCCAAGCTCCAGGAGAATGTGCATCGATTTTCCCGCACCCAAGACGTTATTCGCCCGGAACCGACCAGCACCACGGACGAAATCGGCCACCTGGCCAAGGCTTTCTGGGAAATGACCAAAAACCTGAAAGCTACCACCGTTTCCAAAAAATACGTCGATAACATCATAAGAAACATGACCGGCGGGCTGGTGGTTGTTTCTCCCGCCGGCGCCATTCAAACCGTGAATCAACGGACTCTGGCCATGTTCGGCTACAGCGAAGAGGAGCTGCTCGGCACGATGGCGGCCACCCTGTTTACCCCCGACGATGAAGCGGTTTTATCCCCGGACCTGATCAACACGCTGGTAACAAATGGCCCGCTGAAAGACGCGGATGTCACCTGCCTGACCAAGGCCGGCCGCCGCTTTCCCGCCCATTTTTCCGGTTCGGCCATGCACAATGAAGAAGGAACGTTGGAGGGAATCATTTGCGTAATCAATGACATTACCGAACTTAAAAATGCCGAACACACCCTGAGAAAAATGGCGCATTATGATGCCCTCACCGGAGTCGCCAACCGCAATCTCTTTTTCGAAAGGCTTGAAAACTCCATCCGGGATGCACAACGCGATGAGCGCATCTTTGCCTTGCTCTATCTCGACCTGGACAACTTTAAACCGATCAACGACAGCATGGGCCACGATGTGGGCGATCTGGTCCTCAAAACCGTGGCGGGCAGATTACAAGAGGTTGTGCGCACCGGGGATACCGTGGCTCGGATGGGCGGCGACGAATTCACCATCATTCTGAATGCATTGCATTCGGCCGCGGACGCCGAGATTCTCGCCCGCAAGATTAGTGAAACAATATCCGCTCCGTTTGTCATCAACGGTTCCGGATGCACCTTGGGCGTCAGCATCGGAATCAGCCTGTTTCCGGATGACGGCGCCGATACGGAAATTCTGGTAAATAAAGCGGATTACGCCATGTACCAGGCAAAATCGGCGGGGCGCAGCACATTCCGCCGCTTCACGGAAGGATAAGACCTGCATCCGAGGCTCTTGCAAAATGCTTTATTGTGCTTCGAGAGGCTCGGACGGAAGAAACCATACTGTTTTCAATGGGCTACCGTTCGCCCTGCCGAAGGATGGTTTTCTATTTTTTGCAACCGGCTCATTCCACGTGGCAAATATCCAACAAGGAACCCATGAACTGTAACATCTCCAAACTGTTTTTTATTGCCGGCAGTGTCAAAACAAAGGTCTGGGTCTGCGTGCTTATAGCGCTGGCAGGATACTTCATCGCCACCCTTTCCAGTTTTTACTCCAACAGCAAGCAGGCAGACCGGCTTGCCGCCCTGCAAACCATCCACTTTCCCTTGGCACGGCTCAGTGACGAGACAGTCAACACCTTCAAAACCCAGATAGCGAAATACGAAGATGCTTTTTTAACCGGCGAAACGGAACAGGCGATAGAGGCGAGCCATCTGAGCACGACAATCCTCCAGCTTCTGGAACAGATGAAGAATGTGGCCGCGCAAAACACCATTTTTTCTCCCGAGGCCGATCATATCGATAACATACAGCGGCAATACAATGAATTCTATCAATTGGCGCCGGAGGTCTATCTCGGAACCCAGTCCATCGAAACCTCCCTGGAACTGCAGAAAAAAGTCCAGCAACTCGGCAACATGCAAACCCGCCTCTTGAATGACCTCCTCGATCTGTCCCACCACCTCACCGAGAATGTTGAACACGACATCCAGGAAGAAAGGCGGCATGCCCAAACAAACACGCTCTTTCTCGGCATGCTTTTTGTGCTGGTCTTGATCAGCGCAACCCTGATCAGCCGGTGTTTTGCCAACCGGCAACTCATCGAGCCTCTCGAACATATCCAGAAAATGGTGACCCGCTTTGCCCAGAACAGGGAGATATCCCAACCACCCCAGGGGGACAAGGACGATGAAATCAACAACCTGGCCACCTCCTTCTGGAGCATGACCGAGGAACTCAAGCAGACCATGGTCTCCAAGAGTTATGTGGATAACATCATCAAACACATGAGCAGCTGCCTCATGGTCCTATCCGCCGACCATACCTTGATCAAGATCAACAACAACACCGCGATGCTCCTGGGCTTTTCCGAGGAAGAAATGCTTGGCCGCAAGATTACCGAATTCATCTGCAACGACACGATCTCGCTGTTCAAGGATCGGGGGCTGGAGGCCCTTGCCCGGGGAGGAGATATCATCAACTTGGAGGTTTGCCTGCTGACCCGGCATGAAACAAAAATACCCGTTCTTTTTTCCGGTTCGGTGATGCGCACTCCGGATCATGCAGTCGAGGCAATAATCTGCGTGGCCAACGACATCACCCAACGTAAAAAAGCGGAGGAGATGCGGAGAAAAATCGAGATCGAGAGGGCTCTTGCGAAAACCGCCTCCTTGACAGCCATCGGTGAACTGACCTCCAGCATTGCCCATGAAATGCGCAATCCTCTCTCGTCAATAAAGATGAACATCCAGATGATCCAACAAAAATTACGCGAGGAGGACGCAACCTTTGCCGAGCTTGCGGAAATAACATGCCAGCAGTCGCTGCGCCTTGAAACCATGCTGAACGATCTGCTCAGCTATGGCAAGCCGTTGCGGCTCAATCTGAGCCGGAGCACCTTCCCGGCACTCATGCGGGAAACCCTCATCGCCATTGCCCAGGAAAAAAAAGACAAGGGGGTGGGGGTGGAAATAAACAACAGTCTGGACGACGAGCTGCCGTTGGAGGTGGACGTGGAACTTTTCACCCGGGCCTTCTCCAATCTGATGTTGAACGCCATCCAGTGGTCGCCCCAGGGAGGGACCGTGCAGGTGACGGCCAGGAGATCAAGACAGACCGATCAGGAACAGCAGATAATTATTCAGGTGCGGGACAATGGTCCGGGGATCAACCCGGAGAAGATCGGCCGTCTTTTCCAGCCCTTTTTCACAACCCGCCAAGGTGGCACCGGCCTGGGGTTGGCCAACGTCAGAAAGATCATCGAATACCACAACGGCACGATCATCGGGGAAAACAGCCCCACCGGCGGCGCAGTGTTTACTATTTCCCTCCCTCTGCCGCAACAGGAACAGACCGTGGGCGTCTGAAAACCTCCCTTGGGACCGCTGCGTATTCCGCAAGGCCCTTGTCTTCGTCCTCGACCGCTCTTTTCAAGCTCTTCTCAGATATCCGCTAGTTCCCCCTGTGCATCCAGGCCGAACTGGGCGATCTTCCGGCGCAGGGTGTCCTTGGAAATACCCAGCTCGCGGCAGGTTGCCATCCGTTTCCAGTTGTTCCGCTGCAAGGCGTTGCCGATGGCTCTCCTTTCCAGTTCGGCCAAGGGCAGCGGCCCTTGCGTCTCGATTCCGGACAGACGGACATCTGTCCGGGCCGCCAGCGGCGAGGGGAGATGCTCCGGCTGGATTAAGCCGCCCGGACAGAGGATAAAGGCATATTCGATGATATTCTGCAGCTCCCGGATATTCCCGGGGAAATCATAGGCCATTAAAATCCGCAGGGCGTCTTCCGACACCCCGCCGATATCGCGATCTTTTTCGGCATTGAGCTTTTCGACAAAATGCTCGACCAAGAGCGGGATATCCACGGCCCGTTCCCGCAAAGGCGGCAGTTCCAGCTTGGCCACATTCAACCGGTAGAAAAGATCATCCCGGAACCTGCCCTCATGGACCAATTGTTCCATCTCGCGGTTGGTTGCGGCCACGATCCGGACATTGGCCTTTATCGTGCGGCTGGAGCCCAGGGGCTCATAGCATTTCGTTTCGAGAACGCGCAGCAGTTTGACCTGCATGGCCAGCGAAATATCGCCGATCTCGTCGAGGAAGAGGGTGCCTCCCTCCGCAGCGGCAAAACGTCCCTGCCGGTCCTGCTTGGCGTCGGTGTAAGCGCCGGCCTTGCAGCCGAACAGCTCCGATTCCAAAAGAGTGTCTGGCAGGGCTCCGCAGTTGATGGCAATGAAAGGCCCCTTGCCCCTCTCGCTCATCTGGTGCAGCGACCAGGCAATCAGCTCCTTGCCGGTTCCCGATTCGCCGAGGATCAGCACATTGCTTTCGCTCTGGGAAATCTGGGGCAGGATATCGAAAATCTTCTTCATGGAGGCGCTTTTGCTGATCATGTCGCCCAGCCGCTTCCGCTGAAAGATCTTTCTCTGCAGGGCCTTGACCACGCGCAGATCCCGGAAGGTCTCCACCCCGCCGATCAGGTTCCCGTTGTTGTCATACATGGGCGCGGCGCAGATGCTCACCGGCACCCTGGCCCCGTCCACATTGCAGATGGTTATGCACCGGTTGGTTTCCGGCTTGCCGGTGCTGATGCTGTGAGCGATGGCGCAGGAGTCTCCGCAGATGCTGGCATGGAACACCTCGCTGCACGGCTTGCCGATCGCCACCTCCCGCGGCAGGCCGGTGATCCGTTCCGCCGCTTTGTTGAAGGAGGTTACCCGCCAGTTGGTGTCCACGGTAAACACCCCGTCGGCAATGTTATCGAGAATCACGGCCCGCTGCATGGAGGCCTTGGTGCCGCGAAAAACCTGGACGCCGCCCACCACGTTGCCACTCTTATCCAGCAGGGGCGTGGCGCTGATGGTGGCGCCGATCCGGGTCCCGTTGGCGTGGGTGATAAAAACCGACTTGTTTTCCACCGGTTGTTTCGAATCGATACTTTCGGCAAGCACGCACTCCGTGCCGCAGCAATTGGACTTGAATACCTCCTTGCAGGTCTTGCCCAAGGCATCCTCCCGCTTCCAGCCGGTCAATTCCTCGGCCGCCCGGTTGAAGGAGGTAAGCCGCCAGTTCTGATCGACGCTGAAAACGCCATCGACAATGCTGTCGAGGATGAAATCCGTGGAGGTCATCACCCCGGAACCCGCGGGGCTGGTATAGGTTTTGGTGAGAACGGGCAGGGGGATATTCCAGTCAATCCGTCTTTTGAAATTGATGCCGCACAGCACCTTGCCGCTCTCATCCGCCGCCTTGACCCAGCAGACCTCGCCATGCACGTAATAGCTATCGAGGATGTTGTCCTCCGGCCACAGCTCCAGATCCATCTGCGGCAGGACGGGCGCCTCGGTTTCCAATTGGATTCCGCAGGGATGGATATCGCAGCTTGTCGCAAGAAAGGTTTGCTTGCTGCTGTCATCCCGCACTCGGAACTTGAGATTGAATGGCATACGAACGAGAGACCGACGATCATTACTGTTCTGTTGTGCTGTTCTCATTTTGCTCATCTCTTTTGTTCATCCTGGAATTGATAGACGACAACACCGTAAACGCAACTTTCATCCGGCAAGGGGCACATGCTCCTCCTCAAGGTGGCAAACAGATACTCGACGGGAACGGGCCGGGATGGCGGCCGAACAGAGGCAGCACGGAACACCCGGCCAGCGCATTTCTGGTTCGGGTAACAGCAAGAACGATACCAGACGGACTCACAAAACTATCTCATTGTTCTTGTGATAAAAAAACGAGATGTCAGCAATCCGGGGTCACCCCGGGCCACCATTTTCTTGGGAGAGGCTCGTCAGGAACTGATTACTATTACTGCGACGATCTGCCACATGGGCGTGGAATTCTCTCTTTTACAGAAAAATGGAACTGGAGTACGCCGGAGCAAAGCAGAGGTTCCTGCCCGCATCGGGAAAAAACAGCGATCCGGCGATCAGGACAAGACATGGGGGAAGGGAAACGGCAGGGAAGGAATCAGAGCCAGCCCTGTTGCCTGCAGGCATCCTTCACCAGGGTGGTCAGCCCTTTAATGAAGAGAGGATGGGTATTGAGGGCGGCGGTGCGATCAAGGCGCATGCCGAGCGCCTTGGCCTGCTCCTTGTAGAGCAGATCGATCTCGTAGAGGGTTTCCACATGATCGGAGACAAAGCTGACCGGCACCATGAGGATATTTTTGCAGCCTCGGGCGGCAAGGGTTTTGAGCATCTCCGGGGTGGAGGGCGAAAGCCACTCCACCGGGCCGCTCCTGCTCTGAAAACAGAGGTGCCCCCGTACCCCGGTCATGGCCTCGACAGCCCGGATGGTCCGCCGGATCTGGTCGAGGTAAGGGTCGCCCTCTTCGATGAATTTCACCGGCAGACTGTGGGCGCTGTAGACCAGCTCAACCTTCTCGCCTCCGAAGGGCTGCAACCCTTCCGTGATCGACTGGGCCAGACAGGCGACATAATCCGGCTGTTCCGGCCACTGGCGCACCTCGGCAATGGCAAAGGGAGGCTGCGCGCCACGGACGGCCTGCCTGAGATCATCCAGGGAAGAGCCGGTGGTGGCGATGGAATAGTGGGGATAGAGGGTCAGGGCCACAATCCTGCGCACCCCGGCCTGGGCGAAATCCGCCAGGGCAGTCTCCGCACTCGGCCGCCAGTAGCGCATGGCCATGCGCACCACGAAAGGGCCGTCAGCGGCCAGGGCCTCTTCCAGCGCCATCCCCTGCTCCCCGGTGATCCGCGCCAGGGGCGAACCGCCGCCGATCAATTGGTAGGCCTCGCGGCTTTTCGGAGCCCGTTTGGCGGCAATCCTTCTGGCAATGAATTTTTGAAGAAAGGGAAAAGGAGAAAGCCGGATGATCTTACGATCGGAAAAAAGATTGAAGAGAAAGGGCTCCACATCGGCCAAGGTGTCCGGACCACCGAGGTTGAGGAGAATGACGCCGATGGGTTGGTTCATCGTCCAAACGCCTCCAGCGGAGAAAGATCCCCGCGCAGCCGTTCCTCCAGATCCTCCGGGGAAAAATCAAGCTCCGCGAAAAGCCGCTCTTCAACGGCATGGGCCTGGGCAAAATTTCGCCGGATTCTGGCGTGAAGCACCTCATCCCCATTGCCGTAGCGGTGGATGATGTAATCGAGCCGGGCCTCAAGCCCCACCACCTGGTCGTGGAGCACCCGTTTATCCGCGTAATAGACGATTTCCTTTTCCCGGCAACACTGCGGCGGACCGCCTTTCAGGACAACATGCTCGGCCACGATTTCGGCCAGCTCGTCCAAGCCATGCCGCAGGCAGATTTCCCTCCCCAGCTCATCATGCCGCAATTCCGTCTCAAGGGTGGCGGTCTTGGCTATATCGTGCAACAGGGCACCGGTGACGATGAGTTCCAGGGAAAGGGTCCGCCCGGACCGGGCCAACCCCTGGCCGATGAGCGCACCCACCCTCCCGACCATCAAGGAATGCTCCCGGATATTGGGCAGCATCGCATACTGCTCCATAAGCTCGAAACATTGGGCAATGGAGGGAATCACCCGCTCACCCTTTTCTGCTCAACCGGTGCACCGCCTCGACAAAGAACCTCGCCTGCTCCGGCGGAATCTCCGGGACAATGCCGTGGCCGAGGTTGAAAATATGCCCCCGCGCGCCCCGGGCCTGATCGAGGATATTCTGGATCAACCGCTCCATCTTGGCCGGCGGCAGCAGCAGGGCGATGGGGTCCATGTTGCCCTGAAGAGAAACCCGCTGACCGACAACCTTCACCGCCTCGTCGAGATTGAGCCGCCAGTCAAGGCCCAGCACGTCGGCCCCGCTCTCCAGTGACTGGGGCAGCAGGGTCGCGCCATTGTTGGCGAAATAGATGATGGGCACCGTAACGCCGCTCGCCTTGAGATCGGCGATGATCCGTTTTACGTAAGGAATGGCGAACTCGGCAAAATCGCAGGGCGCCAGCACCCCGGCCCAGGAGTCGAAGATCTGCAGGGCCTGGGCTCCGGCCGCAACCTGGGCCTTGAGATACAGGGTGGTGCAGTCGGTGATCTTGTTCAGCAGATCGGCATACAGCGCAGGATCGGTGTACATCATCTTCTTGGTGAGAAAATAATTCTTCGACGAGCCGCCCTCGATGAGATAGGTGGCCAGGGTGAAGGGCGCCCCGGAAAAACCGATGAGCGGCACCCTCCCTGCCAGCTCCCGGCGCAGGATGCGGATGGTATCCATAACGTAAGGCAGTTCCGCCTCGGGATCAGGCACATGCAGCTTCTCCATCCCGGCCCGGTCCCGGATCGGCTCAAGAAAAACCGGCCCCCGCTTCTCGTGGAACTCCAGGGGCGCGCCCATCTTCTCCAGCGGCACCAGAATGTCGGAGAAAAGAATGGCCGCGTCAACCCCCAGGATATCCACGGGCTGGATGGTCACCTCCGCCGCGGCCTCCGGGGTCTTGCACATCTCCAGAAAGGTATATTTGCTGCGGACCGCATGGTACTCGGGCAGATAACGGCCTGCCTGACGCATGAGCCACACCGGGGTATAATCAACCGCTTCTCCGCGGCAGGCCTTCAAAAAGGTATCGTTCATTATTTCCTGTCTCCTTACTCCTGATTTCGCATCTTGAGCGGCACATAGGTGCAATAAGGCTCCTCGGCCATGTAATCGCCGGTCACCGCATAGGCCCTGGCCCGGCACCCCCCGCAGACATTGACATACTCGCAGGAACCGCAACGGCCCTTGTAAGCCTTGAAATTACGCAGATCGTGGAACAGCTCCGAATGCTCCCAGATATCCTTAAAGGATTTTTCGCGGATGTTCCCGGCAGCCATGGGGAAATAGCTGCACGGCAACACATTGCCGTCCACATCGATCAGGGAGATGAGCTGCCCGGCCAGACACCCCTTGGAGCCGCCGGTGGAAAACTGCAGGCTCCGCCGCTCATAGTCATCGCCCTTCTCCTTGGCCTGCTGGAGCACAACCCGGTAGTAATTCGGGGCGCAGGTGGGCCGGACCAGCAGATCCTTTTCCCCCTTTTCCATCTCGTAATGCCAGACCAGGAGCTTTTCGTAATCCTCCGGGGCGATGAGTTCGTCCATGATATCCTCGCCCCGGCCGGTGGGCACGATCATGAACATGTACCAGGCCGTGGCGCCAAGCTCCTTGGCCAGGTGGTAGATCTTGGGGATCTCCTCCTGATTGCGCTTGGTAAAGGAGGAGTTGATCAAAAAGGAAATCCCGTTCTCCTTGAAGAGCTTGGCCGCGTTGAGGGTTCCGGCAAAGGCGCCGGGCTGGTTGCGAAAATTGTCATGCACCTCGGCGCTGGCGCCGTCCAGGCTGAGCGATACCATTTTGATCCCGGCCGCCTTGATCTTGGCGCAGATTTCCTGGGTCACCAGGGTGCCGTTGGTGGCCAGACACATTCGCAATCCTAGGCCGGCACCATATTGGGCGATATCGAATACATCGGGCCGCAACAGGGGTTCGCCCCCGGAAAGCACCACCACCGGCTTGGCATACGAGGCGATATCGTCCAGCACCCGCCTGGCCTCGACCAGGGAAAAATCAGGGTGCCCCTTCGCTTCAAGCCCGGAGGAGGAACGGCAGTGCACACATTTGAGATTGCAGCGCCGGGTGATCTCCCAGGCTATCCATTTTGGTTCAAATTCCACGGTTCTTCCTCACAACGTTGAATACAGAGACTAACAGCGCATTGGGACAATATACCCAAAGCCAACAAAAGAACAAGCAGGGATTACAGAAAATCAGCGGCCACGGCGGCCAGCTCGCTCCGCTCGCTTTTGAGCAGGGTGATGTGGCCGTGGATCTTCTGCTCTTTCAGACGCTCCACCGCATAGGTCAAGCCATTGCTGCTGGTGTCGAGATAGGGGTTGTCGATCTGGTACGGATCGCCGGTGAGCACCATTTTGGTGCCCTCCCCGGCCCGGCTGATAATGGTTTTCACCTCGTGGGGCGTCAGATTCTGGGCCTCGTCCACGATCACGAACTGCCTGGGGATGGAGCGGCCACGAATATAGGTCAAGGCCTCCAGCTCCACCATATGGGATTGCAGGAGCTTGTCCACCTTCTGCTTGGCCGATTCATCCGCCTCGTGTTCCCTGCGCCTGTTGCCGTCGGTCATCAGATAGGTGAGGTTGTCAAAGATGGGCTGCATCCAGTGCGCCAGCTTCTCGTCCTTGTCGCCGGGCATGTAGCCCAGATCCTTGCCCAGGGGAATAATGGGCCGGGAGACGAGAATCCGGTCGTAGCGCTTGAGGGAGAGCACGCATTCCAAGGCAGCGGCCACGGCCAACAGGGTCTTGCCGGTGCCGGCCTGGCCCACCAGGGTCACCAGCTGAATGGCCGGATCCATCAGCAGTTCAAAGGCCATGCGCTGCTCCTTGCTGCGCGAACGGATGTTCCAAACCGTTTCGTACTCTTCGTGCAGGGGGCCAAGCAATTCATTATCCAGCGCGCGGGTCAGGGCGGTGTGTTTTTCATCGTTTTCATCACGCAGCAGGACAAACTCGTTGGGCATCAAATTGAGCCCTTCGGTTGCCACCTGCTTCTTCTGGTAAAATTCGTTGATCACGGAGCCGGGCACCAGCAGTTCCCGTTGGCCCCGGTAAAGCTCGTCGATATTGACCTTCTGTTTTTCGAAATCCATCACCTCGATGCCCAGGGCGTCCGCCTTGAGCCGGGCGTTGATATCCTTGGAAACGAAAATGACCTTTTCCCCCTTCTTGAGCAGGGTAAAGGCCACGGCCAGAATCCGGTTGTCCGCCACATGCATGTCCAGACCCGTGTCGATACATTGGCCCTTTTCCATGTAGATCCGCAAGGTGCCGCCGCCATCCATGGGCACCCCGTCGCCGAGCTTGCCCTTCTGGCGCAAGGCGTCGAGCTGGCGGATCACATGCCGGGCATTGCGGCCCAGTTCGTCATTATGGCTCTTGAACTTGTCCAACTCCTCGATGACCGACATGGGCAAAACCACGGTGTTGTCGGCAAAGGAGGTGATGGAATCGGCGTTGTGCAGAAGGACATTGGTGTCGACAACAAAGATTTTTTTCAAGAGGGGCTCCTGAAGTGGATGATGGCCTGCGGACAACCGATGGTTTCGAGCAGGGTAGCCGGTTTGAGGACCTGTTGGCAAGGGAAATGATGCCTCCCGTCTTGATACATTCTTGATGGTTTTCGACCGCCTTTTAACCCCGCCTTGATACCGATTCCGCTATAATAGCGCAAAAAGAGA